>Ga0214472_10002204_pt1 | contig 21163 bp, 13 predicted proteins | sample RVTome_6_FD_207662 | JGI IMG/M metagenome (GOLD analysis project Ga0214472, IMG submission 207662) | Soil microbial communities from uranium-contaminated site in the Upper Colorado River Basin, Wyoming, United States - RVT140D175 | ecosystem: Environmental > Terrestrial > Soil > Contaminated >...
GAATATATTATAGCAAAGGATAATGGGCCGTAAAAACTCTTCGTCTGCTTCTTTGGCACAAAACTCTATCATTTAGTTGGTGGCCTACTTCTAAAAATTTGTCACTTAGCTTAGTACCTCCTTTAAGACCTTGAATATGCCACCAAGGCACTTATTCCAGGGGGGTACTCTTTTTAGTCCCCATGCTTTGAGTGGGACTGAAAAGAGCACCCCCTCAAGGGAGTATTATAATGAATCCTGGCGTATTTCCCGTTTGCCGGGGTTAGGATGGAAAAATATTTAAGGCGAGATCAAAATGTATCTTTCTTTCTACGGCCTTCACAAAAAACCATTTCAGATCAATACCAACCCGAGTTTTTTCTGGTTTGGTAAAATGCATAAAGAAGCGCTTGCCCTCCTTAAATACGGTATAACCGAAAACAAAGGATTTCTTTTGCTTACCGGTGATGTCGGTACTGGTAAAACAACATTGATCAACGCATTGATAAACAGTCTGGGCGATGACGTCATCGTAGCTAAGGTTCCGGATCCAGGCCTGGAAATGATCGATTTTATGAACTACATCTCACATGCGTTCGAGTTGGAAAAGAGGTTCCTTAGTAAGGAAGCTTTTCTTGTCCAGTTTGGCAATTTTCTCACCACTGCCTATTCCGCTGGTAAAAAGGTGCTCCTGATAATTGATGAATCCCAACGCTTAAGTACCGACCTGCTTGAAGAAATCCGACAACTGTCGAACATTGAAAAACAGGCGACTAAATTACTCAACATTCTGTTTATCGGTCAGAATGAATTTAACGATGTGCTGCTGGAAAATAGAAACAGGGCACTGCATCAACGGATCGCCATTAATTATGCAATTCGACCTTTTGATTTTCATGAAACTGGTGAATTTGTTCGGCAAAGCCTCAAATATGCAGGTACGGAAAAGGAAATTTTCAGCCCCGATGCAATTCGTTGCCTCTATGAGTTTTCGGGAGGATTTCTCCGTAGGATCAACATTATCTGCGATCATGTTATGTTGGCTGGGTATTTTCGTAAAACGAAAACAATAACCGGAGAAATGGTTAAGGAATGTGTGAAAGAACTCTGTCTTCCTGTTTCGGCCAAAACTGCAACCGTACACCTAATGCCTGTCGATGGACATGAGTCGGAAAAAATTATAAAAATATCACCGAAAAATATAAAAATATCGCAGAAAAGGTTGAGGCAAGATACCTCCCGCACATGGAGAACCATTGGAATTGTTAATCTGGTCGCGGTGATACTTTTTATTGTGACCTATATATATTACCCAGGAGAGTATCAGGATCTTTTTAATCAGATTAAAAATAACGGTATACAGGTTTTCAATGTTCTGTGGGAGAGAAGTAAACCAAGTTTGAATAACCATGCCGAGCCGTATCGAAAAGCTGCAATAGATCGTGATTCCGATGAAAAATATGAGATTTCTGTGTCAGACGTAGTTCCTGTCAAGTTGTCAATAGAAAGGGGATTATTGGTTGAAAGTGTGGCTCCCGCAGTTGTTTTGAAAGATGGTATCTCTGATGCCGGCATGGAGGCATCGGTCTCAAAGATACAAATGCTCGGAGAAGGAAATGTTGTGAAAGCACATTTCCCGAGCATAGGGATGATGCCGTTCCAGGAAAAAAGGGCAAGAAATGTTCCTGAAATATTAGCAGTTTTATCCGAGACTGCAATAATGTTGAGTTCAGAAGCAGGGCAAACTCATAAAGGAAGAAGAGAAACAGCAGCAATTGGAGCAGCTGAAAATCCGATAAGAGCTCCCCTTCCTGCTGGAAAGATAACCATAGGTACTGTCACTTTTGAGGGAAGTGTATTTGGCAAAAACAAAAAAGAAGAAAAAGAGCTTGCCAATAAAGAAGCAGCCAAAAAAACTGCTTCCAATTATTCGGAAATTGCAGAATATTTTACCCAAAAAACAAAAAAAGATATATCCGATGATCCTATCGGTCATACAGAATCGAAGGAAGGGGCAAAAGACAAAAAAAAAGGATATGTGGATCCTGGTGCCGTGATAGACTGGGTTATCAAAAATCGCGCCCAATAACTCTCTTAACCTCTTAAAGTGTTGCGGATTGTATATGATTTTGCTTGAGGATGACGCGCATTTTGGTCGCTCATAAAATGAAAACTCTTTATTTCTCCTTAAACAGGACGCAGAGCAATATTCCTTTAGACAACTGCACAAATCCCTGATCTTTTTGCATGATATTGCTTACCCCGATGGTGGAGCCGAATGGGATGGTATAATCCTTAAGGGGATATTCAAACCCGCTCAAAGTAACACCATATGCATCACCTTTTAGAGGCAAAATTGAGACTTTCTGCTCCGGAGAACCAATAACTGTGTGTGTTTTACCTGGATGCAGAATTTGCATGGAGCAATCCTGCCCCAGCAGAAATATTTCCAGGTTTTTATATTTTTCACCGGCTGCAAGCATAATGTTGGACAGACTCATGTCCCATCTACCGCCAAGAGCACCGATGAGCCAGACTGTCCGTGAGCCTTTCTCCATAGCGAGATCAAGGGCTAATTCCAGGTCTGTTGCATCTTTACGAGGCGGATGACGATTGATGACAGTTTTTTCACCTTGGTATGATTCAAGAATTTCCCGATGTATTGAATCGAGATCGCCAAGCAGGATGTCAGGGATAATACCGAGTCCCGCACAGTGATTCGCACCACCATCGGCGGCAATCAGCAGATCCGCTTTTTTGAGCAGGGCAGTGACTTTCGGCGAAGGATCCAGGATTCCATTAGCAAAGATCAGAGTGAACAATTTTCCTCCATACAGCCAAATTTTCGGCCAGATTTTTTAGTACCCGATTGAATGCCTTACTTCTAACCCCGTTGACCGGGGGTTAGAAACCTATAGCTTTCTCAAGCCGATCAATCTCTTCAGTTAGCTTCGCTTTGTCTTCATCGGATAATTCCGGTCGCTGCAGTCTTTGGCGCAGGGCAAGAAGAATCATCTCTTCACGGTAATCATTGCAGGTATATTGAGGCTTCCGAGGTATTGTGGGTTTTTGTATTGTCATTGCTGTTAACCGTTGCTATCAAAGTTGTAATTCAAACTATAAGAGCAGAATGCAGTTTCTCAATAATTGATTTTTCACCCGAAAACATAGCAGGAGTGTTCTGCCCGATGCAAACCTTTAAATCAGAACTAGCGCAGAAGGGTTGAGTAAAAGATGTATCGATCGACCGATTCCAGGTGGTGGAGGATCAATAGGCAGATCAAAAGTGAGGAGAGCTTCTGCAATCTGCAGGCTCAATCTATATGTGCTGCCCTGGAATCGGAGTTCGGTTATTTTTCCGGACAGGCGCAGAGGATCGTTTTCAGTAAGCGAAGAATAATCAATTGTTGCTCCTTCGGGGCGGATCAACAAGGTAGCTGTTTCTCGCAGTACATGTTCTCCTCTTGCTTTAATTGGTATCGGCAGTATGCCAAGAGGGGAAAAAAACATCCCGTCCTCATTGATGGTTCCTTCAATCAGGTTGCGAAAGCCCAGAAATCGGGCCACGGTCGTATTTGCAGGATTTCGATAGAGGTTCTCAGGGGTGTCGAACTGCTGAAGGATACCGTGATGAAGGACAGCTACTTTATCTGCAATGCTAAAAGCTTCGGCCTGATCATGGGTAACGAAGACGGCAGTTACGGCAAGGGATTTAAGGATTGTCCTTATTTCGCCGGTCAATCGATCCCTGAGTGCACGGTCAAGAGAGCCAAGAGGCTCATCGAGAAGCAGCAATTGTGGTTCCGGGGCAAGGCTTCGGGCCAATGCCACCCGCTGCCTTTCTCCGCCTGATAATTCATCGATTTTTCGATTTTCCAGGCCTGAAAGACCAACCATTTCAAGCACGGTTTTAACTCGTTTGGTTAGCTCCTCCCTTTGACAATGTTGCATTTCAAGGCCGAAAGCCACATTTTGCTGCAGTGTTTTATGTGGAAAGAGAGCATATTCCTGAAACATCATGCCGAAATTGCGTTTATGAGGGGGGATGTTTCGAACATCTTTTCCACAAAACCTGATCGTGCCTGCTTCTTCTTTTTCAAGTCCCGCCAGCAGGCGCAGCAGGGTCGTCTTGCCGGAGCCGGAAGGGCCAAGAAGGCAGAGAATCTCGCCTTGTTTAAGGGAGAAGCTGATATCCTGTAGAAGCGGCTTGCCTTCATAGTGGTTCGAAAGGCGGTCTACTTCGAGTATGTTTCTATTATCGGACATAATTATCAGCTCTTAATAAATGGGCCTGGAGTTTTTGTCGGATCTTTTAGTCTGCCGAGCAGCCAGAAGCCGGAACAGGTTACCAGCATGAGAATAGAACTCATCGCCATGGCCTGTCCGTAATTCAAATCGCCTGGTTGGCCCAGAAAACGGAAAATGGCCACCGGCATAGTCGGTGTATGGGACCGGGTGACAAAGGCCGACGCGCCGAACTCGCCCATGCTGATGGAAAAGGCGAACACCGCTCCGACCAAGATTGCCCGACTGATAATTGGGATATCAACCCATCGCCATACCTGGTAGGGAGACGCTCCAAGCAGCGATGCCGCTTCCCGTAGGGTTTGCGGAATTTGTCGAAGGCTTGGTAAGATGCAGCGGACAACAAAGGGAAAGGCTACCAGCGCATGGGCGATAGGAACTAAAGCCAAAGAGTCACGCAGGTTAAGCGGCGGCTTATTCAGGGTAATGATATAGCCGAAACCAAGCGTTACCGCCGAGGTGGCAAGAGGCAGCATGATGATTGCATCCCAAAAAGATGAGGATGAGGATGAACCTCGCTCTCGGGCAGAAGCCAGGAAAGTTGAAGCCAGCAGTCCCAGGATAACTGCTATTGTCATAGCTGCAAGAGCAAATCCGATACTATTGGCAACTGCCGAAATAGGCTCGACGAAAAATATTGACTTTGCGTCGGTGGAAAAGAGTGCCAGATAATAGGCAAAGGTCAGTCCATCTTCACCTGTGACTGAACGAACTACCAGAGCAAGAAGCGGAGTCAGCAGGAGGATTACCATAAACAGGAGATTGGCGCCGATAAATATTTTCTGGTGGGGAGTTTTAACTTTTTCAGTTGTACCCGTTGCCGAGTCGCTATAGAAAGCAATTCTCGATCTTTTGCTAAGTTGTGCGTGGAGCCACATGAGAAGGAAATTGACCAGGATCTGGATCAGAGAAAGTGCGGCTGCCATCGGCAGATTAAAGAGTTGTATGGATTGCCGGTAGATTTCGACCTCAAGTGTTGCGTAACCGGGCCCCCCAAGGATCAGTACCACTCCGAAGCTGGTAAAACAAAAGATAAAGACCAGAAGTGCCGAAGAGCCGATGGCAGGCATTAAGAGGGGCAGGGTTATCCTGCGAAAGGTCTGCCAGGGAGAGGCACCGAGCATTCTTGCAGCTCTCATCAGGTCAGGATTGAGCCCGGCCCAGAATCCTCCAACTATCCTCAGAACCAGAGTGTAATTATAAAACACATGCGCAAGGAGAAAAAAAGCTACTGTTTGATCGAGTCTGATCGGCGGATGAGAAAGGTCAAAGACTGTCATCAGCCAGTTGTTAAGCAATCCATTTGATCCTAATAATGCCCTGAAAGCCGCGGCGGTAACAACCGTTGGCAGCACGAATGGTACCGTCATAAGGGCCTGGAGCAGGTTTTTGCCAAAAAATCGATAGCGGGCAAATACATATGCCCCCGGCAGAGCGAGTATCAAGGTGATGATGGTCGATAACGCGGCCTGCCAGCAAGTGAACCAGAGGATACGCCCATAAATGGGTGTATTTATCAGTTTGCCGAGTCTGGCCGGATCCCATGTGCCCTCGGGTAGGAAGCTTAATAGAACTATTTTTACCAGCGGGTAAAAATAGAATACTATCAAAAAGATTAATGGCAGGGAGAAAAGCAACCACCGGAATAGAGGCTTAGGCCGATTCACTTACTGAACTCCCTGAAACTGTAAAGTCAAAGATCAAAATTCCAATGAGAAATCAGCGAAGGACAGTATTCGTCCATGCTTCGATCCAACTGTCACGATTGGCTTCTATGGTCGACGGGCTGACAATTACAGGTTTCTCGGCAGTAACCGCATGTTTGATAAAAACCTCCGGAAGCTGCGCTGTTTTGTTTGCCGGGAAGACAAACATCTGCAGCGGTATATCTTCCTGGAATTTTTTGCTCAGCATGAAGTCGACGAGTTTCTGGGCGAGTTGAAGTTGTTTGGTTCCTTTTAGGATACCGACGAATTCGATCTGACGAAAGGCTGTGTTATCGGCAACCAGTGCGGCAGTAGGAGATTCAGACAGCGGCTTTTCAGAGTAATAGACAACGGCAGGCGGACTTGATGCGTAACTTACGACAATTGGCCGGTCGCCCTTTGAGGCAGAAGTGAAATGGCCGTAGTAGGCATCCTCCCAACCACTGGCAACGGCGACCTTGTTGTCTCGTAATTTCTTCCAGAAATCGAGATATCCCTCTTCGCCAAATCTGCCGATGGTTGTGAGTAGAAAGGCCATTCCAGGTGATGAGGTGGCCGGATTTTCAACTACGGTCAGCCCCTTATATTCCGGCTTGATTAAATCAGCCAAATCTCTTGGAGGAGTGAGGTTGTTTCTTTTGAACCATTCTTTGTCGTAGTTGAGGCAGACATCGCCGTAATCGACCGGCAGCAGCCGGTTCTGATTGTCAAGTTTCAGGGCTGCCGGGATTTCATTAAGTAACGGAGAAGAATATGGCAGAAATATATCTGCATTAACTGCCCGGGAAAGAAAGGTATTGTCAACGCCGAAGAAAACATCGGCAAGCGGATTTTCTTTTGAGAGAATGGCCTGTACCAGAGCGGCTCCGGCATCTCCCGATTTAAGGAAACGAACTTTGACCTCGTTTTCCCTTTCAAAGATTGCAATTACTTCTTTGCCGATATTGAAACTGTCATGGGTCATGAGGGTGATACTTTTTCCGGCGTGCGCCGTGACAGTGAGACCCACAACTACTGAAAAGATCAACAGACCGGCAAAGAGCGATATTCTGTTCATGTGTGTCTCCAAAAATGATAGATCCCCGATAATGCAGCATTGGCATGCCCGTCACGCTCAATAAGATAGGCTATCTTATTGAGGTTTGCAACTATTCACTGTCTTTCCACGACACTAGTCGCCACGGCAAATATCGTTATCAAGAGCAAGTGGCCGGCTGTAGCGAGCCTTCATCTTTTCCCCAAGACGAATAAGGAAATCACCAAGTACAAGCTGAGATCTTGCCCACCACCCGGGGTTATCGGCGTTATAGATGGCGACCAGCCGCTGTCTTGCAGCCTCCTCTATTCCCTTGAAACAAGGGGTCTCGCAGATGACGTTGTACTTCATTTCAATGTTTGCCTGGGCAACAAGGGTGATCGCCTGCAATGAGCCGTTGGTGATAAACACCTGTTCAGGAGTGATGGCGGTTCCACGTTTGGTGAATCTGTCGGCGCAGTTGGAGGAAAAAAATCTGAATTAAAAAGGAGGTTATTTATCGAGGAGAACTACTGTTTCGATATGGTGAGTCTGTGGGAACATATCTATAGGCTGAATCTTTTTAATGGTAAACCCTTCATTGGTGAGATCGGCAAGATCCCGGCAAAGGGTCGCGGGATCGCAGGAGATGTAGATAAGGCGTCTCGATGTGATTTTGGCCAGATAACCGGCAAGACCTGATGCCCCCTGTCTGGGAGGATCTATGACCACACAATCAAAAAGTTCACCTTTTTCGGCAAGTTCCTTGCAAGCATTATCGACAGATTTTTTCAAAAAACGGGTATTGGTTATTGCTGCATTAAAAGCATTCTCTTTAGCGCTGCGGATGGCAGAAGCCTGTCCTTCAATACCAAGCACTTCCTTTGCCGCCATAGCCAGGGCAATGGAAAAATTACCCATGCCGCAGTACAGATCAAGAACCGTCCCGGTATTTTCAACCTGGCAGAATTCGAGAACAGTTTCAATGAGTGCTTTATTCTGTGCCAGGTTCACCTGGCAAAAACCACCGACTTCCCAGGAAAGATCAAGGTGTCTGTTCAATTTATGTATGGTCGGATAGTGAACAGTAAAGATGTTGTTCGATGTTTCGCTGTCTTTTTTTTCTTCGTCACAATAAGGACCGATGATCGGAAAATCGGTACCGATGAAAAAAATTCTCTCCACCTCGTCCACATCCCGACAAAATGTTTTAGCCGATTCGGCATCTGCAGGTCGAATTTTTCTGGGAAAATGAAAAATACAGACAGTTTTGCCTGTCTGCGGATTCTGCTGCAGTTCTACCTCTGTTGATAATTCGCAAAGCCGGTGCCCGTCATCATGATTTTGTAAAGCAGCAATGGCTTTGTTTATGGACTCTCCAGCCAGCAGACAAATATCGATGGGAATGATATCGTGGGAATGATATCGATGAAAACCGATAACTCCGCGCTTTCCCACTTGAAGGCGGACGCGCTGTCGGTAGCCGAAAGCAGAGGGTGAAGGAATGGGGGATGCCAGGAGATGAATTGAGATCCGAACTGCTTCCTTACTTTGCCGGTTAAGCAGATCTTCGAGGATACCCTTCTTGATCGTCAGTTGGGTATGATAATCGCAATGTTGCAGGTTGCAGCCTCCGCACTGACCATAATATTGACAGGGCGGTTTTATCCTGCCGGGATGTTCTTGAAGGATTTGCCGTACCTTACCAAAAAGATAGTTTTTTTTCACATCTTCTATGGTTATTATAACAGCCTCATCCGGTAGTGCATATCGGACGAGAGTTACCTGCCCCGTGGAAAGGTGGGCAAAACCGTAACCTCCATTGACTATCTTTGTTATGTTTATTGTTTTGGTGTCCATTTTTCAATTGTCGTCAGGTAAGGTACAGCATTTATGCGTTTGAAACGAGCGCAAAGGAGGCGGCGATTTTATCCTGAATTTTCACCCTTTCATAATCTACCATCCTTTACTTGTCGAATACTATTCTTCTGTGCGTTTCTGTTGCTTGCTTCTGTGAAGGTTTCAGCGTCGGTTGAGGTCGAAGTTGTCGTAAAAGGAGTAAGCGGCGTTCTACATGAAAATGTAATGGCACGTCTCACAATCAATCTGCAAAAAGATAATGAGCGATTGCAGCCCGGCACAATCCGACGATTACACCGAATAGCGGAAGATGATATCCGGTCGGCTTTAGCCCCGTTTGGTTATTATAATCCGATCATTACGAGCAATCTGGAGAAGAAGAATGGGGAAGTTTATCGTGCTGAGTACACAATTGATAAGGGGCCGCCGGTTATTGTTAAAGATGTTGAGCTGAAGCTTATTGGTCCCGCAAGGGATAATAAACAGCTTTTAAAGGCTCTTCCAGGATTTCCTGTCAAGACAGGCGATATTCTCAATCAGGATTTATATGAGCAGGGGAAAAAAGGACTTATAAATCTGGCTATCGGCGAGGGATATCTCGATGCGGCTTTTGCCGAACGGGCCTTACGTATTAACCGTGACACTAATAGTGTTGATGTTCAACTGGTTCTGGATAGTGGCCGTCAATATATTTTTGGTGAAACCACCAGTGATCAGCAGATTCTGGATCAGGATCTGCTTGACCGGTATCTGCCGTATAAGGCGGGTGATCCGTATAGTGCAGCTAAACTCTTCGAGTTGCAATCCGTTCTTTACCGGACGGATTATTTCAGTCAAGTCGTGGTGCAGGGGCGGACCAATAAGGCCGATGACTTCCGTGTTCCGGTCGAGATTGAACTGACCGCTCCGGAACATCTCAATAAATACAGCCTGGGTATAGGTTATGCTACCGATACCGGCATAAAAGGTAAGGTGGACTGGGCCAACAGGCTGTTTAACTCGCGCGGGCATAAGATCCGAGCCGGCTTACAACTTGCTGAACTCGAAAACATAATTTCTCTCAGCTATGATATTCCTCGAAACGATCCCCGTTACAACAAGATGGTATACAGTCTCGGCTACCAGGATAAGCAATGGAATGATACGGAGACTCAATTGCTTTCAGCTGCGGTGTCCCATGAATATTCGGGACCTCGCTTCAGTCTTGGCGGTGGTCTGGAATTACGAGATGAAGTGTATGATGTCGGCAATACCAGCGGTGATTCGCTACTGTTGGTTCCCTCTTTAAAAGCAGGCAGAGTGTGGGCAGACGATATATTATTTACCAGGAATGGATTGCAGGTGTCGGTAGGTTTTCTCGGTGCTCTCGAGGGGCTGGTTTCCGATACCAGCTTTCTTCAGACAACAATAAACGGCAAAACGATTATTTCGCCATTTAAAGATTGGCGGGTGATAGGAAGAGGTTCTCTCGGAGCGACTCTTGTCGATTCTATCGACACCCTGCCGCCCTCTTTACGTTTTTATACCGGAGGCGACAGTACCGTGCGTGGGTACAGTTACAAATCCATAGGTACCAAAGATTCTTCCGGTGCGGTTATCGGTGGCCGATATCTAATGGTGGGAAGTATTGAACTGGAGCGTGTTATCGCCGAAAACTGGAGCCTTGCCACTTTCTATGATGTCGGGACAGCTACGGATGATCTGTCTTTAGGGTTCAGCCAGGGTGTGGGGGCAGGCGTTCGGTTTCGCTTACCTTTTGGCCAGATTCGACTTGATTTCGCCTCAGGTCTCAGTGAGGACGGCAGTCCATTTCGCATACATCTGACGGTCGGAGGAGATTTGTGATGAAGCGAATCGCATTTTTCTTCATATCACTGGTTGTTCTTTCGATGGTATTTCTTACCTTCCTGGTAACCACGGAAACCGGCCTGGTTTTGATTAAGAAGAGTATTAACCGGTTCGGCGAAGATGTCGTTTCCATCGGCGAGGCAAATGGAAGGCTGTTTGGAAATGGGACTTTTAAAAACATTCGCTTTTCAGGAACCGATGCAGATATTGGAGTGGAACTGATAGCATACTCCTGGCAACCGGGAAGTCTCTTAAGAGGGAAGCTTAATATTGTCGAACTTGATGCCAATGGTGTGGAAATAATCTTGAAAAATGGACCGGAAGTTACACCGGTAGCGGATGGTGCCGATCCGCCTATTCTGTTACCCGATGATTTATTTCCTTTCTCTGTTCTGGTGAAAAAGCTTCAGGTAAACAAGCTGAGTATAATCGATAGCGACAACACAGAGCTGTTTGCAGCCGACAGGGTTTCAGCCGGCCTTGAGGGTAATTCCGATAGGCTGATTGTCAGGGACTTTTCTTTGCAGGGGCCGGATATTGGTTTGGAATTGCAGGGAAATATCGAGATTAGCGATAATTGGTCCTTGGACTTGTTCGGCAGTTGGCGATTTGCAGGGTCGGGATTTCATCCGATGGCAGGAACCTTTTCGACAAGTGGACCATTAAACGATCCTCATCTGGAGGTTGGCGTACAGAGCCCCGGCATCGTCAGAATCAGGGCAGATCTGGTCAATCTTCTCGATAATCCTCAGTGGTCGGCGAAGCTTGAGGCAGAAGATATCAATCTGTCAACCCTCATTGAAGATTGTCCGGAAATCGCCCTGACCACGGTAGCAGCAGATCTTGCCGGTGATTTCGATAGTTACCGCGGACACATAGAGGCTAAAGGGTCGTGGGATAGACTCGACGAGATGCATCTTGTCAGTGACCTTGCCGGTGATTTTCTGGGTATTGATTTCCATTCACTGCGCATTGACAGCAAAGAGAGTTCTGCCGAGGTAGAAGGCGGAAAAATAGCCTGGCAGGATATTTTTTCCTGGAAAGGGCGATTTCTGTTGAAAAACATTAATCCTGCAATCGTTTATGAGGAAATTCAGGGACAATTCACCGCCGAGTTGATCAGCCAAGGTGATGTTAAGGAAAATGGTGTTGTCGCCTCTTTTAACATTTTGAGCATGGATGGAATATTACGGGATCATAGCGTATCGGTTGCTGGAAGCGTTTTTCTTACTGAAACCGACGTGCATACCGATGGGTTGACCATCCGTAGCGGTGAGGTAACAGGACTCGCCCATATTGAAAGCGGTTTCTTTTCATGGGCTGCACAACCGGGCTGGTCCGGAAAAATTCATTTAGAAAATTTTGATCCCTCCTGGCTTTATCCCGAATTTCCCGGCAGCGTCAATGGTGAATTCGAAACCGAAGGAAAGCAAGGTGACCATGGACTGGAAGGTTTCCTTAATATCAAAAAGATTTCCGGGACATTGCGAGAGCATGATCTTTCGGGAGGTGGAAAGATCACACTGTCCAATGATACTTTCAATACAACCGGGTTGGTTTTGAAAAGCGGATTGACGGAGCTGGTAGTCAATGGGCAGGCAGGAGATAATCTGGGCCTCGAATTCTCTCTTACCTCACCGGACATAGGAAGTATTGTGCCCGAAGGTCAGGGAAGTATAACCCTGAAGGGAAGACTGAGCGGCAGCAGTAATGAACCGCGAGTGGACGCAGAGTTACAGGCAACCGCGCTCAATTACAGAGAAAACAGTCTTGGCAGGGGTCAGGCGGAAATCCATGGTATATTGGCAGGCCAAGTGCAACTTAATGGTACTCTTGTCGGTGAAAAGATAGCTGTGGCCGGTTATGCAATAGACAAAGGAAGTGTCAGGGTGGAAGGTACTTTGGCTAAACACCAGGTTGCGGTCGATGGTTCCGGTTCCCTTGGAAAGCTTACATTTCGGGCTGATGGCGGTTATCAAACCAACTGGAAAGGCGAAGTGTCTCTTTTTCAATGGCATACCACAGATTATGGTGTTTGGGCTCAGGAAAAGAAAACAGCGGTAACTGCCGGTAAAGATGGTGTCCTGCTCAAAAGATTCTGTCTATCGGACGGAGAAAGTGCTGTCTGCCTGGATGGGGATGTGCGGTTCGATGAAGAGCTTCTGTGGACAGTACACGGTGATCTTAGCTCTGTGCCCCTGAAGTGGCTTAACCGGCTGGATTTGCTCTCCGTTCCGGTAAACGGCCTGATCTCTCTGGACATTGCAGCAAAAGGCAACAGAAGCAGCGTGCTTTCGATGAAAGCAAAAACCCAGGTGTCGGGCGCCGATGTTCTGATCAGTGTCGAGGATACCGAGATGGTTCCTCTATCTTTTGATAGTTCTGTTCTGACCCTTGATTTGAGCGATGGCCTTTTGCAGGGAAATGTAAACATACTCATGCGGGATGGCAGTCAGCTTCTCCTGAATGCTGAAGTAGAGGGTGTTGGAGGGTTTTCCACTTCGATGCTGTCTCTTCCATTGCATGGAAACCTTGAATTGAAAAAATTCGACCTATCTTCTCTTGGCGCCTTTACCGGTTATGGAATTGAACCCACAGGCTGGGTAAGCAATTCTTTTACCATTTTGGGCACAGTGGGCCAGCCGCAGATCTCCGGTGAAATAAAAATTCGTGATGGAGGCATATACCTTCCATATCAGGGTATTACTCTTGAAAATATAGCGGTTTCCGTTGAAGCGGGAGAAGAAGTTGCATATGTCACCGGCACTGCAACTTCGGGTCCGGGAAAGTTGACAGCCGCCGGTACAATACAATATGGAAAAGAGGGAGTTGAGGGCACATTTACTCTTCAGGGAGAGGATTTTGTAGCCGTCAACCTTCCGGAATATGTATTTCGGGTTAATCCCGATATACAGCTTTCTTTCAACAATAAAAGAGGTGAGATACGAGGCACGATTGACATTCCTTATGGCCTTATAACTCCAGAAGAAATGAAGGATTCGGTTAGTGCTTCGGAAGATGTCGTTTTTGTTAATGGAAACGAGGAAGAACAAAAGGATGGCTGGCCCTTCGGTATGGATATCGGGGTTCGGCTGGGCGACGATGTACGTATCGATGGATATGGTTTATCCGGCAGGCTTGCCGGCAAATTGAGAATCATTACAACCTCAGACGACTCGTTGGTCGGGAGAGGAGAACTTGATCTCGTCGATGGAACCTTTAGCATTTACAGTCGATCCCTCAATATCCAGCGGGGCCGGATACTGTTTACAGGTGGGCCGATAGATAATCCGGGTGTAGATGTCAGGGCACAGATGAAAGTCAGTGATGAGGAGGCCAGAGGGAAAGGATATCTTGTCGGCGTCGACATCAGTGGTCTGGTTCAGGACCTGGAGTATCACCTTTTTTCAGATCCTTATATGGAGGACACCGAGATTCTCTCACTGATGATCGTGGGACATTCTCTTGCCGACTCTACCCAGACGGAAGGGAATATGCTGGAGGCGGCGGCGGTGATGCTTGGGGTGAAAGGGAGTTCAGGATTTGTTGAGGGAATAGGCAGTTTTCTGCGACTTGACGACTTGCATCTCGAGGGCAGCAGCACAAAAGAAAACATGTCGCTGGTTCTTGGTAAACGTGTAACCAAGGATCTGTATATCGGCTATGATCTGAATATGTTCAGTCAGCTCGGCCAGTTTCGGGTACGATATGATTTGACCAGAGGGTTCTCGGTGGAAACGACAAACTCTTCCGAATCAACCGGTGCCGATTTACTGTATACCTTTGAAAGATGACCTTGAGGGCTTGTAAGAAAGATCATCTGTTTTGTTGCAAAGTTACCCTAATGTCTCAAACCTGTTTTTTTCTAGATTTTTTCGAACCTTACCGGCAGGAAAGATCTTGCCGTTCATGGCAATATAGACACCTGGTCCGAGTGATTGAACAGCACCGAGAGCACACCCGATATTAAATACCGCGTCGCTGGTTTTAAAAAGAGCCGGTTCCAGCGCACCGGTGAGGACAATTGTCTTTTGAGCTATTGCAGTGAGTTCTTTTGCAGTTTCCACCATGGTATCGGTCCCATGGGTAATGATGATCCGGTCACATGGGTCATCGGCCACAGTTTTGGCGATCAGCATCCGATCTTCGCTTGAGAGGTCGAGGCTATCTTTTCTCATCAGGGAATGGACACAGTAGTTGATTGAAAGATTCAGTTCCGACAGCACCTTTTCGATATTTGGCGGTCCCACCTGATAATCGCTTTTTGCATCGAAATAGATCTTGTCGATGGTTCCGCCAACGGCAATTATCGAAATATCATTCATAAATCGTCTCCGAATAAGGGGTAATAAGGGTGGATGTCGAAATGCGAATGCCGTAGTGGTTAAAAGATTTTTTCGTTGTTTTTATGGAAGAAAAAATACGTGAAGGCAGCATATTGCATTATAGTAATATCATTTTTAATAGATTTCCCGAGAAAAGCTGTCTTTATTAATGGAGGAGCAGGGTTGTGGCGAAAAAAGAGCCGGTAACGGTTTTGGTGGTGGATGACGATCAGGTACATCGATATATGCTCTGCTCTATGCTGAAAGAGTGGGGATGGCGTTGCGTCGAGGCCGATGATGGTGTCACTGCGGTGGCAGCCGTGGAGAAAAACAGATACGACGCTATCCTGATGGATGTGCGAATGGCCAGAATGGACGGTCGTGAAGCTTTTACCCGTATTCAGGCGAACCATCCCAATCTGCCGGTGATTATAATGACTGCCTACTCTTCTGTCGATGATGCGGTGGAAGTCATTCAGCAGGGTGCACACGACTATCTCACCAAACCTCTTGATTTCAATCGATTACGTCTTGCTTTGCAGCGGGCGGTCGATCATAACCAGGTGGTAAGTAAAAAACAACAGGCGAAACCCGGAAGCCCGAAGCTGGAGACGGAGATTATCGGCGACTCGCCACCAATGATTGAATTGCTGGAGATGGTCGGTTATGTAGCACCAACCGAGGCAACGGTTCTTATCTATGGTGAGTCCGGTACAGGTAAAGAACTGGTCGCCGAGGCATTGCACAATAACAGCGAGCGGAAAAATCAGCCGTTTATCAAGGTAAACTGTGCAGCCTTAGCAGAAGGTCTTTTGGAGTCTGAGCTTTTTGGCCATGAAAAAGGTGCTTTCACCGGGGCGGAAAAACAACGGGAAGGGAGGTTTGTCCAGGCTGATGGCGGCACACTTTTTCTGGACGAAATCGGTGAAACTTCCCAGGCCATGCAGGTAAAACTACTGCGGGTACTGCAGGAGCAGGAGCTGCAGCGGGTTGGTGGCGAAGAGACCATCAGGGTCGACGTTCGCATTATAGCAGCCACGAACAGAGATCTGGAAAAAGAAGTCGCTGCCAATAATTTTCGGGAGGATCTCTATTACCGGCTTAACGTAGTTATGTTAACTGTACCGCCTCTCAGGGACAGGCGAGGGGATATTCCCCAACTGGTGGAACATTTTGCCCGAAAGTTTGCCGAGAAAAACAGGCGGGTCCTCGATAGAATTACCTATGAATGCATGGAACTGCTCTCCAGGTATAATTGGCCCGGCAATGTCAGAGAGCTGGAAAATGCAGTTGAGAGGGGTGTAATTCTTATGCGCGGTACCGAGTTGACGGAAAAAAGCCTGCCACTGTCCATACAAAAACAACCTGCGATCTTTGATGAGCCGGATACGACCCAGCCTACATCTCTCTTTGATGCCGAAAAGCAGCTTATTCTCAAAACATTAATCGAAACAGATGGCAACAAAAGTGAGGCATCCAGAAGGTTGGGAATCACTCGTAAGACTTTGCAAAGTAAGCTGAATAGGTATGAAGAACTTTGATGGCGTCGTAAAAGCTGTCCAATTGACGTCGTTGCACCTCAAGACCACTCGAAGTAATTCTCATAGTAGACTTTCATTATTTCTGTCTTAACATAGCACTGGTTTATTAATGGTTCGGCGTTACTTGACAAGGAAAAACCAGCTACTTATTGTTGGCACAAGTTTGAATATGGAGTAGCCGGAAAGAACGTGTATTTCACGGATAATCCGGTATAGGATCGAAATTTTGTAGAATGAAGGGAGGTATGGGTGAGCGAAGAGAAAGTGAACGAAGATCTTCAGAATGAATCTGAAGTTGCAGTTGAGGTTGAAAACGGTTCAACGACCCCTGAGCAAAACGGCGAAAATATTGAACAGGGTAATGAACCGGAACCCGACCTGGAAAAACAGCTCGCTGATGCGCAAAATGAAATAGCAGAACTACGTGACAAAATGCTGCGGGGCGCTGCGGAAAATGAGAATTTCAAAAAGCGGGTGGAGCGTGAACGGCAGGCTAGTTTGAAATATGCCGGAGAGACAATCTTTCGCGAAATTCTTCCTGTAATTGATAACTTGGAACGGGCTTTAGCGCAGGGAGTTGTTGAAGGAGTATCTGCCGAGAAAAATCTTGCTGCTCTGCTTGAAGGTGTTCAACTCACTCTAAAGAGCGTTATTTCAACTCTTGAGAAGTTTGAAGTAAAAAAGATAGAGAGTGTCGGAAAACCATTTGACCCCAAGCATCAGGAAGCAATGGTGATGGCTGAAAGTGATAGTGTCCCAGCCAATCATGTCATCAATGAATTTGAGAAAGGATACTACTACAAAGACAGGCTGCTGCGAGCCGCTAAGGTTGTCGTCTCTTCAGGTAAAGAAGATGACGAACCAAAAGCATAATTACTGAGCCTTCAGTACTAAGTGAAACTGTGTCAATCTCTTGACAAATAAGGGAAGATGACAATTTTTAGAAGAGGTTGCCACTACCACAGGTAGAGCAATTAACAGAATGTTTAAAAGAATGCTGAACGGACAATATAATCCGCTGAGAATGAATTAAGGAGAGAGATGATGGGTAAAATTATCGGAATTGACCTGGGTACCACAAACTCATGTGTGGCAATCATGGAAGGAGGCGAACCAAAGGTAATTGCCAATGTTGAAGGAAACAGAACAACTCCATCGGTCGTAGCCTTCACTGATAATGAGGAGAGGTTGGTAGGTCAGGTTGCCAAACGGCAGGCTGTAACCAATCCGACACGAACACTGTATGCGATAAAACGTCTGATCGGGCGCAAGTTCACCGACGCCGAGGTCAAAAAATCTATTGAAATCAGTCCGTTTAAAATTGTCGAAGGTACCCACGGCAGTGTTGCTGTCAATGTTAATGACAAGATTTACCGACCTGCGGAAATCTCAGCGATGATTCTTACAAAAATGAAGCAGACAGCTGAAGACTATCTGGGAGAAGAAGTAACAGATGCGGTTGTTACCGTGCCCGCATATTTTAATGATTCCCAGCGACAGGCTACCAAAGATGCCGGCAAGATTGCCGGGCTCAATGTTTTGCGAATCATCAACGAGCCGACAGCCGCATCTCTTGCCTATGGTCTGGATAAGAAGGGTGAGGAGAAAATAGCAGTATTCGATCTTGGTGGCGGTACCTTCGATGTCTCTATCCTGGAAATAGGTGATGGTGTTTTTGAAGTAAAATCGACCCATGGTGATACCTTTCTCGGCGGTGAAGACTTTGATATGAGAATCGTTAACTGGTTGGCAGATGAATTCAAGCGCCAGCAGGGAATTGACCTCAGATCTGACAAAATGGCTTTGCAGCGCCTGAAAGAAGAAGCAGAAAAAGCAAAAATGGAACTTTCCACCACTAAAGAAACGGATATCAATCTGCCGTTTATTACCGCCGATGCATCCGGTCCCAAACATCTCAATTTAAAACTGAGCCGCGCCAAACTTGAGAATTTAGTTGAAGACCTGATTGAACGTACTGTTGGACCCTGTATGACCGCGTTGAAAGATGCCGGGCTTTCAGCGTCTGATATTGATGAAGTTATCCTGGTTGGCGGTATGACCCGTATGCCGAAAGTGCAGGAAAAGGTAAAAGAAATTTTTGGTAAAGAACCCCACAGAGGTGTGAATCCCGATGAGGTTGTGGCTATTGGTGCGGCAATTCAGGGTGGTGTACTGCAGGGAGATGTCAAAGATGTTCTGCTTCTCGATGTTACACCCCTTTCTCTGGGGATCGAGACCTTAGGCGGTGTAACAACCAAATTGATTGAAAAAAATACCACGGTTCCGACTAAAAAGAGCCAGATTTTTTCCACTGCCGCCGATAACCAGCCGGCTGTTTCCATTCACGTCCTCCAGGGTGAACGTGAAATGGCCCAGGACAATAAGACAATCGGTCGTTTTGAGTTAACTGATATTCCTACTGCCCCGCGTGGAGTGCCTCAGATTGAGGTTACTTTTGATCTCGATGCCAACGGAATTCTCAGCGTATCTGCCAAAGATCTGGGAACTGGAAAACATCAGTCTATCAAGATTACGGCTTCCTCCGGTCTGACTAAAGAAGAGATCGAAAGAATGACCAAGGATGCGGAGCTTCATGCCGAAGAAGATAAAAAGCGTAAAGAACTCGTTGAGACGCGTAACTCAGCCGATGCTCTTGTTCACGCAACCGAAAAGAGTTTGAAGGATCTCGGGGATAAAGTCGATGACGAAACCAAGGCCAATGTACAGAAAGAGATCGATAACGTCAAGCAGGTAAAAGATGGTGACGATATCGATGTTATCAAGTCGGCGGTTGAGGCGTTAACCCAGGCCTCCCATAAGCTTGCAGAGTTGATGTATGCCCAGGCTGCCAAAGAAAATCCTGATACGGCAGGAACCGGCGGAGCAGGAACCAAACCAAAGAAAGACGATGATGATGTAGTCGATGCAGATTTCGAAGAAGTCAAGTAACTGGTAGCTTCTTAGTAAAAAAGGGGGTAGGGGAATTTTTTTCCTTACTCCCTTTTTTTTATCTTTTACGGTATCATAACGATTTTATCTGTCATTAGTTGATAAATTCGTTAGAACCAAATTTTTATGATAGATTCGTAAAAATATCATATCCGGGCGGCAACGAAGGATGAAAAATTTTTACGACGACATCATTGTTTCATTTTACTCTAATATAATTGAAAGGAAGTCATGAAAATATTATCCGGCATTCAGCCCTCCGGTCAACTGCATATCGGGAATTACTTTGGAATGATGCAAACCATGATTTCTCGTATGGAGAGCGCCGAACTCTATGTATTTATTGTTGATCTCCATGCGCTAACTTCAGTGCATGATAGTGCCAGGCTTGCCACCGGGACTCTTGAAGCTGCTGCCGATTTTTTGGCTTTGGGGCTTGATCCTGAGAAATGTATTTTTTGGGTACAATCCGATGTTCCCGAGGTGTGCGAGTTAACCTGGATTCTTTCGACGCTGGCCCCGATGGGACTGATTGAACGCTGCCATTCCTACAAAGATAAGGTGGCTAAAGGAATTACAGCCAGTCATGGACTGTTCTCATATCCGGTATTGATGGCCGCAGACATACTCTTATATCAGGCGGATCAGGTTCCGGTCGGGAAAGACCAGAAACAACATCTGGAGGTTGCCCGGGATCTCGCCATTAAATTTAATAATCATTACGGTGAAACATTTGTTGTGCCGGAGCCTGCTATCAGCGAGACGACAGCGACGGTTCCCGGAACAGATGGGCAAAAGATGTCCAAATCCTACGGCAACACAATCCCTATCTTCCTGGAAGAAAAACAGTTGAAGAAGCGGGTTATGGCTATTGAGACCGATGCAACACCTGTCGAAGATCCTAAAGACCCGGAAAATTGCAATCTATATAAGATCATGCAGCTTTTTGCCTCACCTGCGCGGATAAAAGAAATTCATGATCTCTATATCAATGGTGGCGCTGCCTACGGATATCTCAAACTTGAATTGCTTGAGCTTCTCAACGAAAAATTTGGCGATGCCAGAAAGAAAAAACAGGAATATCTTTCCGATCCGGCGATGTTACGGGCAATACTGGCAAAAGGCGCTGAAAAGGCCCGTGAGAAAGCTATAGTGACCCTCGATATTGTCCGTAATCGGGTTGGCTTGAAATATTGATGATGTTGCGTAAAAGCGTATAAAATACCGGCAGGGAGAAAGAGCATGACTTATGGCCTGACACGTGACGAGGCACTGCAACTCGTTCATACTCATTTAAAAAATCAGAATCTTGTCAATCATTGCCTTGCCGCCGAGGCGGTACTTCGCGCCATGGCCGAACGACTTGGAGAAGACCAGGAAAAATGGGGGCTTGCCGGACTGCTCCATGATCTGGATAGCGAAACGCAGCCGGATTTGGCCACCCACACGTCCGAAACTGCTGCTATACTAAAAGAAAAAGGAGTTGAGGCGGAGATTATCGAGGCTATTTGTCTGCATAATCTAAATGCCTGGCCAGGGGAACAGCGGACTTCTGTTTTTCATCACGCCCTTGCCGCTGGAGAAACGATAACCGGTTTGATTATTGCCGCAGCTCTCGTCAATCCAGCCAAAAAA
>Ga0214472_10002205_pt1 | contig 21154 bp, 16 predicted proteins | sample RVTome_6_FD_207662 | JGI IMG/M metagenome (GOLD analysis project Ga0214472, IMG submission 207662) | Soil microbial communities from uranium-contaminated site in the Upper Colorado River Basin, Wyoming, United States - RVT140D175 | ecosystem: Environmental > Terrestrial > Soil > Contaminated >...
TCGGTAAAATTGACCGTTTTGACTTTGAATAAAGCAATGATGAGGCAAGAAAGACATTTGACGCGAGCGAGATTCCAGCCAAAATGAAGCTTGAGGACATCGCTGAGCATGGTCGTATGATCCACGGAGTGATCTCCTAGAACGTAAGTCGTTATGGGAAAGGTTGCAAATAATTCCCACGATAGGAGATTACACCATATTTTTCAATAGTTTATTTTTTTGTCCTGTACAGTGCAACCCCGCTATCAAGCAAAGTTCTGTGGCTTGGAGGGACACCTGCGCACGTTCGGGCTCCCTAAGCCTCCATAAGTCAAAAGAGGATACGAATAGAAATGCATCGATTGTTGAAGCAATGCGCCGTGAGGCGTCGCTTTAATTCGGCTAAATTCAGTGCGGTTATTATTGACACTCAACAGGCCTTCAAGCCGCCCAATGTCAGCCGCGGTACGATCGGTCTAAGTCATAGAATAGGTACCCCGTGAAGGGTGCCCAAAAAAGGGTGCGCCGAACGAGCAAAATCATTCATTGTTTTTGAAGGAGATATAGAGTATAGCATATTGTCCGACAAAGTATACATTTTCGGAAGGCGAGGGAGAGCGGCCTTGGACTTCGATACGATCCTGAAGCAGACTCTCGAACTTGTCGAGAGCCAAAAGCGAGTGTCTTATCGAGCGATCAAACGGCGTTTTGACGTCGACGATGACTATCTTGAAGACTTGAGAGAAGAGATTCTCTTTGCCCATTCCCATATTAACGATGAAGAAGGTCGCGGACTCGTCTGGACGGACCCTGAAGACCGTCCGATGAAGTCGCCACAATCTGGCCCAGACGAAGAACAATCGGCCTTGGCCATTGAACCCTCGATTGCGGTTTCGCCTCCAGCCGCCGAACGTCGCCAGCTCACGGTGATGTTCTGTGACCTTGTTGAGTCAACACGGCTTGCCGGCCAACTTGATCCTGAAGAGCTGCGCGAGGTGATACGTGCTTACCAGGAGCGCGCGGTCGGCGTGATCCAGCAGTATGAAGGCCATGTCGCTCAGTATCTCGGGGATGGTTTGCTGGTTTACTTTGGTTGGCCCCAGGCCCATGAGGACGATGCTCAACGAGCCGTTCATACCGGATTAGGCATTGTCCAGGACATGGAAAACCTCAATTTCCAATTGGAACAGGACAACGGCATACGCCTTGCCGTTCGTATTGGTATCCATACTGGCCCTGTGGTGATCGGAGAAGTGGGTAGTGGCGACCGCCAGGAGAACTTGGCGTTGGGCGAGACGCCGAATATTGCGGCCCGGCTGGAGGGATTAGCAGCGCCTAACACAGTAGTCATCAGTGATGACAGCCGACGTCTGGTCGCGGGCGCATTCGAATATGACGAACTGGGTACGCCAAAGCTGAAAGGCGTCAGTGAGTCGATACGTGTCTTTCGCGTTCGTGGCCACAGCACCGTGGCCAGTCGCTTTGAGGCAACTACGACTACGCTGACGCCGATGGTCGGTCGTGAGATAGAAGTGGCTCTCTTAATGCGGTGCTGGGAACAGACTCTAGAGGGCGAAGGCCAGGTGGTGTTAATGAATGGTCCTCCTGGTATTGGCAAGTCCCGTCTGTTACAAGCGCTCGGCGCACGTCTCGCTGATACGCCACACGTGCGTCTGCTCTATCAATGCTCCCCGTATCACACCAACAGCGCGTTCTATCCGATCGCCGCTCAAGTGACCCGTGCGATGCAACTTCCCTCGGATGCGACCTCCGATGCGAAGCTTGAGCGGCTTGAGGTATTGGTGACTCAAACAGGCCTGCCACTTGAGGAGACCGTACCGCTGTTTGCCGCGATGCTCTCGATTTCCACTGAAGGGCGCTATCCACCCCTTTCGCTGCCTCCAGAGCGTCAGAAGGAACGGATTCTCGAACTCTTTGCCCAGGGACTGGTCAACCTGTCTCGACAAGAAGCAGTCTTGTTTTACTTTGAGGATATGCACTGGAGCGATCCTACCAGCTTGGAGGTACTCGATCTGGTCATTGATCAAATCCAAGACGCCCGGGTGCTCATGGTACTCACCTATCGACCCGAATTCGAGCCCACCTGGGGTGACCATAGGCATGTGACGACCTATACGCTGAACCATCTCAGTCGCCGACAGACAGTCGACCTCGTGGAGCACGTGACAGGAGGGAAAGCTCTGCCGGCTGAGGTTCTCGGTCAAATTGTCGACAAAACGGATGGCATTCCGCTGTTTATCGAAGAGTTGACCAAACACGTGTTGGAGTCGGAGTGGTTGACGGATGCCGGCGAGTGTTACCAGCTCACGAGTCCATTGCCCCCACTTGCGATCCCCGAGACCCTACAGGACTCGCTCATGGCCCGCCTCGATCGCTTGGCTTCGGTGAAGGAGGCGGCACAACTGGGCGCTGCTATCGGTCGAGAGTTCTCCTATGCGCTACTGCGAGCAGTTTCCCGCCTGTCCGACACAACGCTTCAGGAGACGCTTGGGCAGCTTCTAGGTGCGGAACTCATCTCCCAACGTGGGTCAGTGCCGGACAGCATCTACAGCTTTAAACATGCCTTAATCCAGGATACAGCTTATGCGTCCATGTTGCGCAGTACTCGCCAGCAAGTGCATCAGCGGATTGCCCAGGTTTTAGAGACCCAGTTTGCGGAGACAGTAGAGACCCAACCGGAGCTCGTGGCTCACCATTACACCGAGGCAGCTTGCCATCAAGAGGCTGCTGTGTACTGGAGGCGAGCCGGAGAACGCGCCAGCGCGGGTTCAGCTTACGTAGAAGCAGTGGCGCACTTCCAGAAAGGGCTGGAAATGCTTCAGCCGCTACCGGAAACGGCTGAGCGGGCCGAGCTGGAATTGGCACATCAAGTGGGCCTGGGCACCTCATTGATCGTGTCCGAGGGATGGACAGCTCCCGCAGTAGAACAAGCTTATGTCCGGGCCTATGAGCTCTGTCAACAGCTGGGCGAGCCCCCGGTACTCATCTCTGTATTACAAGGGTTGCGGCGGCTGTATGCACTGCGGGGTGACCGGGACACCAGCCAAAAGGCCCGGGAGTTGGGAGAACAGCTCCTTGTGTTGGCCCAACGTCAGAATGATACGGCGTTGTTGCAGGAAGCCCATTGGGCTCTAGGGCAGACATTGTATTATCTTGGCGAGCTTAGCGCTACCCGTAGACATCTGGAGCAAAGTAGCGCCTTCTATACGCCCCGATCACTGGTCTCCCAAGCCAGTCGTGATCAAGCGGGTACTCAGATTGCGTGCCTTTTCTTCACCGACTTGACGTCGTGGATGCTCGGCTATCCAGACCAGGCACTGAGAACGAGCTACGATGGGCTCGCCCTCGCCCACGAGCTTTCTCACCCGTTTACGCTGGCATTCGCCTTCGAACAGGTGGCGATGATCCATCAGTTCAGACGGGAAGTGCAGGCAACGCGGCAGCAGGCAGAAGCGATGATTGCTCTCGCCGACGAACAAGGGTTCGCTGTGTTTGCGCCTGTCGGAACCATTTTACTTGCCTGGACGCTGACCATGGAAGGAGAGCGGCAAGAAGCGATAACGCAGATAGGACAGGCGATAGCAACCTTGCGAGCTGGCTTCGACAAAATCAATCCCGATTGGGCGCTACATTATGCCCGACTTGCCGAGGCGTATGGCGCCGTCGGACAGACCGAGGAAGGGCTGCGAAGTGTCGCCGACGCACTAGCATTGATCGACAACACCGGATTTCGTGTCTACGAACCCGAGCTCCATCGGCTGCGGGGCGAGTTGCTGTTGCAGCAGACCGGTTCTGACCCTTCCCAGGTCGAATCCTGCTTCCACCAAGCCCTCAACGTTGCACGCCGACAACAGGCCAAATCGTGGGAACTCCGCGCCGCCACTAGTCTCGCTCGCCTGTGGCAGAGCCAAGGCAAGCGATCGGAAGCCCTTGATCTGCTCACACTGGTATATGGCTGGTTCACTGAGGGCTTTGACACGGCAGACCTCAAAGACGCAAACGTATTGCTCATGGAGCTTTCATAACCGATGGCTCCCATACGTAGTGGCTGCTAGTGTAACCACTAAACTAGGCAGGGCTTAAAGTGTGTAGACTCGTATTAATAGCTCTGCACGCCAACGTGTTCAATTGAATCAGGGAGGAACGCATGGCCATGAGAGAGACAACCGCTACTCTTCTTCATGAAGTTGAGGTCATAAGGCCAATCATCGAGGAACACGCTGCCAGCGCCGAGGCGAATCGGCAGCTCTCGAGTGTAGTCTATGACGCCATGTATAATGCAGGCTTGTTTGCGATGTTGGCGCCCAAAGCCCATGGCGGCCTTGAGTTGCATCCGATAGAGGCCATGCAAGTATGGGAATCGATTGCGCGTAGTGACTCGGCTGCGGCCTGGAATCTAGTGATGAACCAGGCCGTAGCGGCCTATGCGGCTTGGCTTCCGGCTGAAGGGGCTCAAGAACTATTTCGTGATGGACCAACTACGATAGCTGGCGCTCTGAATCCGCCCGCCGCTGCTTCTCGTGCTGATGGGGGGTGGCGCATTACGGGGCAGTGTCCTTTTGGTAGCGGGTGTCAAAATGCACAGTGGCTGGCAATGCCAGCAGTGGAAATGGAGGGAGACCAACCAAAAGTTGATCCAGCAACCGGCCAGCCAGCACCATTCGGTGTCTTTTTCCCCAGCTCTGAGGCAAAGATTCTGGATACCTGGCATACGATTGGGATGAGGGGCTCAGGCTCAACAGACTATGCCGTAGACAACCTGTTTGTCCCCGACCATCTGATTGCCCCCGTGGCCCCACTTTCAAATCCAGCTCCGGGTTTCGAGGGTCCACTGTTCCGCATGTGGCCATGGACCGCAATTCTTGGCGAAGCCACCGTGTCAGTTGGTGTTGCCGCCGCCGCCGTTGATGCAGCCGTACAACTCTGTAAGACCAAAACGCCTGCCTACAACGCAATTCCTTTGCGCGAGCAACAACTGGCCCAGTTTCAGATGGGCAAGGCGAAAGCGCGTGTAGAGGCGTCTCGTGACACCCTCTATCGCGCTGCCGAAGTGGCATATGAAGATGTTGCGACGAGCGGTTCGCTTTTATCGATTGACTCGAAAATACGTCTTCAGCTCGCCGTGTCATTCACAGCGGAAGCCTGTGCCGAGGCGGTTCGCTTCGTAAACGATGCCGTCGGGACATCCTCCATCCGCTTAGACCAACCGTTTGAACGTCACTTTCGTGATGCGCATGTGCTACTACAGCATTCATCGAAATCGAGTCCACGGTATGGCTCGGCCGGGCGATTACTGTTCGGCCTTGATAATGACTGGGTCTGGTTGAGTTTTTAGACCTAGGGGTGTGACAAAATGGGTCGGAGCAGGACGCGGTATCTCGCGGCCCGTTTCTCCACGCCTCCCATTGCAGTCGCCCTATGGATTAACTGCGTATCAGGCGGCGGGAGCCAAAGTGTGTCGACCGTGGTTTCTTTCCCGCCTGGCAGTGTGGAGAAGGGGTCAAATCTACGGGTTGCTGTATTCACTTGCAAACCCGTAGATTTGACCCCTTCTTCATTTAAATCGTACGCGCAGCCGGGACGTAGTCCTTGAGCTTGTTGTAGATCTGCAGCCGGTTCCGCTGGGTGTCGGACACGATGAGCCGACCAAGCTTTGCATCGAAGATTACCGCCGTGGGAAAGGCGAAGCGCCATTCGCGCTCCAGGCTGCGAACTTCTCGACGCCGGCGCAGCCCATCCGGGCTGGCCGCCAACGTCATCTTGGCCCATTTCGAGAGTTCCTGAGCATCGCCCAGTAGACTGGTGATAAACGCGCCATCGGCATCGAAGACTTGCACGCGGTGGTTGGCCCAGTCGCACACATAGACGTCGCCATCGGGATCGACCGCGACGTCAGCGGGGCGGTTCAACTGGCCTTTGCCGTCGCCATAGCTGCCGAATTGGCTCACGAACTCGCCCTCCGGAGTGAACTTCTGCACCCGGTGGTTCTCATGATCGGCGATATACACATTCCCCTCCGGATCCAACGTGATCCCCCAGGGCGCGTTGAACTGGCCTGCAGCATCGCCGAGGCTGCCCCAGGTGGTCAGCAACTCGCCCGCCTGGGTACACTTCTGCACCCGATGGTTGCGGCTGTCCACGATGTAGAGGGCATCTTGCTGATCGATGGCAATACCCGAGGGGCCGTTAAAGGCACCAGGATCGCTCCCTGTCGAGCCCCAGTGGCGCAAGAAGTTGCCATCTCGATCGAAAATTGAGATACGGTTGAGCCACTCGTCGGTGATGTAGACGTTCTCCTGACGATCCAGCGCGATACCCACGGGCCAGATCAGTTGCCCAGGGGCGTCGCCGGCGCGGGAAAATTCCGACACGATCTCCTCATCGCCCGGCTCCGTTCCAAGCGTCATCTTCGTCACGCGGATACCCGTGTGGGTCCGGTTCCAGGGGACATTCGTCACCTGCTCCCAGCCCCGATTCAAGACATAGAGCACATCGTCCTCACCCGCGGCTAAGGCGACAGCCATGCGAAAACCCAGTCCGGAGATAGCCCCTCGGCCCACAGCATGGCTGAAGTCAAAGACGCGGCCGGCCGCTAGTTGTGTTAGCATGTCTCTCCCTCCTGCGTAAAACCTATGTATACCACCTGAAGCGGGGCAGCGTGAACACCCTGCCCCCAGGCTTTGTCGATCATGTCCAAGAGCCGACAGGGGTCATGATGGCGCCTTAGAGAAAATTTGGTTTCTCGAAGGTACCTTTGACGATGGGCTTGGCATCGACCCCCAGCCAGTCCTCCAAGATCGTGGCGTAGAGGCCGCGGAAGTCCAGGCTGGGAGCCAGGTCGCCCTGCGTCTGATCTTCCGGCTTCAACGAGGGATACTCGCCATACTGCCCCCCTTTCACGGCATCACCGATCACAAAGGCGACGCCACCCGCACCGTGGTCCGTACCCGAGCCGTTATCGCGCACCCGGCGGCCAAACTCAGTGAATAGGAGCATGATGACGTGATCCGCCGCATCGTGTTCGCGCAGATCGTCAAAGAAATTCTCGATGGCCTCAGACACGTCCTTCCACAAGATGGGATGCACGGCCGCCTGGTTGGCGTGCGTGTCAAACCCGTTGTGATCACAGTAGAAAATGCGGCTGCCCAGACCCGCCAGGTGGATCTGCGCAATGCCCTTGAGTTTGGTGGCAATGGTGGTGTCGGCATACGCCACGTTGGAGGTGTATCGTTCGGGCGCTACTTTTAAGATGTCGGCCCCTTGCATGGCTTCGAGCCCCGTCTGCCCCAAATACGACATGACCGAGTCCGTGCCGACCATCGGCGCGTAGGTCTGGGCAAACCGATTCAGTATCTTGGCCCGCTTCTCTTGCGCGGCAATACTGGTGAGCAGACCGTAGGTCTCGAGGTCGTCGACGCAGGCCACCGGAACTCCGGGGGACACGAGGGCGCGGAACATGCTGGGCCCAAAACTGACCGCCGTGACGATATTATCCTGATGCGGGTCGAGTTCGCGGGTGGCGAGACCGAGCCAGCCTTCGGTGCCCATGGTGTCCGGCTCACACGTGTGCCAGATGTCCATGGAGCGGAAATGAGAACGCACTGAATTCGGATAGCCCACGCCATGAATAATCGCCATCTTACCCTGGTTGTACATCGCCCCGATGGACCCCATGCTGGGATGCAGGCCGACCTCGTCGTCCAGCTGCAGGATGTCGCCTTCAGGGACACCGACGATCGGGCGGAAGTCCCGATACAGTGGGTTGTTGTAGGGAATTACCGTGTTCAGATAGTCATTGCCCCCCGAGAGCTGCAGGACGACCAGTACCGGGGCTTTCTCTGTTGTTGCCATGGCCTTCTCCTTATCACCATTACCATTTAGCAATACTGGAATTCTCTCAAGGACGCGATGAGTTGCAGCATTTCCCCCACCCGCATCCTAGAGATCTCTGCATCTTGCTCCACACCCCAGCTCAGCGTGCCTTCTTCGCGGGCATGATCCACCAATTGCTGGCGGGTCTCCGGCCGCACCTGCAGAGGGCCAATGAGGTCCAGACAGCGATCCACAAACGCCTCCGGCGACAGGTCGCCCTGTGCCTTGATCCGTTCCACCATCGCACGAATGCCCGGGCGGTCAATATCACCCAACACATCGGCGGCAAAGTTGATGCGTTTCATCAGCGTCCCGCTGTTGATCCACTCCGACCCTGTGTGCCACCCCTCAACGCTGGGTGGGTTTAAGAGATCCTGCCCCATGTAGCTCGGTTGCTTCGCCAAGTTGCCAATACCGGGGGCGGGAAACTCGGCGCCACCGGCCAGCCGCAGAATGCCGACGACGACCTCGGCGGGACTCTTGATCCTGGCAAATCGGGCGTTTTTGAAAAAGTCGGATAGGAAGAGCACACGCAAGACCGATCGGATATCGTACTGCGACGCCGTAAAGGCCTGGGCTAAGGTCTCCACGGCCTCAGGGTCCCGCGGTGGCGTCACCTGCCAGGCCGGCACCTGTACCTCGTCGGCGACAAAAAAGTTGTACAAGTGTCGAGCCAGAAACTGAGCGGTGGCCGGCTGTTGACAGACGATGTCAATAATATCCTCGCCGTTAAAGCGCCCAGTATGGCCTAGGAACGTCTTTTCGCTATCATCGTGATCTTCCTCGATGTACTCGAACTCCCAGTCCCATCGGTTGTAGTAGCCCCGCGGCGGCGCCATCGCGATGGTCCAGCCGGTAAACGCTCTGGAAGCCTCTCGCACGTCCGTCTCCGAATAGTTGCCCACGCCCATACTGAACAGCTCTAATAGCTCTCGCCCCCAGTTTTCGTTGACGGCACGGGAGTGGTTGTCACAGTTGTCCAGCCAGTAGATCATGGCCGGATTCTTGGCCAACTCGACCAGCAGATCGCGGTAGTTGCCCATGCCGCGCTCGCGAAACATGTCGACCTGGGCGATGAGCTCGTGCCAGTGGTCGACTTTCGACTGACCAGTAGCGAACACCTGGTGCCAGAACAGGACCATCTTTTCCTCGAGCGGTCGCTGGGTGTTCAGCAGGGTATGAAACCACGCGGCACTGCCCATGCCAGGTGAGGTGATGGGTTTCCAAAATCCCGGGTGGTAGCGAAGAAATGCGTACCGATCCACGGGTTCGGCCGCCGGGTGGAGTAGCTCCTCAACCGTCGCCTCGTAGCCTTTGGCCGCTCGCGCCTCCAACTCTTCTCGACTGGCGCCAAAACCAGCGCGGCGCATCAGATGCGCCATCAACGCGATATCCTCATGTGCCATGAACCACCTCCTACACAAGACGTTTAATGCGACGAAAAACTCCTACATCGACTGCCAATCCCCCGATTGTTCAAAGGCATATGCCGCGCGGTAAATCGTGGCTTCGTCAAAGTGCTTGCCCACAAGCATCATACTGACCGGCAGACCGTCGCTCATGCCACACGGCACGGCCATGGCCGGATGGTGTGAAATGTCGAAGGGCGCCGTATTGGCAATCATTTCCAGGGCTCGTGCGACATAATCCTCGCGGCTCGCATCCGGCGCAGGCAGCGGGGTTGACTTGAGCGGCAGGGTCGGCAGCATGAGCAAATCGTACTCGCTCAGCACCTGATCATAGGCGGCGATCAGTTGGCGCGTGATGTTCATCGCCTTGCCGTAATAGCGCGAGCCGTGCCGCTTGCGGATATACGTGCCCAACAGGGTGAATAACTTGGTGGTTTCGGAGAGTTCATCGGCCCGCTGCCGCCAGCCGCGGTGGAAGTCCATGAGGCTGGTCACATAGAGGTCCGGCCGGCTGCACCCGTAGCCGTCGCCCCACATCATGGTTTGGGTCAGGCCCTCTACCCCGATGGGCAGCCACAGCGCCGCGCCAGCCGTGTGCCAGGGAATCGAAACCTCTTCTACTTTGGCGCCCAAAGACTGCAAGCGCTGACCGGCGGCGCGGACTTTGGCATCGACGTCGGGTTCGGAGTTGTCGTGGCCAAAGCCTTCCCTGAGCACCGCGATGTTCATCCCGGCGATGCCACCGGCGAGCTGCGCCGTATAGTCATCGGTTTTGACCTGGTATTGCCGCGGGTCATAGCCGTCCGGCCCGGCGATGACTTCCAGAAGCAGGGCGTTATCCGTCACATTGGCGGTCATGGGACCGGTGTGGTCCACATAGATCTCGATCGGCATGATCCCGGTGTAAGGCACCAGACCGTGTGTGGGTTTCATGCCGTAAATGCCGCAATAGGCAGCCGGGATGCGAATCGATCCACCCTGGTCGCCACCGATGGCCATGTCGACTTCGCCCGCGGCCACCAGAGCGGCACTGCCCGAGGACGAACCACCGGCAGAATAGCCCCGCTTGTGCGGGTTGTGAACCGGCCCGGTGGCGTTGGTGTGGCTGCCGCCGGAAAGACAAAAACTCTCACAATGGGCTTTGCCGACAATTTCACCGCCCGCGTCGAGAATGCGCTCGACAATCGTCGCATCGATCTCCGGGACGTACCCCTCCAGGGTCGAGGCGCCGTTCATCATCGGCACGCCGGCGACCATCACGTTGTCTTTCATCACCACCTGTTTGCCGCTGAGCACACCAGACGGTGCGCCCTTGATGGACGTCTTGACGTACCACGCATTGTAAGGATTCTCCGCGCCGCTGGGCCGATAGCCCGGCGTGCGCGGATATTTGACGGCGGGTAAGTGGTCGGGCATGGCATCGACCGCGTTGTAGCCATCGATAGACGGCTGCATTAGACCAATAAACGACTTGACGTCATCGTCGGTCAATGACAGCCCCATTTCCTCGGCAATGTCACGCAATTGGTCATGAGTGGGTTTTGAAACAGGCATGTTGTTGCTCCTCGTTTTGACGACTGCTTACCGGCCGTTGGAAAACAGCGGCTGTTCGAGATAGGATTGGGCCAGTTTCAACCCCGTTTCTCGCAGGCGTTGCCGATCCGCCGCCGGGGTCGTGGCGGGTGCGACAGGCACGATGGTGTCGTTGCAATACGTCGGGATGACCCTGCCATCTTGCCTCCACAAGCCGTCGGGGTCACGCCCCTCGCCCACGGCGCGAATGCCTCGCCGAATTTGACGCCGAAACATGATGATACCTCGGTCCGTGGCCCCCAGATGTTCGAGCTCATGGATGGCAATCGGTCGCTGCCCCACCTGGGCTTCGTAGTCACCGGGCTGCCGCTGACTGTCCTCGTAGGTCTCCAGGGGCAACTGCCCGGGAAGCATGATGTCTCGGTCGGCCCACCACGCTGGCGTGGCGCCCTCGGTCTCGCTCACATGCCGAAACTCAATAAACATCGTATGGGTATTGTCCACCGGGACAATCCAACGGCTCATCATCGCCCCCTCGCAGGCATGCTCGGTTTTGCCATCTTCCCATACGGGCGCCACCTGCTGCAGATTGGGCGCGACGATTTCCACCATGCGGGCCCAAACGTTGTCGTCCACCCGACGCGTGGCGATGTAGATCATGCCGACCGGGGTCTCGAGAAAATCGAGCTCCGGCACCTCCCCGAATTCGTCGGTAAACTGGGAACCACTGACAATGGTGTGGAGAAACGCCGTGTGCACCGGGTCCATGGCGTTTTCCAAGATCTGCAGCCAATTGCATGGATAAAAGTATTTGCGGCCGGGGATGAGTCGATAGCCCGGTCGCGTATAGCTATCGTAGATCGGGAAGGCAGGCTTGGCATCGGGCGGCCCCATGTAGGCAAACACGATGCCGTTGTATTCATGCGTGGGGTAAGCGCCGTGACACAGACGGTCCTTGAGGGTGCTGTCCGCTGGCTCTCCTGGGGTCTCCAGGATGGCGCCATCGACATCGAAGAGCCAGCCGTGGTAGCAACAGCGAATGCCTTGGTCAGAGATGAGACCAAACTCCAAGGAGGTCCCTCTATGCGGGCAGTGTAACTCCAGTAAGCCAATGGCGCCGCTGAAGTCGCGAAACGCCACGAGTGCTTCTCCTAAGAGCTTGACCCGTAGCGGCACATCCTGAATCTCATCGGTAAAGCAAACCGGCTGCCAGTAGCGTCGCAGATACTCGCCACACGGTGTACCCGGTCCGATGTGCGTAAGCTCCACATCTTCTTGCGGGACGTCGCGATGAAAATAGCCACTGAATCGCGTGGTCAGGAACGAAGATTGGCTTGCCATGGCGCTCTCCTTCTACAAACGCCAGTATCATCCTTCCGCGTTGTTGGGAGTCACGCGGAGGTGGTTGTCCATTGCCCATCATAGCAGACGCGACTTGGCAGGGGCAGTCTTTTTCTGCCAGAAATCGACACGCTATAGGAGGGGAGTGGACAATAGCGTCTGAGAGTGAGAAACTATCCGCCGCGGTACCAAATGGACACCGAATCCATCACCTCAAATGCGTAGGAGAGGCTCATGAAGTTAGCGTTTTTCGATGATTTCAAACTCGGCGTGCTCAAAGGGGACTCGCTCGTCGATATCTCCAGTGTGGTCAAGGACATCCCACACACCGAGCCTGGCAATCTCATCAGCGGGCTCATCGCCCAATTCGCCGATTATAAAAGTCACATTGAGAGCGCCGTCGCCCAGGGACAGGGGACGCCGGTCAGCCAGGTCCGCCTCCGCTCGCCCTTGCCCAAGCCCTATAACATCGTCTGCATGGCGGTCAACTATATGGAAGACGGCACCCGGGACGAGCCCGCCCCGATCAATGCGTTTCAGAAGTCGCCCCTGAGCGTCATCGGCCATGGCGATACCATGGTGTTGACCGATATACCGGCGACCATTTTCGAAGGCGAGGCAGAACTCGCCCTGGTCATTGGCAAGCACGCCTCCAATGTCAGCGAAGAGGAGGCGATGAATTACGTCTTCGGCTATCTGAACTTTATCGATGGCTCGGCCCGCGGAGTGCAAGCGTTCTATCAGATGAAGGCGCGGGGCACCTTCGCTCCCATGGGACCGTATCTGGTGACCGCTGATGAGGTGTCAGACCCGCAAAAGCTCCAGGTCAAACTCTGGGTCAATGGGGACTTGAAGCAGAACTACAATACCGACGACATGGCTCACAAGATTCCGCGGACGATTTCGTGGATCAGCTCCATTCACCCTCTGGAACCGGGCGATGTGATTGCCACCGGCACCAACCACCGAGGGCTCAGTGCCTTTCAGGACGGTGATGTCGTCGAGCTGGAAACGGAGGGACTCGGCCGACTGAGTATCCATGTGCAAGATGACTTGAAGCGCAAGTGGTCGCGGGAGACGCGGCTGGATCGGCAGGAAAAAGGGCTGAGTGGGACCACCCCGCAACTCGAAGGCAAATACACCCCAGCCTAGGGCCCACAACCGCCGTCTGTGATGCCCCGGTGATGACCATCATGGGCCCCACAGGCGGGTGGCCAGTCAATACAATCCGAGGACCTCGCCTTGCTCTCTAAGGTCCTGAATCTGCTGGGCCCAGTATTGCTCGGTACCGAAAGTCGGAAAAGCGCGGGAAAAGGCGGGGTCGTCGCGATGGCTGAGCAGCCAGGCCGAGTAGCGAATCATCCGCAGCGTCCGCAAGGGCTCGATGAGGCGGAGACTATCGCGGTGCAGCACACCGAGGATCTCATAAGAATTCACCAGCACCTCGAATCTGCGGCGCGACTCCTCATCGCGTCCGGGCACGCTCATCCACAGATCCTGAACCACCGGCCCGGTCCCCATGTCGTCGAAATCGATGAAGGTTGGCGTGTCGCCTTGCCAGATCAGGTTGCCGAGATGCGCATCGCCGTGTAGACGCTGCACGCTCACAGCGCTAAACCGCAGCGCGATGGCGGCAAGCAGCTGCGTGACAATCGCTTCGTAGCCCTGCTGCAAGTTATCGGGCAGACTCTGGCTGCTGAGAATGGCTCGCAGACTCTTGTAGCCCATCGTCTCCACGTCAAAGTTGGGACGGTGCTCAAACGACCGACTGCGGCCGACATTGTGAATCCGGGCCAGCAGGTGCGCCAGGGGGCGCAAAGCATTCTCATCGAGTTCATCACGCGCCCGACCAACAATTCTGGGGAAAATGGCAAATGGAATGCCCGTGCCCTCGTTATGCTGCAGGGTCTGACCGTCCGCCAGCGGTTCCGGGGCAGCGACCGCCAGGTCTTCCGCCGCCAATTCCAACAGAAAGTGATGCTCCTCGAGAATGGCCTCATCGGACCAGCGACCGGGGCGGTAGAATTTGACGATGCGGCGGCCGATGGCGCCCGACGCCTCTTCGACTTCCACCTCGTAGACGCGATTCTCATAACTGTTGAGGGCGTGACAGGTGCCCGTACAGGCCAGGCCCGAGGTCTCCACCGCCTCGAGAATGCGCTCGGGTGTCAGATCGTAAAAGGAATGATGACTTTCTGGCCTTGCGTCTTTCACTTGGTCTCCTTAGGCACGCGACCTCCACAGGCACTCCGCCTGCTTCACTTGTCCTCACGCGAGTGCGTTGCCCTCATGCGGGCGCGACAAAACCTCCGCCCTACGTCCTCCTCCTTACGTCTGCCGTGGTGTCGAGCAGACGCCCGGTCAACAAGGCTAATCGTACATCCGGATGGGGTCAAGGTGAATCTTGCGATCTTGCAAGGGCGGGGTGCTTGTGCTTTAATCTCTTGAATGCGAAGCACCTTAGAAGGGACCAGGGGCGAGAGGGACTACCCATGTCGAAGTCGATGGAGCAAATCGTCGCGCTGTGCAAACGCCGCGGCTTCATTTTTCAAAGTTCAGAGATCTACGGCGGGATTCAAGGGTTTTGGGACTACGGCCCACTGGGAACCGAACTCAAGCGCAACGTTCGCGACGCCTGGTATCACGACATGGTGACCATGCACGATGACATTTCCGTCCCCCCAGGCGCCCCCCGTGCCTTCTCGATGGTGGGGCTTGAGACCTCGGTCATCATGCATCCGCAGGTGTGGAAGTGCAGCGGTCACTATGACCTCTTTTCAGACATGATGCAATCGTGCCGGCAATGCAAGAAACTCTTCCGCGCCGACCACGTCTGGGACATGCTGAGAGAGACGCCCTGGGTGGCGTCCTTTGGCGAACTTTTTACTGGCCATGGCCATGGCCATGAAACGCTCTTCGACACCCCCCTCCCCTTTTCTGCCGACGAGGCCATGCAATGGGCCAAGAACCGGAGACAGGGGCGGCGGCTAGCCCCGGGCTTAGCCCTGGTGCGCAACCCCGAAGGGACGATGGCCGGGTTGACCGCCGATCTGGAGGCGACCCCTGAGACCGCGCTGTCCCTGCCGACCCTGCTCATGTACATGGCGACGGAGCAAAAGCACGAGACCGGCCTGCAAATGCCCTGTCCCCACTGTGGCGGCGATCTCACCGAGCCACGGCAGTTCAACCTGATGTTCGAGACACACACCGGCGCCTTGCAAACCGACGAGAATAAAGCGTTTTTGCGCCCGGAAACGGCGCAGGGCATGTTCGTCAATTTCAAAAACGTGTTGGACAGCTCGCGCGTCAGATTCCCCTTCGGCATCGCTCAGATCGGCAAGAGCTTTCGCAATGAGATCACCCCCCGCAATTTCACCTTTCGATCGCGCGAGTTTGAGCAGATGGAGATGGAGTTTTTCTGCCATCCGAGCGAATCTCTCGACTGGTACCGCTACTGGCGCGATCGCCGCTTCAAGTGGTACACGGACCTGGGCATCGCCTCGGATAATCTCATTCTCCGCGATCACGAGGCTGCAGAACTGGCCCACTACTCGGTGGGCACGGCCGACGTGGAGTACGCCTTTCCGTTCATGCAGCCCGGCGAGTACGGCGAGCTGGAAGGCATCGCCCACCGGGGCGACTTCGACCTGCGATCGCATGCCGAAGGCAAGCTCACCAAGGACGCACAGGGCGGCCTCGTTATCGAGCAGAATGAACACGGTCAGCCAAAGTATCGCGGCAGTGGCAAAGACCTGACATACTTCGACGATCAAACCCGCGAGCGCTTCATGCCGCACGTGATCGAGCCGGCTGCCGGGGCGGACCGCGCCACCCTGGCGTTCATTTGCGAGGCCTACAACGAAGACCAACAACCCGACGACAAAGGCGAGATGCAAACTCGCACCTTCCTAAAACTCCACCCGAAGCTCGCCCCGGTCAAAGCGGCCGTCTTCCCATTGGTCCGCAAAGAGGGCATGCCCGAAAAAGCGGCCGAGCTCTACCGGGAACTCAAGGCTGCCGGCATTGCCGCGTTCTACGACCAGCAAGGCGCCATTGGCCGACGCTATCGCCGCCAGGACGAAGCGGGGACGCCGTGGTGCATGACCATCGACGGCGAGACCATGGCAGACGGGACGGTGACCATCCGAGACCGCGATTCACTGGCCCAGGATCGAATCCCGTTTGATGAGGTGGTGGGCGAGCTGCAAAAGCGCCTGCGGGGTTAGCCAGCACAACCATGGCAACCCGGCGGACGCGGTCGCCCACCGGTGGATCGACGACGTGTCATCAACGGCATTTTCGGGATCTTTCACGAGCGCGGAAAAGTAGTGAACAGTTTGTTTGGCGAAAGCCGGCGTATCGCTGAGTTTGGGTCCACAACCTGTCAACTGGAATATGAAAGATCCCGATAAAGGTGCCCATCTTTCCAGCGTCGGTTATCCGATAGGGCCGAGATCCTCTAGAACAAGAATATTCCCGCCATCCAAACTGAAATGTCCATATACTTGAGGTGCTCACCGACGATTCGGTAGTTTGCATAAGCCCTTGCAAACCAATAGAATGCAAGAGATCAAAGATGGATTCTATGAGACCTTCTTCTAGCAATTTCAATGGGTTAGAAGGAATTTTCGCGAATCATCGGGTGCTCAGTCAGCAATATAGTCGCGTAGCTCCATGTACACTAAGAGTTCGGGAGCGAAGTTGGCGTGCATCCTGTCGCTTGACGCTGGCGAACCCCTCTTGAGGAAGGCTCGCCGCTCACCAGAGACGCTGGAACGATTCTCTTACTGATGGGGGCCCGTCCCCCGCACCATCTCCCAGTGATGCACCTGGTGATGGGCCCCCAGTGCCATCACGCCGATATAGCCCAGCCCCCGCAGCCGATCGACCTCCGCCGGATTGGGGGTGGTCACAGTGAGCACGAATGCGTCACCCTGTTTGGCAACGTGCATCTCCCAGCCCGTCTCCCTTTTTAGTTGCGTCGGATGCGCCGCGAATACCCGCTCAAGGGACGCCTCCGAGCCCTTCGTGGTAGGCCGCACCACGGCTTTGATGCCCTGGGCACTGGGGGTTTGCGAGAGCACCTCCACATGCAGGGTAAAATTCTGCATATCCACGAGATGCTGTCTCAGGGCTTCCAGATTGACCTTGCTCCAGTCGGTGTTGGGATCCGCATCGAGTTTCTGGATGGCTTCTTGAATGGCCCAAAACGCGTCATTGCCGGCGGCGGTGAGCGGCGACGGCGGCGACATCGGATGGTGGGTTGACGTGTGATCGGCGCGTTGCCCTGCAGTCGAACCGTGAGGCACATCGGCACCGAATGCGGACCCGAACAGCAGAAGGGGTGTACAGAGCAAGAGGCAGGCATAGCGAATGGTCATGGCGTGCTCCACGATGGCGTCTCCCATGCGTGCATGAAGACATTGGTTAGCGATCCATAGAAAGGGTTGTATCACATGTAAACAACGCGTGTCGGTCATGCATTTCCTGAACTGTGCTATACTGTCCCACCTAATCCGGCGTTGCGGAGACGCTGGGAGAGAAAGATTGCCATGAGCAAGTCAGGAAGGCGCAGCGTTTTCAGGATGGGCAGGAGAACGAACAACATGCCACATGACAGCGTCACCCATGTCGCACCTATTGGTCCGCGTGCTACGCTCGAACCGAAATTGAAGGTGTGGATCGTGTTCGGCGACCGGGTGAAATTTGGCCATGGGCGCGCGCAGTTGTTGCAAACGATTGACGAACTGGGTTCGCTGCGCAAAGCGGCGGCGCAGCTCGGGATGTCCTACCGGAGTGTGTGGGGCTACCTGCGTGCCCTGGAAGACGCGGCGGGCTTTTCCTTTCTGGAGCGCCGGGTCGGGGGGAAGGGACGGGGCGGGACGACCCTGACGCCGGAAGGACGCGTGTTTCTTGCCCGCTACCTGGCATTTCGCCACCAGGTTGATACCCTAGCTGAGCAGCAGTTTGTGCGCAGTTTTCTGTCGCCGGAGTAATTTTTTTTGTGTAGAATGATGCTTTTGAAAGCATCATGTGAGGCAACCCTCGCAGGCAAGGATTGTTACGCTGCCTCGGCCGATTGAAGAGGAGTAAATCCCATGCGTCGCGGGCCTCTCACGCTCTCCATGCGTGAACTGTCGGGTGCCTTGGGCGATTACGGCACCTTTTTACCCTTCGCGATTGGCTACATCACCGTGTGCGGCCTGGACCCGGCGGGCTTTCTGCTCGTGATGGGGCTGGCCAATATTCTCACCGGCCTGTGGTATCGCCTGCCACTGCCCATTGAGCCGCAAAAGGTGCTGGGCACGGTCGCCATTGCCCAGCACTGGTCGCCTTCGCTGGTTTATGCCGCTGGCTTTGGCTCCGGGCTCGTGTGGCTGCTGTTAGGCCTCACGGGCTGGATCCGTCACGTGGCGGAGCGCACGCCGCGGTCGGTGGTGCAGGGCATCCAGCTCACGCTGGGCGTTCTCCTGGCGGTCGAAGGGCTGCGACTCATGGCAACGCAGTGGCTCTTGGGGCTTCTGGCGGTGGGGATCATTCTCGGCTTCCGCCAGCATCGCTTTGCCCCGGCGGCCTTGGTGCTCACGGTGCTTGGTCTGGTCCTCGTCGGCGTTGCCGGGCGCCTGCCGGCGTTTAGCCTGCATCTGCAACTTCCCAGCGTTACCGCTTTTACGCTGGCTGAAATCTATGAAGGACTGATCCGTGGCGGTCTGGCGCAGATCCCCCTGACGGCGACCAATGCCATCCTGGCCACCGCCGCCTTGCTGAAGTCCTATTGGCCCGAGCGCCCGGTGCCGCCCCAGCAGTTGGCGGTGACCACGGGCCTCATGAACACCCTCGGCCCCTGGGTGGGTGGGATGCCCATGTGCCACGGGGCGGGCGGTCTGGTGGCGCAACACTACTACGGCGCTCGCACGGGCGGCGCCAATGTCCTGGAAGGGCTCATCGAGGTCAGCCTGGGTCTCCTGGGCGCCACCTTTCTGGTCGAGCTGTTTACGGCCTTCCCGCACAGCCTGATCGGCGGCATGCTGGGCATGGTCGGGCTCCAGTTGCTGCGCCTTGGCGCCCAAGGCCTGCGTCGCAAAGACTGGACGCCAGTGACCGCGACGCTTGGGGTTGGCCTGGCGACCAACATGGCCCTGGGGTTTCTGGCCGGGGTCAGCGCCTATTTTGCCATCAAATGGTATTTTCGCCAGCGTGGGCGATGCTCGGGAGACACGCCGCTTTTTGCCTTGACACCGTCGAGTAAACTCTAAGGGCTGCGCCCGGTAATGCGTGAGGAGAGCCTCAAGCGCGCCGTCGCATTGCTCCACTACCTGCAGGTGGGGCATCGCAAGCATGCCATGCCGGCACAGCTCTCGGGCGGCGAAGCGCAGCGCGTTGCCATTGCTCGCGCGCTCGCCAACAGACCCCGCATTATCCTCGCTGATGAGCCAACCGCGGCCCTTGATTCCGTATATGGCGGCGAGTTCATTGGGTTTTCTCTACTGTGGGGATGGCAGGTTGATCGAGTCGCCCCTGACAGGTTTGATCGTGTAGGTGCGTCTGTGGCGTTCATCATGGATGGGCCGCGCGGCTACAGGGCATCGATCATTCGCAGAGGGCAAGCCGTGGTAAAATAGCGCGCAGCAACGACCTGACACACAGAAAGAGAGGTGCCTATGGCGCAGGCGAGTTCCCCGCACGCTGGCTTGCCACTGCTGACGCTCGGACAAATTTTTCTCCGTATTGGTGCAACGGCCTTCGGCGGCTTGGGGGCTGCGCTGGCCCTCGTCGAGCGCGAGCTGGTCACCAAGCGCCAGTGGCTCACCGCAGCGGACGTGACTGAAGCCCTGACCTACACCAAACTGTTGCCGGGGTCCACCGTCGTCCAAGTCGTCTCGTATCTCGGCTACAAGCTCGGTGGTTGGTCCGGCTCGGCAGTGGCGACAGTGGCGTTCGTATTGCCCTCCGCCGTGATCATGCTAGCGCTGGCGGCGGCCTATGTCTCGGTGACTGCCGTGCCTGCAATGCGCCCTGCCATCAACGGCTTGACGGCGGCGGTCGTCGGCCTCCTGCTGGCAACCACGTATCGGCTGGGCAAGGCGAATATCTCCGACTGCATTACCCTGGGGATTGCGCTCACCTCTATCGTCGCCGGTGCCGTCTTGGGGGTCAGCGCGGCGCTGATTGTCGTGGTTGCCGGACTGCTGGGAGTTGGGCTCTACGCCCTCCCGCTCCGCAGGCAGGCGGCACAGGAGGACACGCCATGATGCTCGACCTGTTCGCCCGGTGCGTGCTCATCAGTCTACTCGCCTTCGGAGGCGGACAGGCGGCCTTGCCGCTTATCGAGCGTATCGCGGTCGGGGAGACAGGCTGGCTCAGTGCCCAGGATTTTGCCACGGCGGTCGCCTTCGGCTATGTCACGCCGGGGCCGGTGCTTATTACCATGACGTTTCTGGGCTACCGGGCTGCAGGGATCGCCGGAGCCTGCACGGCAACACTCGGCATTTTCCTCATGCCGTGGGCGCTGGCTGCCGCTGCGGCGCAGCAGTTGCAGCGGTTCATGCAGCATCCGTGGTTGCAGCGCTTTGGCCGGGGGGCCGCTCCGGCTGTAGTGGGCTTGCTTGTGGTCACCGCTCTGTCTCTGGGCCGCAACGCCTTCTCAATCCCGGCGCATGCCGGGATTGCCGCTGTCGCCTTGGCGCTGTCGCTGTGGACGAAACTGCACCCGATTGTGATACTCCTCGGGGGTGCCGTCGTCGGGGCATTGTACGGACTGCTCAAGGGGGTAGAGGCGCTGTAGAAACCTGCATGGTGTTTCAGGCGGTTTCCTTACAGAAATTGCGCCGTAACGCCCATGCCTTCAGGCTTGGGATATAAGGCGCTTTGCTGATGGGCTTTAGCACGTTCAAGAACGACTCTGTCAGGTGCAATAGTGATTGACATGGGTTGTACTTCCATATATAGTACCAACTGGCATTGGCCGCCTTCGGGTGTGTGCTATTGCCGCATGGTTC
>Ga0214472_10002206_pt1 | contig 21150 bp, 24 predicted proteins | sample RVTome_6_FD_207662 | JGI IMG/M metagenome (GOLD analysis project Ga0214472, IMG submission 207662) | Soil microbial communities from uranium-contaminated site in the Upper Colorado River Basin, Wyoming, United States - RVT140D175 | ecosystem: Environmental > Terrestrial > Soil > Contaminated >...
GGCGTGCGCGAACACGCCGAGGGCCATGGCCCATCACCCACACCCGACGAAGGAGGAGCGAATGAGCACACCGAAGGTACCACAGGCCGAATCCCCCGCTCAACCCATCCCGCTCAGTGACGTCACGATCACCTGCTATCGTCCGTCCCATTTCGTTGGTGAGGAGGGACAGCAGGCCATCACGATCACGGGCAAGCAGCTCGGGCAGGTGCTCGCATGGCTGGCCCGGACCCGACCCGGCCTCATCGGAAATGACCCGTCCAGCAAGGACCTATGGTCGCGCGACGACGTCGCCATGGATCTCGAGGGGCTCGGCGGGATCCTTCGCGGCCTGGGCGAAACTCCCCTCGAGGAGATCCCGGTCGACCCTGCGAGCATGTTCCGCCTCCTGGCCGAGATCGCCAGCGACCTGGCCGCGCGGCTCAGCGCCAGCGACGAGGGAGACAGGACACTCAAGCGCGCCACGATCGCCCTCCCGACGCGGAAGGAGGCCGTCGCATGAAGGCCCAGGCGCCAGAGGACCATGCCCTGACCATCGAACAGGTCGCCGGGCGGCTGCAGATCGCCCAGGCCACGGCGGACCAATGGCTTCGCCGGCCGCTCTCTACGGGCATAGCCCCGGATCGGGCCTTGACGCTCGACGAGGCCGCTGCGCGCCTCCAGGTCGCCCCCACGACGATGAAGCGCTGGCTCCGTCGGCACCGGGTGCCCGCATGAAGGCCACGGCGCCCCGGAAGGCCGCTCCCGACACCGGGCAGTTTGATCTCGAGATCGCGCTCAGCAAGGCGCGCGCGGCGTCGATTCTCCTCGCGGCGATCCCCGAGTATCTACAGATCCCCGCGGGCGACATAACCGACGAGCAAGCGGAGGGGGTGTACGGCTGGATCCAGAACTTCGCCCACGACGCCCTCGACGCGGCGCTCGAGGAGGCGGAAGCTGCGCGCCGGAAACTCATACCAAGGGAACTGGATTTCGCGGCGGGGCCAGGACGGAAGGCGGCGGGCGTCGCGGGAGGCCAGCGGCTCACCCTTGAGGAGGCGGCCGCCAGGCTGCAGCTCAAGCCCAGCACAATGAAGAAGTGGCTCCGCCGGCAGCTCGAGGGGCTGGGGACGGAGGACGCGTCATGACCATCTCGGCGGCCGATCGAGCGGTCACGGTCCCGACCCTGGCCGAGGTCGTGGCCGACCCCGAGAAGGCCGACCAGCTGCCCGGGCGCGTGGTGCTCGGCCTCCTTGGCGAGCTTCTGGGCACCCAGCATCGCCTCATGCTCCGCATGCTGGCCGTCGGACTGGACCCCGGGCCGCCGCACACGGACGAGGATCGGCTGCTCACGATCGAGGAGACGGCCGCCACGCTCCGGATCGCGCCCGCGACGATGCAGAAGTGGCTCAGGAAGGAACCCTATACGCGCGCCGTAGTCGTTCGGTCAAGAACGTGCGTGAGGGTAAGCTCCGCGCTGCTCGAGAAAGTCATCCACAGCGGGGCCGTGCGGCTGTCGCCCCGACCGCGCGGGGGCGGCCGGGTATGAGGCGCTTCGCCTGGTGCCTCATCGTGCTCGGCCTGGGCGTGGCGGCCGGCTGCGCCCTGCCGACCTCGCAACGCGCGCGGAGCGTGACGTCCGCCGACGAGTCAACGGTCGCCGGATGTGCGTACCTCGAGGACGTCACCGGCTGGTCGGGCTGGGGCAATCTCGCCCAGGACGCCGGCATGAAGAACGCCAGAAACCAGGCGCGGGAGCGGGCCGCGGAGCTTGGCGCGACGCATGTCGTCTGGCGGGGGCTGGCCGGCGGGTATTCGCCCAATGTCGTCGCGCGCGCGTATCGGTGTCCGCGGTGATGGCCCTCTCACGAAGGAGGCTCTGATGATTGCCGCGATCTACGCGAGGAAGTCCACGGACCAGAACGTCTCCGACGATGAGAAGTCGGTCGCCCGCCAGGTGGAGCGCGCCCGGGCCTACGCCGAGCGGAAGGCCTGGACCGTGGCCGAGGAGCACGTCTACGTCGACGACGGGATCTCCGGCGCGGAGTACCTCAAGCGGCCTGGCTATCTCGCCCTGATGAACGCGCTGGGCCGGCGCGCGCCCTTCCAGGTCCTGGTGGTCATGGAGCAAAGTCGGCTCGGTCGCTCGCTGGACGAGGTCCCCTACGCGCTCAAGCGCATCGGTGATGCCGCGGTGCAGGTGTTCTGCTACCTCACTGACACCGAGATCAAGCGAGAGACGCTTGTCGATCAGTTCACCAACCACACGATGGCGTTCGTCGACGTCATGCACCGCGAGCAATCGCGACAGCGTACCAGGGACGCGATGCGCCGCCAGGCCGAGCGCGGCCACGTCGCCGGCGGCTTGGTCTACGGCTACGTGAACCACGAGATTACGCACTTAGGCCGCGATGGCCAGCCGGCCCGCAATTACGTCGAGCTCCGGATCTACGAGGCGCAGGCGGCCGTGGTTCGCCGGATCTTCGCCGAGATCGCCGCGGGGCGCGGCTTCATCAGCATCGCCAAAGGGCTCACCGCCGACGGGATCCCTGCCCCCCGCGCGCATCGCGGCTGGGCCGGCTCCGGCGTCCGCGAAATGGTGTTTCGGGGGCTCTATCGCGGCCACGTGACCTACGGCAAGACGCGCCGGGAAGATCGCAACGGCACGACGATCAAGGTCAAGGTGCCGGAGTCGGATTGGATCACACGCGAAGATCCGGCGCTCCGCATCGTCGACGAGGGCCTCTGGCAGGCGGCGCACGCCCGGCTCGGACGGACGCGCGCGACCTACTTGCGCGGGCCGAAGGGGCGGCTGTGGAGCCGGCCGGAGTCGGGGCTTGAGGCGGGCGCCCCGGGCCTGCCGAAGTATCTCCTCGCGGGCTTTCTCGAGTGCGTGGTCTGTCACGGCGGAATGCACGCCACGAAGCGCACGAGCCAGCGGGGCGCGCCGGCCTACTACTACGTCTGCCGGGAACACCGCAACCGCGCCTACGTCTGCGTAGAGCACCGGGTGCAGAATTGCCCCTGTCGAGGGCGGCTGCCGTCCGTGGCAAATCTCTGCGCGAACAGCCTCTCCGCCCCCATGGCGGACCTCCACGGCGATCTGATCGCGAAGCTAAAGAGCGACGTGCTGAGTCCCAAGGTCCTGGGGGCCGTCCTCGATCGGGCTCTCGAACTCGAGCGCTCGCCGGAGGCGCCGGATCGCCGCGCCAGGCTGGCCGATGAGCTCGCCCGCCTGGAGCGGGAGATCGCCCGCTATACCGACGCCATCGCCCAAGGCGGTTCCCTGCCCTCGATCCTGGCGGCGCTCCACGAGCGCGAGGGCCGGCGGCAAGAGATCCAGGCCCAGCTCGAGCACCAGGACGGCCTTGGCCTGGCGGTGCGCGCGTTCGATTCCAAGGCGGTGCGGCGGGAACTCCGGGATCTGCTCACCGACTGGCAGGGCCTCCTCGAAGGGGAGCCCGCGCAGGCCCGGCAGATCCTGCGCAAGCTCCTCGAGGGCCGCGTCGTGATGCAGCCGCACGTCAACGGCAGGGAACGGACCTACGAGTGGACCGTCACGGCAACCTACGGCCGGATCCTGACCGGCGTCGTCGGTGTAACGGCGGTGGTGCCCCCGGGGTGACTCGAACACCCGGCCCGCAGTTTAGGAAACTGCTGCTCTATCCACCTGAGCTACGGGGGCGTAAGCGACCCCAGCGTATCTTTCGTATTCTAGCACCGGTCAGAATAGGTCCCCCGCCTCGATACCCCGGGCGGCCATGAGCCGCCGCAGCCGGGCAAGGGCCGTCGCCTCGATCTGGCGCACGCGCTCCCGAGTGATCCCGAGCTGGCGCCCGATGCTCTCGAGCGTCCTCGGCTCCTCGCCCGAGAGGCCGAAGCGCAGCTCCAGCACGCCGCGCTCGGCGTCCGGCAGGTCCCGGAGCACGCCGGCCAGGTCCTCGCGCGCCCGGAGCGCCGCTGCGAGCCCGGCGCCGGGCAGGGCTTCCGCATCCTTGACGCGGTCCTCGACCTTGCCGCCATCGTCCTCCCCGATGGGCGCGTCGAGAGAGACCGGGCGCTGGCTCATGCGCTCGATGTGCTCGACTTCCTCGACCGGCTGACCGAGTGCCTTGGCGATCTCTTCCGTGTTCGGCGCACGACCCAAGTCCTGGGTGAGCGCCGCCTTCTTCTTCATGTACTGGCCCAGGAGAAGCTCGATGTGGACGGGCAGCCTGATCATGCGCGCCTGATTTGCCAGCGCCCGAGTCACCGCCTGGCGTATCCACCAGACGGCATAGGTGGAAAAGCGCGTGCCGCGGCCGGGCTGGAACTTCGTGACGGCGTGCAGCAGGCCCAGATTGCCTTCCTCGATGAGGTCCAGCAGCGACAGCCCGCGGTGGAGGTAGCGGCGCGCCACCCGCACCACGAGCCGGAGGTTGGCCTCGACCAGCCTCCGCTCGGCATCTGCGTCGCCGGCCTGCACCCGCCGCGCGAGCTCCTGCTCCTGCTCCGGGGTGAGCAGCGGCACCTTGGCGATGTCGCTGAGATAGAGACCCAGCAGCTCGCGGCCGCGCGCCGCGTCGCCGGGCTTGTCCCTGTCGCCAGCCAGGTCGGCAGGCGCGCGTGCTAGAAGGGTCTCGAGGGGCTCGTCGTTGTCGCCGAGGTCGACCGTCTCGGCACGCGGCTCACTCATCGACGTCGTCGTCCACCGCGTGCGCGCGCGCCGACTCTATCGGCAGGTCTGGCGCCTCGTCCGCCCGGACCTCCATCACCTCGCGGGCGGGCAGCAGGTGGAGCGGGTTGTAAACCATGCCCTCGTGACGGACCTCGAAGTGCAGGTGCGGTGCTGTCGCCCTGCCGGTTCGGCCCACGGCGGCGATGATCGTACCTGCCAGGACGCGGTCGCCGACCTCGACGAGGTTCTCCAGGTTGTGGGCGTAGACCGTGACAAACCCGCTGTCGTGCTCGATGCGGATGACGCGGCCGTAGGCCCGCTCCTGGCCGGTCGAGATCACAACGCCCGGCGCGGCCGCGAGGATCGGCGTGCCGATCTCGGCCTTGATGTCCATGCCCGCGTGCCAGCCGCCGCGCCGCTTCCCGAATGGCGAAATGACCTGGCCGTCCACGGGCCAGGCGAAGTCGAGGGCTTGGCCGTCGACCTCGGGGGAGGCCATGTAGAACCGGGTTGGTACGCGGCGCGGACCCGCGCGCACGAGCAGGACGTCGCCGTTGACAGGCACTGCGTCAATGGGCTGGACGCGGGCCGCACCCGCCGCAACGCGTGCCCCCGGCAGGACGAGCCGCTGGCCGATACGCAGCTGCCAGGGGCGCACGAGCTTGTTGGCGGTGATCAGCGACTTGCGCGTGACGGCGTAGTGCGCGGCTATCCCGGCTATCGAGTCTCCCGAGCGGACGACGTGGACGGTATGGCGGCCTGGCCGGTGGATCGGCCCGGCACCCGCCCGGCTCGGAACCTTGCGGGCAGCGGAGACTTCCGTCTTGGGTGCTGTCTTCCTGGCAGAGGAGGCGCTGCCGCGGTTTGCGGCATCAGCAGCGCCGGGGTGGGTCAGGAGAAGCCCGGGCAGGAGGAGCCCGAGGCCGATCGCGCGCCGCCCACGAGGACGTCTCACGGGTCGAACTCCGCGTAGCGGACGTCGAAGGAAGTGAAACGGCCCGTAGGCACCCGCCAACTGACGGATACCGTCTCAACGCGCGCCAGCGGCGGGCCCTTCTCGAGATCTCGGGTGAGCTCTTCGATGCCCTCGCGGTTGCCCTCGGCGCGCACGCGAACCCTCCCGTCCTTGAGGTTCATGACGTAGCCGCGCAGCGCCAGCTGTACGGCCTTCCGCTGGGCGAAGGTGCGGTACCCGACGCCCTGCACACGGCCCTCGACGATGATCTCGGCGGCGCTGCGCAGCCCGGGCGCATTCATGCGAGAGCGCACGGGTGAAGAATGGTCGGGGCGACTGGATTTGAACCAGCGACCTCCTGCTCCCGAAGCAGGCGCGCTACCAAGCTGCGCTACGCCCCGTCCCTGCCGACCATTCTACGCTTCCCAGGCGTACTTCCCGATCAACTTCACGAACACGCACCCGGAATCCTCCGTTACCTTCGCCTCGCCTGCGACTTTGTCGACGACCTGCAGCTGCTGCGAATCCTCGGAGCCGACCGGTATGACCATCCGCCCCCCCTCGGACAGCTGCTCGAACAGCGGCGGCGGCACCGCCGGTCCGCCGGCCGTCACCACTATGCGGTCGAACGGCGCCTCATCGGGCCAACCGAACGTGCCGTTGGCAGTCCGGACCCAGACATTGCTCACGCCGATCGCCTCGAGCGTCTCCCGGGCGCGCGCCGCGAGCTTCGGGATCCGCTCCACGGTGCAGACACGCGCCACGAGGCGGGCCAGCACCGCGGCCTGGTAGCCGCTGCCCGTTCCGATCTCGAGAACCTTCTCCTTTCCCGTCAACCGCAACAGCTCGGTCATCCGGGCCACCATGAAGGGCTGCGAGATCGTCTGCCCTTCGCCGATCGGCAGCGGGTGGTCCCCGTAGGCCTTGTCCCTCAGCGCCGCGTCCACGAACAGGTGGCGCGGGATGCTTCGCATCGCCTCCAGCACCAACGGGTCCGCAATGCCCCGCTTGACCAGCTGGTCCGCGACCATCCGGTCTCGCTCCCGCGCATAGCGCTGCTCGCCCTCCGCCGCCGCCCCGGGTTCCCGCCGCCGACCGATCACCGCGGCCGCTTCCTCAGGAGCGCGTTGAGGCTGCCCTCCCAATCGCCCATGCGTCCGAGGGCACCGTAGTGAGTCAGGTCGAGGTGCAGCGGCGTCACGCTCGCGAACCCGAGCTGCACGGCCGCGATGTCGGAGCCCTCGTCCTCCGCCCACTCCGGCGGACCCGCCCCGATCCAGTAGAAGGGCTGGCCGCGCGGGTCGACTTCCTGCACCACCTTCTCCCGGTACACGCGGTGACCGAGTCGCGTCATCCGTATCCCGTCCACGGTCCCGCCGGGTACGTTGATGTTGAGGAGCGTCTTCGCCGGAAGCCCCTCGACCAGGACCCGGCTCGCCAGGAGCCGCGTCACCGCGGCGGCACCTTCGAACCCCGCCGTTCCGGCGTCCGCCTGTGACACGGCTATGGACGGCACGCCCAGCAGAGTCCCTTCCATCGCCGCCGATACCGTCCCCGAATACGTGACGTCGTCTCCAAGGTTCGAGCCGTGGTTGATGCCCGCCGCCACGAGCACAGGGCGCCCGGGCAGCAGCCCTAACACCGCGAGGTTCACGCAGTCGGACGGGGTGCCGTTGACGGCGAAGCGCCGCTCGCCCACCTGCGTGACGCGCAAGGGCCGGTGCAGCGTCAGCGCGTGGCCGACCGCGCTCTGCTCGCGGTCCGGTGCGACCACGTACACCTCGCCCAGCTCATCGAGGGCGGTCGCCAGCGCGCCCAGCCCCGCGGCGTGCACCCCGTCATCGTTGGTGATCAGGATCACCGCCGCCATCGCCGTTCACCGTTCCGCGAGAAAAAAGAGGGCAGATCCGAGGATCCGCCGTCGTCGTTCCCACTAAATTGGTCGGGGCGACAGGATTTGAACCTGCGACCCCTTGACCCCCAGTCAAGTGCGCTACCGGGCTGCGCCACGCCCCGACCCAAGCTTGTATTGTAAGGAGTGACGCGGGCAAAGACAAGGACGGCGTCAGCTCTTGGGAGGCGTGAGGCGGTCGCGGAGCGTGCGCAGCTGATCGCGGATGCGCCGGAGTGCCGCCTCGAGCGCCGAGCCGCGGACGCCCAGGTCGAGCTGCGCGGACCCGCGGCTCTCGGCCACCAATCGCTTCTTCGCTCCCTCAAGGGTGAGCCGTTCGTCGTACAGCAGAGTCTTGATGCGGAGAACGAGATCGAGGTCGCGCCTGCGGTAGAGCCGCTGGCCCGCGGGGTTTTTCTTGGGGCGCAACAGGCGGAACTCTGACTCCCAGTAACGGAGGACGTAGGCTGGCACCTCCGTGATGGCCTCGACCTCGCCGATCCGGTAGTAGAGCTTGTCCGGGATCACCACCCGCTTTTGGCCTGCTCCCCCTTGGGCCGCCCCGCCGCCGCTCACGGCCGCGGCCTCACGCCTGTTGATTGATGCGCAGCTTGAGGCCCTTGCTCGGCTTGAACGTCAGCACCTTGCGCGCGGTGATCTCGATGCTGTCTCCGGTCTGCGGGTTGCGCCCCCGCCGCGAGGCCTTGCGGCGGATGCGGAAGTGGCCGAAGCCCACGATCTTGACATCCTCGCTCTTCTCGAAGCAGCGGAAGATGATGTCGAACAGCGATTCCACCACTGAGGCGGACTGCCGTTTCGACAGCCCGTGGGCCGCCACCGCATTGATGAGATCGTTCTTCGTCAGTGCGGTCACCCCCCTTCGATCGGGATGGACTCCCGGACCCACTGCACATAGGCGGGCGCGCCCTCGGCGACGGGCAGCCCGAGAACCTCCGGCACCGAATACGGATGAAGCTTGAGGATGCGACGCTGGAGGGCGGCATAACCCTCGGGCCGCGTCTTGATCAGCAGCAGCGCCTCGGGCGTTTCCTCGCGCCTGCCTTCCCAGAGATAGATGGACCTAAGCCCGGGCACCACGTTGACACAGGCCGCGAGGTGCTCGTCCACGAGAGTCCGGCCGAGATCGAGTGCCGCGGCCTCCGACGGCGCGGTGACGAGGACGACCAGCGGTTGTTGGTCGCGCATCAGCGCGCCGCTCCTCGTGTCAGGAATCCCTGATGCCCCTTGGCCTCGAGGTCTCCACGGGCCTGCTGAGCCGCCGTCCGGTCCGGATAACCGCCGACCCGGACGACGTGGTAGGGCGTTCCGCCGCCCGCGGCCTTAGGTGCTGCAGCCCTCGCGCGCCTGATGACCACCTTGAACCCCTCCTTCTTCAGCGAGGAGGACAGCGACATAGCCGTCTCGAGGTCGAAGGACGGGTTGACCGCGACCCCACCCTTGATCGCCTGCGCCGTGCCCTTGCCCTTGAGCGCCGCATTGACGGCGTCCGGAGTGGCGCCCGTGATGAAGAGCTGGTTCTGTCCGCCTGTCGCCTTGGCGGGGGCGGGGGCTGCGGCCGCGCCGCGCGTGACCAGTGAGACCTGTACAGGGAAGTTCTCGCCTCGGAGTTGCCTGGCCAGCATCTCGGCGTTCTTCTCCTCGAGGAACGCCCCCACCTGGACCCAGTAGCCGCCCGGCGATCCCCCCTCCGCCGCTCCGCTTCGCCTCGGCGCAGGCGTCCCCTTGGAAACTTCTGCTTGCGCCGCAGGCGCGGGCTTGGCCGCTGGAGCTGGCTTGGCCACAGACGGGGGTTTGGCGGCGGGCGCGGTCGGCGCCGGAACTGCGGGTAGCGGTGCCGTGCCGAGGGGACGGCCCGCCGGGCTCGGTGCCGCCGGGACAGGCGCAGGGGTCGGTCTTGGCAACTCCGTCATCGCCGGGGGCGCAGGAGCGCCAGGTGTCGCGGGCGCCGGGATCAGGGCCGGGGAGCTCGCGGCAGGAGGCGCTGGAGCCGGTCCTGGTGCGGGTGCGCCGCTCCTGGCCTCGGTCTTGGCCGGTGGTGCCGGGGTGGGTTCGAGCCAGTTGAGGAGATACGGCAACGACACCACGACGACGATGGCCAGCACCGTCAGGACGAGCAAAGCTCGGAACCATCCGGCCGAGAAGATGCTCCGCCGAGCGGCTTCGTCCTGCTCGTCGTCTTCGAGAAACTCGTCCCCGTCCGGGATCGTTGCCATGTCCCCTCACCGTGCCGCAGGATCTAACGCCGCGTCATGTTAGCACACACCCCGGGGTCAACCAACGGTTTTTGCTAGGGGTTCTGCCTACTTAGGAGGGGTTGGCTCAGGAGCGCCGCCTGCTGGACGAGCGACTCGGCTGGGAACTCGATGCCCCCTTGCGCTTCGCCGCACTCCGTCTCACGAGCAGACGTATCGGCGAGCCGGTGAATCTCGCCGCATGACGGATCGAATTGACGAGGTAGCGCTCGTAGGAAAAGTGCAGCTTGCCCGCCGCGTTGACCTTGACCGCGAACGTCGGCGGGGACACCGCAACCTGCTGAACGCTGTGGACGCGGATCGGCACGCCGCCCGAGGACGTCGGCCGTCGCTCGAGCGCCTGCCGGAAGATCGTGAGAAGCTCGCCAGGCTGAAGGCGCTTGCGCGCCTCGGCGGCGACCTGGTCCACCGTGTCGAAGAGGTCGCGCAGTCCGAGCTTCGTCACCGCCGACGTGAAGCAGATGGGCGCGTAGTCGAGGAAGGGCAGCCGCTCGTGGATCTGCGCCGTGACCTCGGCCCGGCCGACAAGGCCGGCAGGCACAAGATCCCACTTGTTGACCGCCAGGACTATGGCGCGGCCCGCGTCGTGGGCGTAGCCGGCGATGTGGGCGTCCTGCGACGTCACCCCTTCCGATGCGTCCATCACGAGGACCGCGACGTCGCAGCGCTCGAGGCTCTTGAGCGCCATGACCACCGCGAGCTTCTCGAGGACCTCGGTCACGCGCCCCTTGCGCCGGACGCCCGCGGTGTCGATGAGCAGGTACCGCCGGTCACGGAACGTCAGCGGCGTGTCCACCGCGTCGCGCGTCGTCCCCGGCGCCTCGTGCACAAGCACCCGCTCTTCGCCCAGCACCGCGTTGACCAGGGAGGACTTGCCCACGTTCGGCCTGCCGATGATCGCCACGCGTGTGCCTTCAGGCGAGGTCTCAACGAGCGGCTCGGGTGCCAGGCTTCGGGCGACCTCGAGAAGCTCCGCGACCCCACGTCCGTGCTCGGCCGAGATGGGTTGGACCGCCGCGAAGCCGAGGCGGTAGAAGTCCGCAGGCGCGGCTTCCTGGCCGGCGCCGTCGATCTTGTTCACGGCGAGCAGCACGGGGTGCTGGCTGCGCCGGAGGATGCGGGCGATCTCCAGGTCGAGGGCGGTCAGGCCCGCGCGGCCGTCCACGACGAAGACGATGAGGTCGGCCTCTTCGATGGCCATCATCACCTGGTCCCGCACGGCCCTGATCAGGTCGGACTCGGTGCTCGGGTCGAAGCCGCCCGTGTCCACCACGGTCGCCTGCCAGCGCTCGAAAGTGGCGGTGCCGTAGAGACGGTCCCGGGTCACGCCGGGCACGTCGTGGACGAGGGAGCGGCGGCGGCCGACCAGGCGGTTGAAGAGCGTGGACTTGCCCACGTTGGGCCGGCCCACGAGAGCGATGACCGGACGGATCACGGCGCGGCCGGCCGCTCAGCGGCCAAGGAGGGCGGCGGCGAGCGCGTCTGGCGTGGTTTCGACGGGTCGCACGGTTACGCCCAGCGACGTGCTGAGATCGGCGGGTGAGAGGTCGTCGAGGAAGACCCCGGCTCCGTCGCGAATGGCCACGGCGGGGACGAACACCTCGTCTCCGAGCGGCAGCCGGGCGAGCTGCGCAGCGATGTCCTGGCCGGTCAAGAGTCCGGCGACGCCGATGCCGTGGCCGAACCAGTCGTTCACCACCGGCGCCAGCTCCACGCGCAGGCCCCGGACGCTGATGCGGTCCAGGAGGCGCCGCATGTGCGGGGCGAACATCGCGCCGGTGACCACGGTCACCGTGCGGTCCGCGGCCACGCGGGCGGGAAGCCGGCGCGCCACGCGCGCGAACCCATCGCTGAAGCGCCGCACGAGGCCGATCCCATCCTCGATCACCGGGAAGCCTTCGTACGCGGCGGCCGCGGGCAGCGGCCGTTCCGCCTGCAGGTACACCTCGTCCGACGCCCAGACGAAGCGCGTGCCGAGGGCATTGAGGAACTCGCGCTGCCAGCCTTCGACCGTACGCGCCAGGTCTCGCGCCTCGGTGCCCGTGAGGGTGCGGAGCTGCGGCAGTCTCTCGCGGTGCCTCGTCAGCCCCACGGGCACCACGGTGGCGGTCGTGACGTGGGGGTGGAGGCGGACCAGCTCGCGCACCGTGCGCTCGAGCTGGGCGCCGTCGTTCCAGTCGGGCACGAGGACGATCTGCGCGTGCATCACGATGGCCGCCTTGGCGAGGCGCTCCATGATGGGCAAGATCTCGCGGCGAACGCGCGGCTGGCCGAGGAGGCGGTGGCGGAGGTCCGGATCCGTTGCGTGGACGGAAACGTAGAGCGGCGAGAGACGCTGCTCCTCGATGCGCCGGAGATCGTCCTCTCCGAGGTCGGTCAGGGTGATGTAGTTGCCGTGGAGGAACGAAAGCCTGAAGTCGTCGTCCTTGACGTAGAGGCTTTTCCGCATGCCGCGCGGCAGCTGGTGGATGAAGCAGAACACGCACTTGTTGCTGCACGTGTCGATCTCGCCCGGCCGTGGCGCCTCGAGCTCGAGACCCAGGTCCGGTCCCGTCCGGCGCAGAATGGAGCTCCGTGTCCGCCCCTCCCGCTCGACCGACAGCCTCAGCTCGGTGACCCCGCCGTGGAAGTGGAAGTCGATGACGTCCCTCAGCCGCTCCCCGTTGATGGCCACGATGCGGTCGCCTACGCTGAGCCCTGCCCGCGCGGCCGGGGTCCTCCGGCGGACCGCCGCCACGACCACGCCCCCGGGTCCTGCCTCAGCGCAGCTGGTCATGTCGGCTGCGCGGCGGCGAAGCGATCAGGGGGTCGCCCGCTGGCGGGTTCAGCTGTTTGAGCCCCTGCACGAGGTACAGGAGCCCGGAGGCGACCGTGAAGAACGCGGCCACCCAGGCAGCCGCCTTCGGCACCGACATGAGCATCTTGAAATAGAACGCGAGCATGGCCGAGAGGACCGTGGCCATCTGGAAGAGCGTGGAGGCCTTGCCGAGCCAGCTGGGCGTCGGATGCACGGTGCCACCGGCGACGTGAATGACGAGGACGCCGACGCTCAACATGAGGTCGCGGCTGACCACCACGGCTGCGATCCAGAACGGGATGACCTTGAGGTACGTCAGGGTGATGAAGGCGGAGGTGAGGAGGAGCTTGTCCGCGACCGGGTCGAGGAAGGCGCCCAGCCGCGTCTGCCGTCCCCGCGTCCGCGCGATGTAACCGTCCAGCAGGTCCGTCAGGCTCGCCGCGCAGAAAACGACAATGGCCCATCCCGCCCGCCGGTAGACGAGCAGGGTCACGAAGACCGGGATGAGCAGGATGCGGAGCGTCGTCAGCCAGTTCGCGAGTCCCATGAGATCATCCGTTGCGGACGAGAACCCAGTCTACCATTCCGGGCGGGCCGGCCGGGGCGAAACTGGCCGCAGCCAGTCCGTCCGCTCAGGAGGTCTGGCGGTAGGGCTCGACGAAGGCCAGCAGCCGGGGCGGCAGCTCGACCTCGAGGTGGATCCCATCGGCGTCGTCCGAGCGCGCAAGGACGCGGCCGCGGTCGTAGCAGTGGGCGAGCGCCGTGCCGTCGCGGTACGGAATGCGCAGGCTCACGCGCTCCACCCCCGGACGCAGCGCGAGCTCGATGCGGTCGAGGAGCGCATCCACCCCCTCGCCCGTGCGGGCTGAGAGCGCTACCCCCTCGAACCGGTCCACGAGCGCGCCGCGCACCGCGCTCTCGTCGAGGCGGTCCACCTTGTTGAGCGCCACGATAGTCGGCCGGGGGCCGAGCTCGAGCTCGGCCAGGAGCGAATCGACCGCCAGCATCTGCTCGTCGAGACCCGGGTGGCTGGCGTCCACGACATGGACGAGGACATCCGCCTCCTCCAGCTCCTCGAGGGTCGCCTTGAATGCCGCCACTAGCTGGTGGGGCAGCTTCCGGATGAAGCCGACCGTGTCGGTGAGGATGAACGGAGCGTGGCCGGTTCGGGAGCAGAGCCGCGCCGCGGGGTCGAGGGTCACGAAGAGCTGGTCCGCCGCCGCGTGCTCCGCGCCCGTGAGGCGGTTGAGGAGGGTGGTCTTGCCCGCGTTGGTGTAACCGACGAGGGCCACCACCGGCACGCCGGCCGCCTTGCGCCGGTCCCGAAGCAGCCTGCGGTGCACTCGGACGCGCCCAAGCTCTCCGCGGATCTTCTCGATCCGGTGGCGGATCATGCGCCGGTCGGACTCGAGCTGGGTCTCGCCGGGGCCCCGGGTGCCGATGCCGCCGCCGAGCCTCTCCAGGTGCTTCCACTGCCCCACGAGGCGCGGCAGGAGATAGGACAGCTGCGCGAGCTCGACCTGGAGCTTGCCCTCCATCGTCCGCGCTCGCTGGGCGAAGATGTCGAGGATGAGGGCGGTGCGGTCGATCACCTTGAGGCCGAGCGAGCCGCCGAGGTTGCGCTCCTGGACCGGCGAGAGCGCATCATCGGAGATCATGAGGTCGGCGCCCTCACGCTCCGATGAGGCCCTCAGCTCGTCCACCTTGCCCTTCCCGAAATAGAGCTTGGGCGTTGGTGCGAGGCGCTCCTGTGTGACGCGACCCACGACTTCGGCGCCCGCCGACTCGGCGAGGCGGCCAAGCTCGTCCAGGGACTCTTCGACTTCGTACCGGCGCTGCCTCGGGAGCCGCAAGGCCGCCAGGAGCGCCCGTTCTCTCTTCCTCACTCGATCCATCCCTCCCGCAAGATGTGCTTGTGGATGCTCTCGGCCGCGCCCTCGGCGCCGCCCACTTCGTCCACGTCCAGCCACCGGATCTCCGGCTCCCGCGTGAACCATGTCATCTGGCGCTTTGCGTAACGCTGGGTGTCGCGGATCATGAGCCTGAGCGCTTCGGCCTCCGGCAGGCGGCCCCTGGCGACCTTGGCCCACTGGCGGTAGCCTATGCCGGCCATACCGGGCGCCGTCTCGTCGTGGCCGGCCGCCAGGAGGCGTAGCACTTCTTCCATCATCCCAACGGCGAGCATGCCCCGAGCGCGTTCCTCGAGACGTTGGTTGAGGGCCTTTCGCTCCCGGCGGAGCCCGAACATCAACACGCGCCAGGGCGGTACCGCCCGCGCCCAGCCTCCGGCCGAGTCGACGCCGCGGCCGTGCTTCTCGATCGCCCGGATGATCCGGACTCTGTCGTTGGGGTGGAGCCGGGCCGCGAGCTCGGGGTCAAGCGCCGCGAGCCGCGAGTGCAGGGCCCCCGGCCCCTTCTTCCCGGCGGTCTCTTCCAGCTGAGCCCGCAGCGTCGGGTCGGCGGGCGGTGCGGGATCGAGCCCGCGCAGGAGCGCCCGCACGTAAAGGCCGGTGCCGCCCACGACGACCGGCAGGCGCCCGGCCGCGAGAATCCCCCCGATCGCCCGCGCCGCGTCCGCCCTGAATCGCGCAGCGTGGTAGCGCTCGCCGGGCTCGATCAGATCAAGGAGATGATGCGTTACGGCCTTGCGCTCCTCAAGGGTCGGCTTGCCGGTCCCGATGTCCATGCCGCGGTAGACCTGGCGCGAGTCGGCGCTCACGACCTCCATCGGCACGCTGGCGGCGAGGCATGCTGCGACGGCGGTCTTCCCCACCCCGGTGGGGCCGACGATGAGGAGAAGCGGCGGCGCGCTTACCATGTACGCCGGAGCTCCCGCTTGATCTCCTTGAGAGACAGGCGGGAGACGATGGGCCTCCCGTGCGGGCAGAAGTACGGCACCTCGGCGGCCGAGAGGTCCGCGAGCAGGCGCACCATCTCTTCGCGCTGCAAGGGAGAGTGCGCCTTGACCGCGGCGCGGCAGGCGACGAAGGCGAGCGCCCGTTCGACCAGGGGCGCCTGCCGAGCCCCGGCCGGGGAGCCCACTTCATCGAGCAGCCCTTCGATGAGCCTCCGAGGTTCCTCACCTTTGAGGAGCGCGGGTACGGCGCGCAGGAGCGCGGCCTGGCCTCCGAAGCCTTCGAGGTCGAAGCCGAGGGCTGCCAGGTCACCCGACCACTCGTCGAGGAGCGCGGCCTTGCCGGGTCCGAGCTCCAGCGTCTGAGGGAAGAGCAGGACCTGGGCGTCCAAGGGCCCCGCGGCGAGGTTCCTCCGCAGCTCTTCGAAGATCACGCGCTCGTGGGCGACGTGCTGGTCGATGAAGAAGACCTCCTCGTCACTGGCCGCGACGACGAAGGTCTCCTGGAGCTGCCCTACGACGGCGCCGAAGCGCCCAGGTCCGAAGGTCGCAGCGGCTTCGTGAAACAGCGCCCCCTGGCTGTCCGGGAACGGGGGCCCAGACACGGCCGCCGGATCGTTCAGCAACGGGGGCCCGGAAATGGCCCCCGTACTCGCCCAGTCCGCGGGCAACCTTCCTGCTGTCTCAGCCGCTGCGCCGAGGCCGTGCTGAGGCTGGACGACACGTCGCGAGCGAAGCGCGTCCTGGACCGCTCGGAACACCGCCTCCTGCACCAGGCGCGGCGAGCGGAATCGGACCCAGGCCTTGGTCGGGTGGACATTGACGTCCACTTCCGGCAGCGGCAGATCGATCGAGAGCGCGGCGATCGGGAACTGGTGGCGCGGGAGCATGGGCCGGTACGCCTCGATGAGGCCCTGAACCAGCGCCGTGTCCCTGACCGGACGGCCGTTGACGATGAGGGTGATCTCGTCGCGATTGCCGCGCGCCCGCTGCGGTGGCGCCGCGAGTCCTGTCACGCGCACGCTTCCCTGCGTGAGATCCACCGCGAGCATCGCCTCCGCCGTCTCGAAGCCCAGGAGGGCGCCGACGCGGTCACGCAGCGTTGCCGCCGACGGCGCCGCCAGCACGGCCTTGCCGTGGTGGAGGACACGAAGATGGAGGTCGGGCCGCGAGAGCGCGATGCCCTGCAGGAGCCGGAGGATGAACGCCATCTCGGCCGGCGCGCTCCTGAGGAACTTGAGCCGCGCTGGCGTGTTGAAGAAGAGGTCCTGGATCTCGACCGAGGTGCCGGGGGCGGCCTCGACCTCGAGACGGTCGGCAACCGTCCCTCCCTCGCCGCGCACGAGCGCGCCCACGGCACCACCGCGCGGGCACGAGAGGATCTCGAAGCGGCTGACGGCGCAGATGGCCGGCAGGGCCTCGCCGCGAAAACCCAGGGTCGCGATGGCGGCCAGGTCGCCCTCGTCGGCGATCTTCGACGTGGCGTGGCGCCGCAGCGCCATGTCCACGTCGCCGCGGGTCATGCCGGCGCCGTCGTCCGTGACGCGGATCAGCTGGCGTCCCGCATCCTTCAGCTCCACGGTGATGACGCGGCCGCCGGCGTCGATTGCGTTCTCCACGAGCTCCTTGGCCACCGACGCCGGCCGCTCCACGACCTCGCCCGCGGCGATCTTGTTGATGAGGTGATCGGGCAGGAGCCGGATGGGGCTCACAGCTGCGCCTTGAGCCGTTGCTGCCACCCCGCCAGGAGGTTGAGCGCCTCGAGCGGCGTGAGCGATGCCACGTCGAGAGCGCCCAGCTCCTTGAGGACCGGATCGGCGGTGGGCGGGAAGAGGCCGAGCTGCGGGGTCGGCTCGGGCCGACCCGGGACGTGCGCGCCGGGATTCTGACTGAGCTCCGCGAGGATTTCTCGCGCGCGGGCGATGACGGCCTTCGGCAGGCCGGCCAGGCGGGCGACCTGGATGCCGTAGGACCTGTCCGTCCCGCCGGGCCCCACCTTGTGAAGGAAAATGATCTCGTCGTTCCACTCCTTGACCGCGACGTGGAAGTTGCGAACGCGCGCGAGGCGGTCCGCGAGAGCGATGAGTTCGTGGTAGTGCGTGGCGAAGAGCACCTTGGCGCCGCGTCCGCGGTCGTGGAGCTCCTCGGTCACGGCCCAGGCGATGGCCAGTCCGTCGAAGGTCGAAGTGCCCCGCCCGACCTCGTCGAGGAGGATCAGGCTTCTCGCCGTCGCGTTGTGCAGGATGCTCGCCGTCTCGACCATCTCCACCAGGAAAGTGCTCTGGCCCCGCGCGAGATTGTCCTGGGCGCCGACGCGGGTGAGGATCCGGTCCACCAGCCCGATCCGGGCCGACCGCGCCGGGACGAAGCCGCCCATCTGGGCCAGGATCACCAGCAGCGCCGCCTGGCGCATGAAGACGCTCTTGCCACTCATATTGGGCCCCGTCAGGATGATCACCTGCTCGCGTTCGGGGTCGAGGTGGAGGTCATTGGGTGTGAAGGGGCGCTCGCCGCTCGACTCGAGCACGGGATGGCGCCCCTCCGCGATGTCGATGACACGGCCGTCGTCGACCTGCGGTCTCACGTATCCGCGCTCGTGGGCGATCTCCGCGAGCGACGCGAGCGCGTCCAGCGTCCCGACCGCCCGCGCCGTCCGCAGCAGCGCCGACGCCTCGGCCGCGACGGCCGCCCTGATCTCCTGGAAGAGCTCCAGCTCCAGCTTGGCCATCCGCTCTTCGGCCCCGAGGACGCGGCCTTCGTATTCCTTGAGCTCGACGGTGACATAGCGCTCGGCGCCGACCAGGGTCTGGCGCCGGATGTACTCGCCGGGGACCTTCGTCGCATGCGCGTTGCTCACCTCGATGCCGTAGCCGAAGACGCGGTTGAAGCGCACCCGGAGCGTGGGGATGCCCGTGCGCTGCCGTTCGCGCCCCTCCAGGGCCGCGATCCACTCACGCGCCTCCCGCGCCCCGCGCTTGATCTCGCCGAGATCGGCGCTCCAGCTCTCCCGGATCAGGCCGCCCTCCCGGAGCGCGAGCGGTGGCTCGTCCTCGAGTGCGTCCTCGAGCATCTTGTGCAGCGCCGGCAGGGCCGCGATCTCCTCCCCCACCTCCGCGAGGAGAGTCGCCGAGGGCGCGCCGAGCGACTCGCGGAGCGCCGGGAGGCGACCGAGAAAGGCGCGGAGTCCCGTGAGGTCCCGCGCGTGCGCAACGCCGAGCGCGGCGCGACTCGAGAGTCGCTCGAGGTCGCCGATGCCATGGATCCGCGATCGCACGGCGGCCCGCTGCTGCGGCTCCGCCACGAGGGCCGCGACGGCATCCTGGCGCCGCGAGATGGCGTCGGCGTTCAGAAGCGGACGGAGCAGCCACTGGCGGAGCGTTCGCGCCCCCATCGGGGTCGAGGTCCTGTCGAGGGTCGCCAGGAGAGAGCCCCGCGGGCTCCGGTCCTGGGCGCTTTCGAAGAGCTCGAGCGTGGTGACGGCGGTGGGATCCAGCTCCATGGCATCGCCCGGGAGCAGGCGCTGGAGCCGGGCGAGATGGCCGAGCGCATCGCCCTGGGTGTCCCGCAGATACGCCAGCGCGGCGCCGGAGGCCTGGAGTCCGACGCCCATGTCACCCATGCCCAGTCTGTCGAGCGAGTGGACGCGGAAGTGCGCGGCGAGCGTCTCCCGCGCCTGGCGCAGCGCGAACCATGAGGGCTCCCCGCGGGTCACCATCATCCCGGCGGCGGCGAGCCGGGCCGCAAGGTCCTGGTCGCCCTCCCGCGCCACCAGACACTCGGCTGGCCGCCGCAGGAGGGCGGTGTCGAGCAGCGCCGCTCCATCGCCCGCGGCTTCGCCGATCCAGAACTCGCCGGTGGAGACGTCCACAAGCGCGACACCGAGCGCCCGGCCGGCGCCGGTGCCGGTCCGGTGGACGGTCAGCAGGTAATTGTTGGCCGCCCCGTCGAGATATCGAGTGTCTGTGAGCGTGCCCGGCGTGATCACCCGGACGACCTCGCGCCGAACGAGCTTCTTCCCCTTGATCGGGGCCTCCATCTGCTCGCACACAGCCACCTTCCGCCCGGCCCGTATCAGCCGCGCGATGTAGCCGTCGGCGGCGTGGTGCGGGATGCCGGCCATCGGGATGGCGCCCTCGCCCTTCTGCCGGGAGGTCAACGTGATCTGGAGCAGGCGCGCCCCTTCGTGGGCGTCGTCGAAGAACATCTCGTAGAAATCGCCGAGGCGGAAGAGCAGCAGGTAGTCCGGGTAGCGCTGCTTCAGCTCGCGGTACTGCCGCATCATGGGTGACAGCAGGGGTGACAGCGGGGGTGACACCTGGGAAGGGAGCTCGGCCGAGGGGTCCCTCACGAGCCGAGCGCCGCCAGGAGGCGGTCATACGTGGTGTCCAGGCTCTCGGGCAGGACGCGAGTGTCGCCTATGACCGGCATGAAGTTGACGTCGCCACTCCACCGCGGGACGACGTGGATGTGCAGGTGTTTGGGCACGCCGGCTCCCGCCGCTCGCCCCTGGTTGAGGCCGACATTGAAGCCCTCGGGAGCGTACGCGCGACCCAGGGCCCGGACCGCCGTCTGCACGAGCTCCATGGTTTGGCCGATTTCCTCCGGGGCTGTCTCCTCGAGAGAGCCTACGTGGCGGTTGACCGCGGCCATGAGGTGGCCCGAGGCATACGGGTATTTGTTGAGGATCAGGAAGGCCTTCGGGCCTCGGCGGAGAATGAGGCTCTTGCGGTCATCGTCGCCTGCGAGCGCGTCGCAGAAGATGCAGCCGGCGGGCGTGGCGGGCGGCGCGCCGGCCGAGGTCACGTAGGCCATCCGCCACGGCGCCCAGAGTCGGTCCACGCGGCTACGGGGCGACCTCCTAGGTGTTGACCAGCTCGCGGAGTCTCTTCCCTACCTTGAAGAACGGCACTCGCTTCTCGGGGACGCTGACGCTGTCACCGGTCTTGGGGTTGCGGCCCTTTCGGGAGTTGCGGTGACGGATGCGGAAGCTGCCGAACCCGCGCAGCTCCACCTTGTCTCCCTTGGCGAGAGCATCGGTGATGTTGTCGAAGACGGTATTGACGATCAACTCCGTCTCCTTCTTTGTCAGGCTCGACAACTTCGAAACTTCCTCAATGAGATCCGCTTTGGTCATGAGCCTGCTCCCTCCACGGGAACCCCGACATCTCCCTGTCTCGGACGTGTCGACCGGGCTGATTCCACCTTTGAAACGTAGCACGCCAGTTGAAAGATTGTCAAGCAGAGCAAGGGTTTACGGCTACTGCATGAGGTAGAGTGGGGTACGAATGCCCGACAGCGCCGGCAGGAGCGGACCGGCCCCCGGCAGTCCCAGCCGGTTTTGCAGGAGATCCTTGAAGGAGAACCTCTTCCTGGGATAGACGAGCTTCGGGCGCCCCGAAATATTGGCCAGCTTGCCCGCTGCCTCGACGGCATCCTCGAAGCCGCCCATCTCGTCCACCATCTTGAGGGCCAGGGCCTGCTGGCCGGAGTAGATTCGGCCTTCGGCGAACGCCAGCACCTCACTGCGTTCGAGGCCCCGCCCTTCGACGACGGCATCCACGAACTGCGAGTAGACGTCATCGAGCAGCGCCTGGAGCATCTTGCGCTCTTCTGGGCGCATGGTGCGGGCGAAGTTGCCCACGTCCTTGTACGAGCCCGCCTTGACGACGACGTACTCGACGCCGACCTTCTTCAGCAGTCCCTCGATGTTGGCCATCTGCATGACCACGCCGATCGAGCCGGTC
>Ga0214472_10002207_pt1 | contig 21139 bp, 20 predicted proteins | sample RVTome_6_FD_207662 | JGI IMG/M metagenome (GOLD analysis project Ga0214472, IMG submission 207662) | Soil microbial communities from uranium-contaminated site in the Upper Colorado River Basin, Wyoming, United States - RVT140D175 | ecosystem: Environmental > Terrestrial > Soil > Contaminated >...
CAAGGCCTCCAGGTCCCTGTCGGCCAGAAGGTCGATCTTGTTCCAGACCTCGAGGACGCGTTCGCGCCCCTGCTCGCCGATGCCGATCTGGGCAAGCACATCGTAGACGTCGCTGGCCTGGGCGGCTGAATCCGTATCGGCGATATCGCGCACATGCAGGATCAGGTCGGCTTCGACCACTTCCTCCAGCGTCGCACGAAACGCCGCCACCAGATTGGTCGGCAATTCGCTGACGAAGCCGACCGTGTCCGACAGCACAATGTCGAGGCCGCTCGGCAGCGCCACCTTGCGCAAGGTCGGATCGAGCGTTGCAAACAGCAGGTCGTGGGCAAACACTTTTGCCCCGGTAACCCGGTTGAACAGCGTCGATTTTCCGGCGTTCGTGTAGCCGACCAGAACCACCACCGACACCGGCGCCTTCTGGCGCCGGGAACGGTGCAGGCTGCGCGTGCGCCGGACCTTGTCGAGGTCGCGGCGCAGTTTCTCGATGCGCTCCTGGATCAGGCGACGGTCCGCCTCGATCTGCGTCTCGCCGGGGCCGCCGGTCTTGCCCAATCCGCCGCGCTGGCGCTCCAGGTGGGTCCATTGGCGGACCAGCCTGCCCTTCTGATAGCTGAGACGAGCGAGTTCCACCTGCAACCGGCCTTCGGCGGTGCGGGCGCGCGCCCCGAAAATCTCGAGGATCAGCCCGGTCCGGTCGAGGATCTTGCAGTTCCAGGCTTTTTCGAGATTGCGCTGTTGGACCGGTGAAAGCGCGCAGTCGACAATCGCAAGGCCGATCTGCTGTTCGCCAACCTGCCTTGCGATTTCATCGACTTTTCCCGCGCCGATATAGGTCGACGGGCGCACCTGCTGGATGCGCACCACCCGGCTATCGACAATGTCGAGGGAAATCGCACGCGCGAGGCCTTCGGCTTCGGCCAGCCGGGACGCGATGCCGCGCTCGGCCGCGTTGTCGGCATGAAGGCGCGGCGTCCGCAGGTCGGGGACAAGCACGAGCGTGCGTTCGGGAGGCAAACTCCGCTCGCGTTGACCCTTCTCACTCCGTCGATCTGACGTGACTGCGTTCAATCGCCGCCTTCGCCAACCGCCTCGCCGAGGTTGACGGGACCGGATGGCATGATTGTCGAAATTGCGTGCTTGTATACAAGTTGCGCAATGCCATCGCGTTTCAAGAGCACGCAGAAATTATCGAACCAGGTAACGACGCCATTCAGCTTGACGCCGTTCACCAGAAAGATCGTGAGTGGCACTTTTTGCTTGCGGACCTGATTGAGAAACGTGTCCTGCAGATTTTGCGCCCGTTCCGCCATTATTTTTCTCCATGACGCGCACAAGCCCAGCCCGTTGCGCGGGGTTCCACTTTCGGGACTATATTATTGAAGCCAGCGGACGCCACTGCTGCCTTCCGCGACCGCAATACGTTGCAAGACCCGGCAAGACAAGAGCGATTCCGCAGCCAACGCGGATGACAATCGCGCGGCTGAACGGCGGTTCGCAAGGCGACTCACGGTTTCGTGAACCGGCGGATCAGAAGAACTCGATGCTGACCCGGAACATTTGTTCGACCTCGGGCACGCGGCTGTTGACCGCGAGCATGACCACGCGGTCACGCGGACGGATGACGCAATCGCCTGTGGGCTTGATGAACTTGTCGCCGTGCAGGATCGCTCCGATACGTATGCCGGCCGGCAGTTCCAGTTCGCGAAGCGGCTTGCCGACCAATGGCGAGGTGTCCAGCGCGTCGGCCTCGACGATCTCGGCGGCGCCGTTCTGGAGTGAATAGACGCCGCGAATTCGTCCCCTGCGCACATGCTGCAGGATTCGCGAAATCGTGACGATGCGCGGATTGATATAGTCATCGATGCCGAGAGACTTGGTGAAGCCGTGATAGCCGGCGTTGTTGAGCAGGGTCAAATTCGCCTGGCAGCCGAGCTTTCGGGAGAGCACCGCCGACAGGATGTTGACCTGATCGTCGTTGGTGATGGCGACCATCAGATCGGCGGTCGCAACGCCCGCCTCCTTCAGGATCTGCTCGTCGAGCGCGCTGCCGTGCAACACCACGGTCTTGTTGAGCTGATCGGCCATGCCGATCGCGCGCTCGCGCGACGCCTCGATCACGCGCACCCGCGCCGACGGCATCTGTTCCTCGATCTTCTTGGCGAGATAGGTGCCGATATTGCCGCCGCCAGCAATGACGATGCGGGAAGCCTCGGGGCGCTCCTTGCCGAATATGGAAAGTGTTCGGCGGATCTGGCTGCGTTCGGCGATGATGTAGGCAAGATCGTTGCGCTCGATGCGGTCGGCGCTGCGCGGCACGATCAACTGCTCGTTGCGCCAGATCCCGACCACGGTCGACTGGAGATCGGGAAACAATTCGGTCAGTTGCGACAGCGGCGTGTCGATGACCGGGCAGTCGCCGTCGCAATCGACGGCGAGCATGCCGACGCGATCGCCGGCGAAGGAAACCAGGTCGCGCGCTCCCGGCAGCGAGATGCGCCGCAGGATGACTTCGCCGACCTCGACTTCCGGCGAGATAATGACGTCGATCGGAAGGTGGTCGCGCGAAAATAGGTTCTGCCAGTGCGGCTGCAGATAGTTCTGGGCGCGCACGCGGGCGATCTTCGTCGGAACGTTGAACAGCGAATGGGCGACCTGGCAGGCCGTCATGTTGACCTCGTCGTGGAGGGTCACCGCCACGATCATGTCGGCCTCCTCGGCGCCGGCGCGCGCCAGTACATCCGGATGCGATCCGTATCCGACATGGCCGCGAACATCGAGCTTGTCCTGGATCGCCTGAATCAGATCCGGCGACGTGTCGATCACCGACACGTCGTTGCCTTCGGCCGCAAGCCGTTCGGCGATGCCGTATCCGACCTGGCCCGCGCCGCAGATGACGACCCGCATGCAGTATTTTCCCTCGCCGATCCGTAAGTGCGGCCGCGTCAGGCGCCGGCGGCGGTTTTTTGTGCTTGATTGCCGGTTTCCGAGGATTCGGATTCAGCGTCAATGGCGGCGTCGATGGCAGCGGAAGCGCGAACGCTGTCGGCGGGCCGCTTCCGGTCCAGGATGCCGAGCGATTTCAGCTTGCGGTGCAAGGCCGAGCGTTCCATGCCGACGAAATCCGCCGTCCGTGAAATGTTGCCGCCGAACCGCGTGACCTGGACGGCAAGGTACTCGCGCTCGAACGCCTCACGGGCGGGCTTCAGCGGCATCGCGATCAGATGCCCGCCGATTTCCGTGCCGGTGCGCGGCAGCATTTCGCCGACCTCGGCCGGCAACATGTCGGCGGTCATGATGCCACCTTTGTCGTTGCGCGACAGGATCATCAATCGCTCGATGTTGTTGCGCAACTGGCGGACATTGCCCGGCCAATCATGCGCCTGGAGCATGGCAAGCGCGTCTTCGCCCATCTTGGCCGCCTTGATGCCTGCCTGGCGACCAATCTGCTCCATGAACGCCTCGACCAGCATCGGAATGTCTTCGCGGCGTTCGGCCAGCGGCGGAACCCGGATCGGCACCACCGCCAGGCGGTGAAACAGATCCTCGCGGAACTGGCCGTCCCGGATCAGCGCTTCGAGGTCGCGCGCGGTCGACGACAGGATGCGCACGTCGACCTTGACCTTGGTGGTTCCGCCGACGCGTTCGAAGCGCTGGTCGACGAGCACCCGCAAGATCTTGTTCTGCGTGTCGCGCGGCATGTCGGCGATTTCGTCGAGATAGAGCGTGCCGCCATGCGCCTCTTCCAGCGCACCGACCTTGCGTCCCTGCCCGTTCGTCGCCTCAGTGCCGAACAGTTCGATTTCCATGCGGTCCGGCGTGATCGTCGCGGCATTGACCGCGACAAACGGGCCGGACTTGCGCGAGGAAAGGCGATGGACGATGCGAGCGACCATTTCCTTGCCCGAACCGGAAGCGCCGATGATCAGGACGCGGCTGTTGGTCGGCGCCACTTTATCGACGGTCTGGCGCAACTGGTTCATCGCCGAACTGCGGCCGATCAGCTCCGGCATGTCCGGGCTCTTTTGCTGCAACTCGCGCACCTGTTTCTTCAAGTTCGACGCCTCGAGCGCGCGTTGCGCGACCAGCACCAGGCGGTCGGCCTTGAACGGCTTTTCGATATAGTCATAGGCACCCGACTTGATCGCCGAAACCGCAGTCTCGATATTGCCGTGCCCGGAGATCATCACCACGGCGAGTTCGGGGTGCAACTTGCGGACCTCGTCGAGCAATTGCAGGCCGTCGAGGCGCGATCCCTGCAACCAGATATCGAGGAAAACGAGATTCGGGCGGCGCTGCTTGATCGCGGCCAATGCCTCGTCGGCGTTTGCGGCCGTGCGTGTGGAATGGCCCTCGTCCTCGAGGATTCCGGCGACCAGGCCGCGGATGTCGCTTTCGTCGTCAACGATCAGAATGTCCGAGGCCATCAGCCGCCGCTCCCCGCAGTACTCGTGATTGGTTTGGCCTGCCCCGAATTCCCGGCAAATGTTTGTCCGGCTTCGGCGGCCGACGGCAATAAGATTCGTACCATCGCGCCGCGCGCATCCACCGTGCCCGTCGGCGGATCGCGCAGTTCGATCGTGCCCTCGTGATCCTCTATGATCTTGCGCACGATCGCCAGCCCCAGCCCCGTGCCCTTTTCGCGCGTTGTCACATACGGTTCCAGGAGCCGGTGACGGTTTTCCAGCGGCCAGCCCTTGCCGTTGTCGATGATGTCGACAACGACATGACCGTCATCGGCGCGGGCATCGACCTCGATCCGCCCCTTGCCTGTGTCGGCGGCGCCGACGGCCTCGGCTGCGTTCTTGATGAGGTTGATGATTGCCTGCGAAAACAACCGGCTGTCGATCTGCGCGTAGAGGGCCTTGTCGCTGAAGCCGGTGACGAATTCGATTTCGGGAAGCGCCACTTTCTGCAGGAACACAGCCTCGTTCAATGTCTCGACGATATTGCGGCGCTGCAGTTGCGGCTTCGGCATCCGCGCAAACGACGAGAACTCGTCGACCATGCGGCCGATATCGCCGACCTGGCGGATGATCGTGTCGGTGCACTGATCGAAAACCTCGCGGTCCTCGGTGATGTATTTGCCGTAGCGGCGGCGGATGCGCTCGGCCGAGAGCTGGATCGGGGTCAGCGGATTCTTGATCTCGTGGGCGATGCGGCGCGCGACATCGGACCAGGCGGTGCTGCGTTGGGCGGACACGAGATCGGTGATGTCGTCAACGGTGATCACCAGCGAATGCGCGCGCGCGTCGCCGGTTGCAGTATCCTCGTCGAGGCGCTCGCGCGTGCAACCGACGCTCAGCGTGCGTTCGCTGCCATCGCGGGTGACCGCGATCTGCTCGCGCCAGGTGTCGCGTCCGGAGGCGCGGGCGTGCCTGACCACCGCCGCAAGCTCGGGAAACGATACCGCGATCGGCGCGCCGATTTTCGGTGGACCGCCGGGAAGGTCCGCCGCGGCCACGTTGGCAATCGCGACCCTGTCGCTTGCATCGACGCCTATGACCGCGGCGCTGACTCCGGACAACACCGCCTCGGTGAATCGCGCCCGCTGGCCGATATCGTCGCGCGCCTGCACTAGTTGGTCGCGCTGGTTGCGGATATCGCTGATCATCACGTTGAACGTGTCGCTCAGGTTTTTCAGGTCGCCTTCCGTATGCTTGGTGCCGACGCGGATATCGAGATTACCGCCGCTGACCGCGTCGGCGGCGGTGATCAGGCGTCGGATCGGCGAGACGACGCGGTCGGCGACGCTGATCCCCATCCAGATCGCCGCCAGCAGCACGATCAGGCATACGCCGACATAGAGGATGGCGAAGGCAAGCTGCACCGGCAGGCGGTTGGCTTCGAGACCGGCATATTCGGTGGTGTTGTTGTCGACTAGACGCAATTGCTGAATCACCTCGGGTCGGATGGCGACGATCGTATAGAGATAGGCGTTCGGGATTTCGCGCAGTTTGAACATCGCGCCGATCAGATTGGTCGAACCGGGTGGAATGCCGACCGGATCGCCGGTATCGGCGGCGACGAACACATCCTCGATCGGGCGCGGCAATTTCTGGTCATTGGCGGTCTCGGCCGCCATGATCACGGTGCCGTCGCGGCGCAGCAGCTCGGCGAGCAGAAAGCCGCGCGCCTTGGCCTGCAGGTTTATCAGGTTCTGGAAACCGCCGCGATCGAGCGAATAGATCTGGCGCGCGCGGTCGAGATCGGAGGCCATGGAAATCGTATTGCCGGTCAGCACGCGCCGCGCTTCGTCCATATAGGCCTGCGCGACACTGACCGAGGACGAGACGATCTGCTTGGTGCGGATTTCGAACCAGCGGTCGAGGCCGACATCGAGCGTGATGCTGGCGACGACCGCGACCAGGATCGCGGGGATCGCGGCAACCAGCGCGAACAGGCCGATGATGCGAACATGCAGGCGCGCCGCCGCCCTGCCCTTCCGGCGCGCCAGCAGGATCATGTAGACCTCGCGGCCGATCAGGAGCAGCAGAACAAGCGCCAGCACCGAATTGATCGCGAGCGCGGTATTGACGACCGTCTGGTTCGGATGAATCGGCGTCAGGCCGATGAGAATCAGGAACGTCGTAGTGCCGGTGATCAGCAGCGCGACGGTGGCGGCAAAGCCGAAGGCGCGGGAAATCCCGTCGCGTTCGCCCCGCTGCACGCTGGCCGGGGCTTCCGGCATTGCGTCATCGAGCGCCGGTGCGACTTGAGCTGCCAATGCCAGAATCCCTCGATTTGCCGGAAACCGGCCGGCGGCGACCGTCACGACCGTTGCGCGAATGCAACAGGATTGTGGCGAAAATAGCGCAGTCGGTCAAGTTGGGGGTCGGTCCGGCGGCAATGCGCGCGCCTCGGCTACCCCACCGACCGGAAAACCCGAATATCGAGGTCGCGGATCTTCTTGCGCAGCGTGTTGCGGTTCAAGCCGAGCAGTTCGGCGGCACGCAACTGGTTGCCGCGGGTTGCCGCCAGGCAAGCGCTGATCAGCGGCGTTTCGACTTCGCGCAGGATGCGGTCGTAGAGGCCCGTCGGCGGCAGCTCTTCGCCGAAGCCCGCAAAATAGTCATTCAGGTATTTTTCCGCGGCCTGCGACAGCGAACGGACCCGCTGCAATTCCTCGACTTCGCCAAGGCTTGAATCGCCCGAACCGCGCAGTTCGTTTTCGACAATCTCGCGCGTGACCACGTCCTGGGGATAGAGCGCGCTGAGCCGGCGGATCAGGTTCTCCAGTTCGCGCACATTGCCGGGCCACCGATACTGCTTCATCGCCTCGACCGCCGCCGGCTCCAACTGCTTCGGCGCCAGCCCGTCCTTTTGCGATTGCGCCAGGAAGTGGTTGACGAGATCGGGGATGTCCTCGACCCGGTCGCGCAACGGCGGCAGGCGCAGCGGCACCACGTTCAGGCGGTAGAACAGGTCTTCGCGAAACAGGCCCTGATTGATCAGGATGCGCAGGTCGCGGTTGGTCGCCGCGACGATGCGCACATTGGTGCGGATCGGCGTGCGTCCGCCGACGGTAGTGTATTCGCCCTGCTGGAGCACGCGCAGCAACCTGGTCTGAGCATCCATCGGCATATCGCCGATCTCGTCAAGGAACAGCGTTCCGCCCTCGGCCTGCTCGAAGCGGCCGGACGAGCGATATTGCGCGCCGGTAAACGCGCCCTTTTCGTGTCCGAACAATTCGCTTTCGATCAGGTCCTTCGGGATCGCCGCCATGTTGATGGCGATGAACGGACCGTTCTTGCGCTTGCCGTAATCGTGCAGCGCGCGCGCGACCAGTTCCTTGCCGGTGCCGCTTTCGCCCGAAATCATCAGCGTCAGGTCGGTCTGCATCAGGCGGGCAAGGACACGGTAGATGTCCTGCATGGCGGCGGAACGGCCGACCAGCGGCATGCGCTCCTGTTCCACCGGCTGGGCCCGGTCGGAGCGGCTGGCGCGCGCCTGGCTGATCGCCCTGCCCGCGACCGCGGCCAGTTCCTGCAGGTCGAAGGGCTTGGGCAGATACTCGTAGGCGCCTTTTTCGGAGGCGCGCACGGCGGTCATGAAGGTATTCTGCGCGCTCATCAGCACGACCGGCAGTTCCGGCCGCGAGCGCTTGATGCGCGGCAGAATCTCGAATGCGTCGCCGTCCGGCATGACGATGTCGCTGATTACCAGATCGCCGTCGCCGGCAGAGATCCAGCGCCAGAGCGTTGCCGCATTGGAGGTGACGCGGACTTCGTAGCCTGCGCGCGAAAGCGCCTGGTTGACGACCATGCGGATCGCGGCGTCGTCGTCGGCGACAAGGATCAAGCCCTTGCTCATATGCGATGTCCTCTCATCAATCGCCGTCGCGCCAGGCCGGCATCAGGATACGGAACGTCGTCCGGCGCGATTCCGAATCGCATTCGACGATGCCGCCGTGATCACCGACGATCTTGGCGACCAGGGCCAGGCCGAGGCCGGTGCCGTTGGGCTTGGTGGTGACGAACGGGTCGAAAATGTGGGCCTTCACATCGTCCGGTATGCCTGGCCCGTTGTCGGAAACGGAAAATTGCAGCGGCAGCGAAATCCGTTCCGACGTGCCGGGGACCGAAAGATGAATGCCGGGCCGGAACGCGGTCGCCAGCACGATCTCGCCTTCGGTCGTGTCGGCAAGCGCTTCGGCTGCATTCTTGGCGAGATTGAGGAAGACCTGGGTAAGCAGATCGCGGCTCGCCATCACCGGCGGCAATGACGGGTCGTAGTCTTCCGATATCTTGATGTTGCGGGCGAAGCCGGATTTCGCCAGTCGCTTCACCTGTTCAAGCACCTCGTGGATGTTGACCGGCTCGCGGTCGACCGGCCGGTCGTCGGCAAACGCCTCCATCCGGTCGACCAGGCGCACGATCCGGTCGGTTTCTTCCATGATCAGGCGGGTCAGCGCCTTGTCGTCGTCGGTGCCCGACATGTCGAGAAGCTGGGCAGCGCCGCGGATGCCCGAAAGCGGATTCTTGATTTCGTGGCCGAGCATCGCGGCGAGACCGACAACCGAACGTCCGGCGCCGCGATTGGTCAATTGGCGGTCGAGCTTATCGGCCATGTTCTGGGGCTGGAACATGACGACGACTCCATCAAGCGGCTCGCTTGCGGGCGAGGCGTGAACATCGACCATGCGGTCCTTGCCGAGCCTGGGCGAGGAAATATCGACCTTGTATTCGCTGATCGGCGAACCGGTGCGGCGCACCTCGTCGACCAGCCCGAGGACCGGGCTGCCGAACGGCACGAAATGATCGATGCCGTAGCGGACCAGCACAGCAAGCGAGACGCGGAAAAACCCTTCGGCCGCATCGTTGGCGTGGATGATGCGACTGGCCCCATCGATCAGCAGCACCGGATGCGGCAGCGAATCGAGTGCGGCTTGCGCCAGTGCGGCGCTGTCGGCCGCCGGATCGGCGGCCGTGACGTTGTACCGCTCGGCTCTGTTCTTTACAGCCGAATTCATGCAGCCCTCCAAACCCTTCCCCTTGCAGCGAATGCCTCACCGATCGCCGCGCGAACGGTGCGCGGATCGGTCGACGTGACCATCACGTGACGCCATCGGCTTGCGGCGGGATCAGCCCATTGGTCGAAATACCAGGCAAGATGTTTGCGCGCGTGGCGGACGCCGAAATCCTCGCCATAGTGGCGCAGGATCGCTTCGTAATGCGCGCCAACCAGAACGCCGAGATCGTCCGGCCGCCAGCCGTCAGGTTTCGCGGCGGCGATCGCGCCCGCAAGCCAGGGCGCGCCGCAGGCCGCCCGGCCGATCATCACCGCGTCGGCGCCCGATTTTGCCAGCGCGACGGCTGCGTCCGCCGCTGTCGCAATGTCGCCGTTGACGACCAGCGGCAAGCCGGTTTGTTCGCGCACATGCGCGACCGCGTCCCAATCGGCAGTCCCCTTGTAGAACTGGTCGCGCGTGCGGCCGTGGACCGTAATCATGCGAATGCCGAGCGAGCCGGCGCGCCGGGCCAGTTCCGGCGCGTTCATGGCGTCCCGGCTCCAGCCGAGCCGCATCTTCAGCGTGACCGGAACTGCGACCGCGCCAACAACCGCCTCGATGATCCGGCATGCAAGATCGGGATCGCGCATCAAGGCGGCACCGCAATCGCCGCTGGTCACGCGCTTCGCCGGACATCCCATGTTGATGTCGATGAGCCCGGCACCGCCGTCATCGGCAAGGCGCGCCGCGTGCGCCATCCATTCGGGATCGCGGCCGGCGATCTGGACGGCGTGGAATGGTAGATTGCCACGCTCGGCTTTCAGGCGCATTTCCGGATGGCCGCAGGCGAGCGCCTCGCTGGCCACCATTTCGCTCAGGACCAGCCCTGCCCCGTACTGCCACGCGATTTCGCGAAACGGAGCATCGCTGATGCCCGACATCGGCGCAAGAAACACGCGGTTGGCCAAGCGAACCGAACCGATCGCGATCGGTTCGCCGAGATCGATGGTTGGAGAGATTCGCATACCCACTGGCTATTATTTGGGCAATTCGTCCATTTGCGTGAAATATAACCACATTCTTGTGCGCTGCACAAGACGGGCCGGCGATTAGGCCGGGATAACGGCGGAAATCGGACGCCAATTGCGGACGCGGCAAAGCGCCGCTAGAGGAAACCCATGCCTACCGGAACGACCCCGCACGCCCGAATTGCCGCGTTGATCGTCGCCGCCGGCCGCGGAACCCGACTGGGGCCTGGTCCGGCCAAGCAATATCTCGACCTCGGCGGACGCCCGGTATTGGCTTATAGCCTGGCGGCGTTTGGCCGACATCCGCTCGTTTCGACGGTGCTTTGCGTCATTCATCCCGATGATAATGCGCTTTATGAACAATGTGTTGCGGCTGTTGGCTCAGATGCTGAATCATCAATCCGCGAACCGGTCGCAGGCGGCGCGACACGCCAGCAAAGCGTCCTTGCGGGTCTGGAGGCACTGGCCGGAACCGACGCTCCGGAACTTGTTCTCATCCACGACGCCGCGCGCCCTTTTGTGACGGAGAAACTGATCTCGGACATGATGGGCGCAGTCCGCCCCGGCGTCGGCGCCGTTCCGGGCAAGCCGGTTGCCGACACGATCAAGCGCGCAATGACGGACGGCACGGTCGGCGAAACGCTCTCGCGCGACGGTCTGTTTGCCGTTTCGACACCGCAGGCGTTCCGGTTCGACGAAATCCTGCAGGCGCATCGGCAGGCGGCGCGCGGCGGCGTTGCCGGTTTGACCGACGATGCGGCCGTCGCCGAACAGGCCGGCCTGGCCGTGCGCGTCGTTGCCACCGGTGAACCGAACGGGAAGATCACCACCATGAACGAACTGGAGGCCGCACGAATTCGCCTGGCGGCCGCCGCCGTGGCCGATATCCGTCCTGATGTCCGCACCGGCAACGGCTACGATGTCCACGTGCTTGGCCCGGGCGAAGGAGTGACGCTGTGCGGCGTCTACATTCCACACGACCGGGCGCTGCAAGGCCATTCCGACGCCGATGTCGGGCTGCACGCCTTGACCGACGCTGTGCTCGCGACGATCGGCGACGGCGATATCGGCGAGCATTTTCCGCCTGCCGATCCGCAATGGCGCGGGGCCGGTTCGGACCGGTTCCTGGCGTTTGCGGTGGCGCGCGTTGGCGAGCGCGGCGGAGCGATCTCCCATCTCGACGTCACGCTGATCTGCGAAGCGCCGAAGATATCGCCGTTTCGCGAAGCCATGCGCCGGCGGATCGCCGAAATTGCGAACATCGCGGTGGAGCGGGTCTCGGTGAAGGCGACGACCAATGAGGGCATCGGGTTTGTCGGCCGGCGCGAGGGGATCGCGGCGATCGCCACGGCAACCGCGATATTTCCGCCGCGCAGGGGAGAATCATGAACCCGGAATCCGAACTCGGCGATCTCGCCCAACAGGTGCTGTCGCGATACCGCGCGATCGGCAAGCGCATCGCCACGGCAGAATCCTGCACCGGTGGCTTGATCGCGGCGGCGCTGACCGCCATCCCCGGTTCGTCCGACGTGTTCGAGCGCGGGTTCGTGACCTATTCCAACCAGGCCAAGATCGACATGCTGGGCGTCGATGCCGGCCGGCTCGAACGGTTCGGTGCGGTGTCGGCCGAGACGGCAGCAGCGATGGCGCGCGGCGCGCTCGAATTCAGCAAGGCCGAAGTTGCGATTTCGGTGACCGGCGTTGCCGGTCCGGGCGGCGGGTCAGCGCAGAAGCCGGTCGGCCTGGTGTTCATCGGCATCGCTGGTCATGGCGCGCCGACCCGCGCCCAGGAGTGCCGGTTCGCCGATCTCGGGCGCCATTTCATCCGGCTCGAAAGCGCCAAAACCGCGCTGCGATTGCTGCTGGCGTAGACTACAGTTCCGTTAACCGGTTGCCGCAGCCTCTCGCAGAACAGCCAGAATTCGTTTTCAAGAGCGAAGATAATGTGGTCTAATAGCAATACGGGGCCCACTGAATCGCGGCAGCGGCACACTTCCGGTTTGTCGCGGCACAAGGAGATCAAATCATGAAAAAAGCCATTCGCGCCACGGTCCTCGGCCTGGCGATTTCGGCGATGGTGGTTGCGGCGGCGCCGACACAGGCCAATGCGTCGCACCAGATCGGCCATTTCATAGCCGGCGCGGCTCTTGGCGCGATTATTGCCGGCGGTATCGCCGCCAACGCGAACCAGGGCGGCTACAATTATGTCGCGCCGGCCTATGGCGGCCCGGTCTATGTCCAGCCGCGCGTCTGCATCCGCAAGGAAAAGTACTTCGATCCTTATGCCGGCTGGGTCTGGCGCCAGGTCCAGTACTACTGCTGAGGCCGGCACGCGGCACGCCGATCAAGGTGGCGGGCATTTCATGCCCGCCTTTTCGCTGTTGGCGGCTGTCCGCAGGCATTGTGACTTGGGGTGCCCCACCCGCTGAACACAGAGAGGATCGATGAAGAACCCGATGCAAATCGCGGTAGTTGGACTGGCGACCTTTGCCGTGGCTATCATGGCGGCGCCGACAATGGCGCGCGCGGGCGCAACCGATGTCGCGGCGTATATCAGCAGCCTGTTCACCGGCGGAGCGCTCGCGAATGCCCAGCAGGGCGGATACAACTACGTGGCGCCAGCCTATCAGTCGCAGACGGCCTATGTTCAACCGACCTGTCGCTTTGAAAAGCAGTGGGTTTACGACCCTTATGTCGGCGCGAAGATTCAGAAATCGATTACCGTTTGCAGTTGACGGCCGTGAGGCGATAACACTCGCCAAATCAAATGCTTGAGCGTCGGGCCTGTGCGAACCGGCAACGGTTTTCCCGATTCCGCTGCTTGAGTGTGCGAAAAGTCACACTGCCACCGCGAAACGTCGCCTATCTGTTGATAATCGGGACTTGAACCACCCCGATGCCTGACCTCCCCGAAAGAACCCGGCCTTAGCGCCGGGTTTTCTTTTTGGCCGCGCAGCCGGGATCCCGCGCGCACTATCTACGCACTGGTCGCCAGATTGCCCGGTTTGCCGTAGACGGCATCGGCACGCGCCTCGAAGGCGGCGGTGAACTTGCGGAAGGCGCGGTCAAACATCGCGCCCATCAGCAACGCCAGCATCCGGCTATTGAATTCATAGTCGATGGCGAAATGCACGTCGCAGGCATCATCTCCGGCCGGCACGAAGCGCCAGCGATTGTCGAGGCGCTTGAACGGCCCGTTCAGGTAGCTGATATCGATCGTGAGTTCGGCGCGGTTGGCGATGTCCTGCGTGGTGAAGGTCTCGCGGATCGCCTTGTAGCCGACGGTCATGTCGGCAATCAGGATCTCGCGGCCCTGTGCCACCCGGCGCGAGCGCACCCGCAACGCCTCGCACAGCGGCAGAAATTCAGGGTAACGCTCCATATCCATGACCAGGTCAAACATGCGTTCGGCGCTGTGGGCGACGCGGTGGACCTTGGAGAAATGCGGCATGCTTCGGGATTCAGAGAGCGGCCGCGCCGGCCAGCCGCGCCGCCTTCAACCGTGCGAAATCCTCGCCGGCATGATGCGAGGAGCGCGTCAGCGGGCTCGAAGAGACCAGCAGGAAGCCCTTGGAATAGGCGATCGTCTCGTAGGCCTTGAATTCTTCCGGCGTGATGAAGGCCTTGACCGCGTGATGCTTCTTCGACGGCTGCAGGTACTGGCCAATGGTCAGGAAATCGACATCCGCGGTCCGGAGGTCGTCCATCAATTGCAGCACTTCGTTTCGCGTTTCATCGAGCCCGACCATGATCCCGGACTTGGTGAACATCGCCGGATCGATCTCCTTTACCCGCTGCAACAGGCGGATCGAGTGGAAATAGCGCGCGCCCGGCCGCACCGTCAGGTAGTTCGAGGCGACGGTTTCGAGATTGTGGTTGAAGACGTCGGGCCTGGCGGCAACCACCCTTTCGAGCGCGCCGTCCTTGCGCAGGAAATCCGGCGTCAGGATCTCGATGGTCGTCGCGGGCGAGCGCTTCCGGATCGCGCGAATCGTCGCGACGAAGTGCCCTGCCCCGCCATCGTCGAGATCGTCGCGGTCGACCGAGGTGACGACGACGTGATGGAGTCCGAGTTTTTCGACGGCGACGGCGACGTGCTCCGGTTCATCCGCGTCGAGCGGACCGGGCAAACCGGTGCGGACATTGCAGAAGGCACAGGCACGCGTGCAGGTGTCGCCCATGATCATCATGGTCGCGTGTTTCTTGGACCAGCATTCGCCGATATTCGGGCAGCCGGCTTCCTCGCATACCGTCACGAGACCGTTCTCGCGGACGATCCGTTTGGTCTCCTCGTAGACCGGCGAGCCGCCGGCGCGCACGCGAATCCAATCCGGCTTGCGCGGGACCTCACTGTCCGGACGGTGCGCCTTTTCCGGATGGCGGGGACGCGGTGTTGCTAGTGTGTCGAGAACGGTGACCATGCAATGTTTGTCTTTGTTGTCCGACTTCGCCGCGTCCCGCGATTGTCAGGCAATCAGTCGCGCGAGGATGACGACGACGATCGCGCCGATGGCCGAGGTGATGATCTGGTTGACGATCGGGTTGCCGGTCGAAATCTTCACATTGAGCGCGCCGAGGAGGATGCCGCCGACAAATGCGCCGACGACGCCGATGATCAGGTAATAGACCAGACCGCCGCCGCCGACGACGAGACTCGCCAGGAAACCGGCCACCAAGCCGATCACCAGGAACACGAGCAAACCCTTGGCATCCATATTTGGCATCACCGTTCTCCGCCTGTTTTTCCCCGTTGCATCGCATATGCGGCGGCAAGAGCGGCCGCGATCGCGACGGCCATGTGAATCCGCAACTGGCCGCCCAACATATAGCGCATGAGGACGCCGATGACGACGCCGAACAGGACTGCGAAGACGATGTGGCGGGTGGGCATATAGTTAGTCCATTTCGCATTGCCGTATTTCGGACAGAAACTCGAATACTCCGGCTTTATGTCTTAAGCAATGGCGTTCTGAATTAGCTATTTGACAACATTTAGTTTCATTTGGAGTAAGTGAAGGATCGTTTAATCAGCAACAGTTTATTCAATCTATGCTAATTGCTTACGCCATGCATATCATTGATTTGTTTTACTATTTGTACAATTATAGTTATTATCGGTTAATTCCGACAATAATATTCTTATATCCTTTCGATTAATTTCCAGGTCGCGTTCGAACAATTCTTCATCAAAATTGTTACCTTGTATTACGGCGCGCTTACCAATTCGCTGAATGCATTTGAATAGCCAGCAACTTGATCGTGGCCACAATCACCGAGCCAGAAACGATTTCTCGCCGCAGCTTCTTCGGTTTCCTTTAGGCGCAAACTAATCATATCGTATTCAGGACGGATTTCAGAGATTATCCAGGCTTTCTTATCTTCGTCGCTTTTGAGTTGTTGATCAGCCAGAGCTTTTTCTTTAACCTCTATCAATTTGTACGCAAACTTTATCACCGTTGTTCCGTTATAAAACGCCTTTTCCCATACCTCTCCGAATTTCTGCGCCTGAATCTTGCTAATTTCGTTTCTCAACGCTAGGTTTGATTTATAGTTCTCTAAAAATTGATTTCCGAATAGACCGGCGATAACTAAAAGCGCGCCAATGAGAAGCTTGTCCAATATTATCTTCAATATTTCAAATGATCTATCTGTCATTGGACTCTTCCTTTCTTTGAAAGTGAGCGCGAAAGCCTACAAAACCAACTAGGTAGTATTGACGAACCCGATGATGTTTTAACTATGGCGAGCTAGACGAATATGACGAAAGTCGGCGCCATTTTGCATCAGATCATACCACTTTCTTCCATCAATAGTAACCATGTCATGCATTCAACACTCTTCCATACGCATCGAGCACGCTTTCCTTCATCATCTCGGACAGCGTCGGGTGCGGGAAGACGGTGTGCATCAGTTCTTCTTCCGTCGTCTCCAGGTTCATGGCGACGACGAAGCCCTGGATCAGTTCGGTCACTTCGGCGCCGACCATGTGGGCGCCGAGCAATTGCCCGGTGTTTTTGTCGAAGATGGTCTTGATCAGGCCCTGGTCTTCGCCGAGCGCGATCGCCTTGCCGTTGGCGGCGAAGGGGAATCGCCCGACGCGGATGTCCCTGCCCTGCTCCTTGGCTTTCGCCTCGGTCAGGCCGACGCTGGCGACCTGCGGATGGCAATAGGTGCAGCCGGGGATTTTCAGCTTGTCGATCGGGTGGACGTTCGGCACGCCGGCGATCTTCTCGACGCAGACGACACCCTCGTGTTCGGCCTTGTGGGCGAGCATCGGCGGGCCGGCGACATCGCCGATGGCATAGATGCCCTCGACATTGGTGCGGCCATAGCCATCGACGACGACGCAGCCGCGGTCGGTCTTCACGCCGAGCGTTTCGAGGCCGAGTCCCTCGATATTGCCCTGGACGCCGACGGCCGAAATCAGGCGGTCGGCTTCGATCACCTCGGTCTTGCCGCCCTTCAGTTCGACCGTCGCCTTCACCGCGTCAGTGGATTTTTCGACCCTGGTGACCTTGGCGTCGGTATGGATTTTCATGCCCGATTTTTCGAGCTGCTTGCGGGCGAGCGACGAGATCTCGGCGTCCTCGACCGGCATGATCGTCGGCAATAGTTCGACGACCGTCACGTCGCAGCCCATTGAGTGATAGAATGAGGCGAATTCGATGCCGATGGCGCCCGAACCCACGACCAGCAGCTTCTTCGGCAGTTCCGGCGGCACCATCGCCTCGAAATAGGTCCAGATCAGTTTGCCGTCGGGCTCGATGCCGGGCAGCGCGCGCGGGCGGGCGCCGGTGGCGACGATGATGTGTTTGGCCGTGTATTCGCCCTCGCCTTTTGTGCCTTTCGGGGCCGGCGGCTGAGGCTCCATCGGCTTCTTACCCGGCTTGGCGACGACGACCTTGCCCTTGCCGGCAATTTTCCCCTCGCCCCAGATGACGTCGACCTTGTTCTTCTTCATCAGGAAGCCGACGCCGGTATTGAGCCGGACCGACACCGCGCGCGAGCGCTGCACCACCGCCTTCACGTCGGCCGTGATTTTCCCTTCGAGCGTCAGGCCGTAATTCTTCAGGTGGTCGCCATAGTGCTTGATCTCGGCCGAGCGCAGCAGCGCCTTGGTCGGGATGCAGCCCCAGTTCAGGCAAATACCGCCCAAATGTTCGCGCTCGACGATCGCCGTCTTCAAACCGAGCTGGGCCGAACGGATCGCCGTTACATATCCACCGGGTCCCGAGCCGATAATGATGACGTCGTAGTTGTCGGCCATGCTTTTGTCCTTTTTCAATCGAAGAGTTCACGCGGGGAATTCGGGGGGCGAATTCGGCGGGAATCCTCCATGCAAGCAATCCTCGATTTTCTTTCCATCGAACGCATCCTCGCCCTGCCCTGGTATGTCGGCTATACCGGTCTGGGCCTGATCGTCATCCTGTTCATCGCGTCCTTCTGGTCGCTGATCTATCTGCAACCGCTGCGGGCGATCACGCGATTCGTCCTGGGCGTGGCGATCGCCATTGTTCTCAGCCAGCGCGGCGACCTGATTACCCAATGGGTCGACCAGGGCCTCGCGATGATCCCGAGCTAGACCAGCATCCCCATCGGTTTTTCGATGTAGCGCTTGAAGGCGTCGAGGAGCTGGGCGCCGAGCGCGCCGTCGACGGCGCGGTGATCGGTCGAAAGCGTCACGCTCATGACGGTCGCGATCTTGACCGCGCCGTTGCGGACGACCGCGCGCTGCTCGCCGGCGCCGACGGCAAGGATCGTCGCATGCGGCGGATTGATCACCGCCGCAAAATCCTTGATGCCGAACATGCCGAGGTTGGAGACCGCGGTGGAGCCGCCCTGGTACTCCTCGGGCTTCAGTTTGCGCTCGCGGGCGCGTTTGGCCATATCCTTCATCTCGTTGGAGATCGCCGACAGCGATTTCTGCTCGGCATGCCGAATGATCGGCGTGATCAGCCCGCCGGGGATCGACACCGCGACGCCGACGTCGGAATGCCTGTGCATCACCATGTTGGCCTCGGTCCAGGAGGCATTGGCTTCGGGTACCGCCTGCAGTGCCATCGCGAGAGCCTTGATGACCATGTCGTTGACCGAGAGCTTGTAGGCTGGCTCCTCGCCCTTGTCGGATTTCTTCACCGGCGCGGCGTCGTTCAACTGCTGGCGCAGCGCCAACAGCGCGTCGAGATCGCAATCGATGGTCAGGTAGAAATGCGGGATCGTCGTCTTCGCCTCGATGAGGCGCCTGGCGATGACCTTGCGCATGTTGTCATGCGGCTTCAGTTCGTAGGCGCCTTCCTCGAACAGTTTCAAAATCTTGTCGTCCGACATCGGAACGGGCGCGGCCGGCTTCGGCGCTTCGGCGGCGCGGGTCTTGCCGGTTCCGGAGGCAATCGCGGCCTCGACATCGCGCTGGACGATTCGGCCATGCGGTCCGGAGCCGTTGATCGCGGCCAGTTCGATGCCGGCATCCTTGGCAAGCCGCCGGGCGAGCGGAGAAGAGAAGATGCGGGCGTCGCCTTTTTGGGCGGACGCAGGCGCTGTACTCACTCCGCCCTCACCCTGAGCCTGTCGAAGGGCGGGGGCGGCCGCTGATTTGCCAACCCCTTCACCTCGTCCTTCGACAGGCTCAGGATGAGGTGAAGGAGCCTTCTGCTCGGCTCGTTCCGGCGATTTCGGCGCAGCATTGGCACCATCGCCGCTCCCCTTCGCCGCCGTCGCGATATCCTCGCCCTCGGCGGCGAGAACGGCGATCACGGTATTGACCTTGACGCCTTCGGCGCCAGCGGGAACCAGGATTTTTGCCAGCGTGCCCTCATCGACCGCCTCGACCTCCATCGTCGCCTTGTCGGTCTCGATCTCGGCGATGACGTCGCCGGACTTGATCGGATCGCCCTCCTTCTTCAGCCACTTGGCGAGGTTGCCCTCCTCCATCGTTGGCGACAGCGCGGGCATGGTGATATTGATCGGCATCATCTGTCTCCGGCGTAGAGGGCCTGCGGGCTTTCGGAAAGGCCGAGCGGCTTGTCCAACGGCCAAAGGTCGGCAAGCGAAAAAGAAATCGCCTCGAAAGGCGAGGCTGAGACAATGTCCGGCCGGCTTGCAGTCGCGACAAGATTCCAACGGTTCGCATGCAATTCGAACGCTTGGAATTCTCTGCCTACCAAGTCGATCGTCCAGAGATGCTCGACGCCGTAAGATGCATAGAGTGCGAGCTTCGCCTGAAGAGCCTTGGCTTCTGCCTGATAGCCGGTGAACTCGCAGACCCAATCGGGTCGCAGGACGAAATGATCGTCCGGAAGTGTCGGAAGGCGCTCGACATGCCATGCCGCTAAATCCGGGACGAGAACATCCTTACCCAGATGCAACTCGGGCAAATGCAGTAGTTGCCAACGCGCTTCTGGATGGTTTCGCGTCAGTGCCAACGGGCGAAGCGTTGTCAGGAGGACGGTGCGTGCCATCGCGGGTTGGGCATGGCCATGCGAGCGCGTGCGGATCGCGCCGTCGATAATCTCGGCCACCAGATGCGCGGGAACGGCCCTAAGATCCGCGTAGGTCGCGGTCATTGCAGTCGCTCCTGCATCGCGCGGAAATGGTCTTCAGACACCACCTCATCCATCCAAGCTACCGTGTCTGCTCCGCAATAACGCCTCAGCACGCCAGGCTCATCCCCTGTACGTCACGGCTTTGACCGCCTCGACCACTTCCGCCACGTTCGGCAACGCCAGCTTTTCGAGATTGGCTGCGTAGGGCATCGGTACGTCCTTGCCGGCGATCGTGATCACCGGCGCATCAAGCCAGTCGAAGGCGCGCTGCATCACCTGGCTGGCGATGTGGGCGCCAACCGAGGACTGCGGAAAGCCTTCCTCGACGGTCACCAGCCGGCCGGTCTTTTTCACGGATTCGATCACGGTATCGAGGTCCATCGGCCGGATCGTCCGAAGATCGACGATTTCGACATCGATGCCGAGCTTTTCCAGTTCGGCGGCCGCCTTGACGCAATAGGTCATGCCGATGCCGAAGGAGACGAGCGTGGCGTCCTTGCCGGCGCGGTGGATGCGCGCCCTGCCGATCGGCAGGACGAAATCGTCGAGCTTCGGCACCTCGAAGGACTGGCCGTAGAGGATTTCGTTCTCGAGGAAGATCACCGGGTTCGGATCGCGGATCGCGGCTTTTAGCAGGCCCTTGGCGTCGGCGGCGGTATAGGGCATCACCACTTTCAGGCCCGGGACATGCGAATACCAGGCGGCGTAATCCTGGCTGTGCTGGGCGGCGACGCGGGCGGCCGCCCCGTTCGGGCCGCGAAAGACGATCGGCGCGCCCATCTGGCCGCCGGACATGTAGAGCGTCTTGGCCGCCGAATTGATGAGCTGGTCCATCGCCTGCATGGCGAAGTTGAAGGTCATGAATTCGACGATCGGCTTCAGGCCGGCCATCGCAGCGCCGACGCCGATGCCGGCAAAGCCGTGTTCGGTGATCGGGGTGTCGATCACGCGCTTGGCCCCGAATTCCTGCAGCAGGCCCTGGGTGATCTTGTAGGCGCCCTGGTATTCGGCGACCTCCTCGCCCATGACGAAGACGTCGGCGTCGCGGCGCATTTCCTCGGCCATGGCGTCGCGCAGCGCCTCGCGCACGGTCATCGTCACCATTTCGGTGCCGGCTG
>Ga0214472_10002208_pt1 | contig 21135 bp, 33 predicted proteins | sample RVTome_6_FD_207662 | JGI IMG/M metagenome (GOLD analysis project Ga0214472, IMG submission 207662) | Soil microbial communities from uranium-contaminated site in the Upper Colorado River Basin, Wyoming, United States - RVT140D175 | ecosystem: Environmental > Terrestrial > Soil > Contaminated >...
ATCTTGACGGACTTAGGGCTTCGAGAATATAGTGCGGCGAGCATAGCTTGGTGCTCGGGATTATCGATGTCTCGACCATCGATCAGGACTACTTCCATGGTTCCTCCTAGGAGAGTGTGTACCAAAACCTAATTGTGTGTGCCGGGTCTGTGGTAAGGGGCTTCCGATTCAGGAGAGGTGGTGAAGTAGCCTGGACCATCGCCATGTCTTCGGGGTTTGGGATGTCGTTACCGTCGAGAACGATGATGTCCATATACTCTTACTTCTCATTACCTTCAATGTAGTGAGCGATGATTTGGGCGTGACAGAAGAACGCCCCAATGCTTGTTGTTGTCCAGGGCTTCTCTACGCAGAAGCAGCCCAGACGTTTCCCGCGCAGTTCTAACACGCGGCGTTTGAATTCAGGATCGGTTTCGATTCTGTCGTAGAAGTAGTCGCTGAAGGCAGCTAGCGTGCTTCCCATAGGAGCATACTTATCACGCTGGGTCGGGTTGCCGTAGTAGCCGTCGTGGCCGTGCCCCGCGCGTCCCATATAGACGTCGTAGTCATGCAGATGAATGTTGACAACAGTGGTGGTCATGATGGCTGCTCTGTTCATAAAAAACGGTAGCGGCGAGGAATAGCCCCCGCCGCCGCCGCCGCCGATTTGTGGATGTCCGTAGACTTGTCTACGACTTGACGACGTAGCGAGTTCTGTCCACGACAACCCATTGGGTCGTCCGAGTGTCCACGAGGCGCGGGCCCTTGCCTGATTCGATGAACTTGAGGCGCTGGTGCTCGTCCACGACGCCACTGTGGTGGCCGATCATGATGCGCTCTTCGCCCTCGTTGAGATCCTTGACCTGCTTGTTCCAGGCGCGGTCGCTCAGTGAGCCTTGACCTCCCTTGAGAGCCTTGGCGACTTCCTTCATGTCGGGTTTCTTCTTGAAGCAGATCGTCATGGCGATGCCACGATTCGCCATGATGATCTCGTTGATCGAGGAACGACTCTCCAGGATCTCCTGGGTGTGCTGGTCGGCAAAAGAGAACTGCGCCTCCATGATGTTATCGCCGTCGACGTCCCACTCGAACCCGTCATCAGAACGGAGAGTGAAGCGCTGACCTACGCGACCCACCACGGTCCCGTAGGAGTGCCTGGACCAGACGCTCCCGATTGCGATGTGCTGTGCGTCGCAACGAGTTGTAGTCTCCTCTTCTGTCTTCTTTGTTGCCGTAGCCATTGATTTGTTCCTTGTTTCACCGCGGGGATTGGTTGAACCGTCACCGACCTGTCCTTCAGGTCTCACTCGTTCTGTACCAGTGAACGAGGTCGGCGATTGAGGTTTTATCAAATTGAGGCGGCTACCCCTCGTCTGGAACCTGATCGTTGGATTCAGGGTCGAGATTAGGAAGGTGGCGCGGGAGGGTCCGTGGGCGCGAAGCTGGCCGAGGAGTCTCGCGTCTCGTCACGGTAAACATCCATGGAGGCCGGGCCACGACGCTGTTGTTCTGCGAGCCACTTCGCGCGTTCTCCTTGATCTGTCGGAATCTCAGAGGCCGGCTTCACCTCGCGCTGCTTGTAGTGATCGGCTCCAGAGATCTGATTCTTCGGTGCCTCGAATTCGAGGCCGGACGCCTCCAATCTCTTTCGGTCCTCTGCGGAAATTGGGGCTGGGGGTGAGAAGGTCTGGTTTTCCGCCAAGTAATCCGGATCCCGAGGCGCGCTTAGGCTCTGATCGACCATCGGGTCCTGCTGGTGGGTAGTAGGGTTCGTCGACAGCGTCTTCAGTTCGGTCATGGAGACGTTGAAGTCTTCCAGACCAGGGACGCGATCCTTGGGGTCAGCCTCGGGGTGCGGTTCGACATCGCCACCGTAAGCGACATGGACACCCTTACCCTTGGGCGATGTAGCCTTGACGTCCTCGATAGTGATCTTAGCGATTTGTTTGTCGCTGAGATCTAGCTCGGCGACCCTGGTGGCGAACTCTTGGATCTCTGCGTCATCTGGGTTGGCCAGCCCGCGGGCTGTGACTTCGAGCAGATGACCGACCCTAGCAGCCTCGGCGCCTGTCTTGACGGGACCGGTCGGCGGGATCGCGTTCCTCTTGCAACTTGAGCCCTCTCCGGCGATCTCACAGTCGAATCGCTCTTGGGTCTCTTGGGCAAGCTCCTCAGCACTTGGCTCTGGGGTCTCACGGAAGATCTGGATGGCATTCTCGAACTCCTTCTGGATGACGGAAGCGTCATCCTGTCCTGGAGAACAGAGGTGAGGTGTTTTGTCGCCGAAAACTAGCTCGCGAAGAGCGTTCTCCCCGGCGTCAGTGTAGTTCACACCATCCGGCTTTACGTATTCGTTGGTGAGAGGGACTTGCTCCATAGGTGTCCGGTCGATGGGCTTGTCCTTGAGCGTTTTCTGCATCTCATTCAGAACGTTGAGCGCGTCCGCGTCGGTGCCACCCATGATCGAAGCGAGATCCTCTGCCAGGGCAGCAGATTCTTCTCCGAGCGGTTGAATGCCGGCGGCCAGCGTCGAGGCGCTGCCTTGCACACGGAGAAAGCCCGAGTGCTCTGCTAGAAGACCCCAAAGCTGCATTTCCATGGAGGAGAACCTATCGATCTCCTCCAGTTCTCCCGAGTCGAGCTTTGCGACGACGTTGCGTAGACCGCCCAATGAGCGGACTTCGATCCAGGAGACATCGCTTTCGGCCTTCCCGAGATTCTTTTCGGCTTCGGTGCGGTGCCGTTTGAAGACGAGCCGGAAAGGATGAGCGAACATCTTGGGCGGAAGAAGACGACCTAGACCTTCGCCGGTAACGTTGATGACGTCCCGAGCGAGATACCGGGGGTTTTGGACGGGTTGCACAGAACCGTAACGTGAGCTTGCTGTGGACATGACCATACTCCTGTCAAGCGTGATTCTAGGATTGTGACATGTTAACCGTTTCAAATCACGCGGAACCTTGAAAGTTAGACTGAAATCATGTTGAGATCGTGGTGGCCGTTTAAGCGGCGATCCGACTCGTCGAAGAAGTCGAAGCCTTCTGATGAGCAGGGTGAGAGGAAACGACTTAGTGAGACGCGCCGGATCGCCCGTCATGTAGCTCGTGAGGCTTATCGGGCGGGCGAAGAGCCAGAACCCGTTATCGATCCTGAGCCAAAGCGCCCAGAGGGGCCTACTGTGAAGGTCTACGGGGACATCATCCACGTTAATTTCCATCGAGCCGATAAGCTGATAGAGAACACCTTCTTGAAGAAGGACCCAGTCACACGGAAGCTCAAACGTGTCGCGAGGCGGTTTGATCGATCAGACGTCTTCTACACCAAGGACGGACGGCTTATCGACGATGACAATCGACCTGGTGTCTAGAAGAGGAGATCGTCTTCTTCGTCATCCAGATCTACGCCTAGCAGTTCATCGGCGTTGAGGTCGGTCTTCTCCCAACTGAATTGCGGCCCAGCCTCAGTCTTAGAGCGTCTCCTGACGTAGACGACTTGTTTCTTGCCGATGGCGACCCAATGCCCCGGTTGACCCTTGAGGCACCGTAGGTAAGGACAAGGCAGCGATTTTTTCGTCCATTGATGTGCTTCGCAGATCACACGCCCTCCGCTGTTAGGGGTATACCTAGGCGCAAACGATCTGATTGGAGACGTTCATGGGCTACAGCGCTTCAAGCCATACCATCATTGGATTACGAATCGCACCAGCCTCTCTGTTTTACGAAAAGCAACTGGTCAAGGTCGGCAAGCACGACCAGCCGCCCGAGGTGCGATTCGACTCTTCCACTGGAAAACCTCTGTGGGAGGAGCGTGAGGTTGCGATTTTCGATGACGACTACGGGTCGAAGGCGTTAAAGGGTAACCTTCGAATTTATCGCCCGGATTTCGAAGGAAAGAATAGTCCTTTCGTCATCATTGGCGTTGCCGTCGGCGCCGACCCCGATAATGATTCTTATTACAAGGACAAGAAACGTAAGGCCGGAGACGTCCCTTCGCCAACCGAGGTTGAGGACATCATGCTGGCGATCAAAGAGCTTGTTCCTGATTACCTCTGGTATGAGGATCAGTTCGGCCTTTGGTCTATGATCCACCACTCCTACTAGATTGCCGTGGATGTCGAATGCCCCTACTGCGGTAAACTCGCCGGATTGGTCGACTCGGAAGAGGTCTATCGCGAATCACACGGCAACATCTGGATGTGTCGTCCCTGTCAGGCATGGGTTGGGGTCCACAAGAACGACGGCAAGAACCGTCCACTGGGTAACCTCGCTAACGCTGAGACGCGGAGAGCTAGGAAGATGGCGCATGCTCGTTTCGATCCGATCTGGCAGGAGCGAGTAGGTAAGCAAGGGGCCAAGCAGCAGGTTAGAGGAGATGCCTATGCGTGGCTCGCATCACACCTTGGCCTTCATGTGAACCAGTGCCACATTGCTCTATTTGATCTGGCAACTTGTGTAAGGGTCATTGAGATCTGCGTGAGTGAGACCTATGGAGATGTTTGATAATCCCTTCGTACCGTTTCCTCCGTTTGACTATCTCTCCGCTAAGTTCCGTCACTATTTTGATCCCGATGTCCTGATCCTCAAGAGGATGGAGCATTTGGAGTTGCGCGCTCGAAGATTTGAATACTTTGCCGGTAAGCCGCCGGGGACTCAGGATCTCTACGAGTTAGAAGAGCGGCTTTATGCTGCCGGTAAGCCAATCAAGGCTAGTTTCGATCACAATAGCGTCCCTCCTGGGATCACATATAGAGAGCATCTGACGGGCATCTGCGAGACCATGACGCACCTTGGTATTGCAGTCATGAGAGAGTTAGGCGTTTTTCCTGAGTGTGGGCTTGTCGAGTTTGGGATCGCGCATCTCCTGGACGTGATTAACAACGATGTCGAGACTAAGGTGTTTGAGCCGTGTCCGCAGACTTACCGCAGCAGCATGGGTAAGCTCGCCGGTCGAATCGACATTCACCGTGAGCCTGATTGCTCCGGCCCATATTTCATTCCCAGAGGGGAGTTGTGGCTCATGCTGGCTTGGCGCTATGATTTCCCCGAGGAGCGACGCACCGAGTGGGCACGGCCCGTCGCGATCCTTCAGTTCGATGGCTACATCGAACCAGCCATGGTGACGATTGCGAGATGTGCCAGGTGATGGATTTGGCGATTCAGATCTCTATAACCTCTTGCTCCTATTGATGCGGGCAGAGAACAAACACGTAGCGCGCTCTAGGGTATAGAACGCGCACAAGAAGGACGGTGAAATGGTGACTATCTCCCCAGCGCTTCAGGACAAGATCGAGCGACGAGCCCGACGAGCCTTCAGTCGCTTCGACGAGGGCAGTAGCCCTCGTCTGCACAGGATCTCAAGCATCGGCGAGGATCGACTCAACTATCGCATCCCCCGCTCTGGGAAGAAGACGGTCGAGGTCCTTCGCCAAGGACGCGAGATCGTCGTCGACCCGCCTTCGACCGACCAACGCGACCTTCTGGTGAAGACGGGATTTGCCAAGCTCAAGAACAACACCGGTAAGACCCACGTTGGTGATGTCACCGCTTACATGCTGGTGGATAAGGTCAAGAAGGTCGGAAAGACCTACAAGAAGGCCGACAAGCTGTTGAGTCGTGACCAGTGCGTCGCTCAGGCTCAGGTGGGGCAGCACGTTTATGCGGTCGAACTGAGCGGTACCGATATCGCTGAGGTTGGCCACGACTACATCATGGCTGGTGGGTTCACCATCGTCAGCGAACTCGATCCGGTAAAGGATCTCGGGTTCACCGATGGGCTGATTGACGTGCTGACCAAGGACGATCTCAGGAAGATCAAGAAGCACATCGGTGAGATTCGCGCCTACATGGTGGTCGCCCCCCAGACGAGCTACGGGTTTCCCGCTACATACGGAGCCGACTCGGAGCTTCATGCGCCGTTCATGAGCCGCGAACAGTGCATCGATAGCGTCAAAAAAGGTGGGCACGTTTACGTGGTCGAGACTGATTACGATGACATGACGCTTGGTGAGACTGATTTCACCTCTCGTGAGTTCGAGATCACAGCAGAACTCGACCCAGAGAAGGACCTTGGGTTCACTACCGGTCTCTTCGATCTACTCACCAAAGACGACGTCATCAGTCTTTGTAAGAAGCGGCACTTCGGTCGTGTGCGGGCCTACAAGTACGTCACCAAGGAAGCCAAGAGTCCGGTGCGAACAGGCACGGACGCCATCATCTACAAGGTCGGCGACGATTACGAGATCAAGGATGCCAACACTGATCCGACGAGTGGCTGCCATACCGGAATCAACGTATCCGACGTCGCCTGGGCCAAGGGAAATGCGACGGGAGAAAACCGTCTCTTCGCCTTCGAGTTCGAGATGACGGACGTCGCCGCTATCCCGACCCACACCGATGGCAAGTTCCGGGTTCACCGTTGCAAGTGCGTTGAGGAACTTGATCCCAAGACCCTCAAGCCGCTCGCGCCCACCAAGAGGGCGTTGGAGTCTGGCGGTAAGGCGCCTAAGAAGGAGAAGAGGGGTTTCTTCGATAAGCTCATGGGGCGTGGGAATGACGAAGCGTAATGGAAATCGCACTGCGAAAAGCAGAGCGTTTAGCTGCTATTGAGACCATCTTCAGCGCCTTGGCTTATATAGACGCGGTATAGACCTGTATGAGGATTTGGGATCTCGAACCATCGGTGCTCTGTCGGCAGCACCTTCTCGGTGAGCATCGAGAGCTTCACGGGCTTTGGAACATTCTCACGCTTGGCAAACGAGGCTACAGGAACCATCCAGAGACGCAGCGGTGGATTGGTCGGCTTTGTCATCTAGCCGCTCGGCATGAAGCGTTGGTTGAGGAGATCGCGGCCCGCGGGTGGAACCATAGGTCACCCTTGGCAGACCTCCCTGATTACAACTTTGAGGAGTCACCTCCGCCCTTTCTGCACTCGATAAATAAACAACGAACGATTCTTCGCGAAAAAAGCTGCGACTGTCAGGTATAGATCATCATGAGTTGGCTCAAGAACCACCTTCGGCACTTTGTTTTGCCTGGGATCCACACCCTATCCCGCGCGAACGGGAAGGCGCTTACTGCGCTTGATATCAAGCCGCGGGACAAGGCGATTCGACCATCGACTAAGTGCAAGTTCGTTGAAGCCGGAATGCTCTATTCCACGATTGCGTCAGTCCTTCGCAAGAACGATCCGATTCGTGAGGTTGCTTTGGGTCTTTGCCGACAGGTCGGTCGTGCCAAGGACGCTGAGTTCGTCTACGAGATCGATGGTCGTGGCGGCATCAAGGGACTTGGAGAAGGCTATGACGGTGTAGAGGGATCGGACGTTCTTCACTCCATGCTTTGCAACAGCATGCGTCGCCTCAAGCGTCAAATGCGCCGTAAGGGATCTCTCCTGCTTCCCGGGCGCGACGTTTGGTGCTGGGAGGTTCTGGCACAGAAGCTCACGGTTCAGTCGACCTTTGATTCGCGCGTCTCTCGGTCTGTTGCCAGAAATCCCAAGGCGATTAAGACTTGTATCGAGACGTGGCAGATTAAGGACTGGTCGGATGTCCTTTTCTTCGACACGGGCTTCTCTGGAACCATCCCGCGGGCTATCGCTCACGCAGAAGGGCTCGAAGAGATCAACATGCTGTTGCTCTCGTCTTACGACTCATCTAAGCAGATCTTTCGGACACACACTGGGTCCAGAAGGAAGGCTCTAGCCTTCGAGTATCTCGCCAAATACTTTCTGTCCGGCACACACAGGGATGGTGAGCCGTATCAGGAACTCTCCACGCTAGACGAATTCATCAAGTCGTCGCTGCTTACGATTTGGCTCTGGCATCACGTCAGCCCGACACGTCTGCCGGCCTTTCGCGACAAGAAGCTTCCCAGGTCAGGAAAAGGAAAGCTCACTGCGGGGATCGCAACCGCCGGTCAGTGGACTACATCCACCGGTCAGTGGACTACATCCACACCGCTCGCTGATCCTATTTGGACGGTTAACATGAACGCGGCTACGACTTCGTTGAACCTCCCCATGACTGGGCTGACAGGTGACTGGGGGCACGAGAGCGCTACCACACTCAATCACCTCTGGGGGGCAGGCACATCAGGCCAAGTCATCGTCGATGGGATCACCCATCAGCCCCCAAAGACGTCGCTTCAGTCCTTTCAGGACGAGTGGAAGCAGGCGATGGATCAACAGATTATCGGTGAATTGATGACGAAGGTAGGGGGTGACATCGACAAGATTTCAACGGATCTGGTTCCTCCACATCTGCTCTTTGAGCAGGTGCCGGTTTCTAACCCCAAGAAGACTCCTGGGGCCATGAAGCTCAAATACATAGATCCAGCTATGCTTCAGTTGGCTAGTGGGAAGTCCAAGCCAAGTTTTGAGGTGGCTCAAAACCTAAAGACTCTTGGTATCGACGCCACTGTTGCGATTGCCCCATTAAAGCCTACTGAGGAAGGCTATGACGTTGGTCAATATCCAGGTCCTCCAGTCGTGTCGGCGGAGAAGCTCAAGAAGCTTGCCGGTATGGACCCTAATGCTTCTGCGCTACCTGTGATTGACCTCAAGATCATGACGCTCTCCCCTAAGCCAGGAGAGCAGTTCGGTGAGTTTGTCAAGCAGGCGATCGTCATGAAACCAGACGGTACGAAGACAATTTTCCAATCTCCGATCACAGGTTGAGCCCAGGACGGACCTGGGTGAGGCAGTGGTCTCAACCTCCCACCATGACGCCGATTGAATAAGCAATTCATTACTTTGCTTTCAATCACATCGAGATCAAATTAGATCTCAAAACACTGTATTTCCCAAATGGCCTGTGGAAGTACTGCCTTGCGACACCGTGAGTTCCTACCTGGAAACCGACTCTCAATGCTTTATTGAAAGGAGGCGAAAGGGCCGGATCCTTTTCCTGGGACTGCGCAGCCCTCGGTAAGGTTCGAATGGGACGCGGCAATTAGGATGCGAGTCTGAACAGTCGAGCAGGCGACCTACCCGGTGGGGGATAGGTCGCCTGTGCTTTTTATGGACGAACACGCGAGACGTCTTGAGGTAAAAAGGGGGTCCCACACAGTTAAGGTGTTGCGTGCTTGAGGTGAACTTGAAACCAGAAGACAACACTGAGACGGATCCGCTCGCGGACGACCCTATTCCGACTTACAATCAGTGGCTCGACGCTGCTGCGGCAGTGATCTTCAATCACTGGGGGTTTCACATTGCGAAGGGCGCCATTGAGACGGTCAAGTATCTCTGGACCCGTGAGCGGCTTCTCATTGAGCTTCTCCTCCAAAAGGGTGTCATTCAGCAACACGAGGTCGACGAGTTCTTCGGTGACAAGGCGCATGAGAACTGTTCGAAGGAGGGCGTCAAGCAACTGACTAGGGCTTTGATGCGTGCCTCCAGTCAAGGCAAGCTCGTTAGTCCTGATGGTGACGCAGTGGACCCTGACACGGTGCTCGTTGTCTTGAACGACATTCTCGACCTCAACAACACCGGCTGGACGGGGCACACCCTAGAGGTCATCTCCGATATGTTCAATAAGCGGGACCTGAAGGGTGACTATGCGATAGAAGTCAAGACCATTGAGAACAAAAACAAGGTCAGGGCGCTCCGTCGCAAGCAGCGAGAGCAACAGAAGGAATTGGAAGTCCGCCAGCGTGTAGAGCGTGAGCACGACGTTTGCATCTACGTCTCCAAGTGTCGCGTCGCCGAGAAGCCGGTTCCTACGAGCGACGAGCAGCGCCAGATGGTTGAGGGTAAGATCCCGATCCCGAAGGTAGCGTGACGCCGCTCGATCACATTCACGGGTATCTTCAGGCGACACTGCCAGATCAGGTAGACGCCATCATGCAGGGTTTCATTTAACCGACGGGAAGAACTAAATGTCAATAATGACGAACGAACAAATTCGTACTGGCCTTTTGAACTGCGAAGGGCTGATCGCCATGGAGGCCCGCAAGGAGGGCATCACCATGGCGATTCGGGATCCACAAGCCAAGGGTAAGACCCGGCGCTTGTCGCACTTGATGTGGCTGGTGCAGAACTCGCTCAAGATTGTCGAGAACAATGAGCGAGAGAAGGCCATCCTCACCCTCGGTTACCTCCAGGGAACCCTATGGACCATGGAAATGGGCACCGTGGACGAATTCGAGAGGCTGATCTGTCTTGACTGGAAGAAGAACTAGCATGGACCGCGAATTACTAAAGGAATTGCTCCAGACTGCGAGCAAGACAGGCGAGTTTACACTCGCCTCAGGCAAGAAGTCCGACTGGTATCTGGACTGTCGTCCAGCTATGGCGAACTACGAGGGGCTCCGTGCAGCTACGGATGACTTGGTCAATCTCTCACGGGAGCTTGGCCTGCCGGCGCTCGGAGGCCCGGCTACCGCTGCCGTTGCTCTCATGGCTGGTGCCATGATGTCTGGCGACGAGGTGCCAGACCGCTTCGTCTACACTCGATCCTCGGCGAAGGATCATGGTACCGGACAGACGGTTGAAGGGGCAAACCTGGGGAAGAGCCCGCGGGTGCTTCTGGTCGATGATGTTCTGACCTCTGGTGGCTCGCTTCTCAAGAGCGCGGCTGCTATCAAGGAGGTCTACCCGAACGTCGAGTTTGTGGGGGCGTGGGTCCTTGTTGATCGTGAACAAGGTGGTCGTGAGAACCTTCAAGAACACGGGATCAAGACACACGCGATGTTCACCCGTGCAGAGATCCTCAAGAAAGACTAACCGTGGGCATTGAGATGTATGTGGTCCGGGACGACAACCGGACGCTCTTCCCGAAGCTGATGCCCTAGGAGGGCTGATATGGGTAAACGCGATCCGAAGTTCCTGACCGTCGATGAGATGGAGAATCTCACAACGCCTCGCCTTCTCGCCTACAAGAAGAGCCTCTATGGTGTCACCGAAGGGCCAAGCCACGAGGAGACCATGTACGGAGGGACGGACTACTCTATGCACAAAGCTCGTCCTGAGTGGAAGATCGCTGTGGCCGCCGTCAAGGCTGTCCTTGCGAAAAGAGAGAACGTCGATGGATGACCAAATTCGCCTAGGTCAACTAGTGAGTGGTCAACAGGTGCAGGCGGGTATTGCGCTTGCTGTGGCTCAAGGTGTCTGGCATTGGAGCATTGGGCAGACCTGTCAGTCAAAGAAGATCTGGACTACTGAAGACATCATCGCCGAGCTTCGCGACCGTACCACGCTTGTGATCTCTGACACCGACGGGGTCTTGAACGTGACCGGATGCCCCATTGGCGAAACCAGCAAGCGTCTGGTTCAGCGCGGAGACTACGTTCAGGCTGTGATTCTTTTGGCGGCTCAGACCATCGACGTTCTGCGTCAAATTCGAGCCCCAGAGTGACACCAGAAGAGTCGAAGCGCCTGCACTTAGACTGGTGGGGGCAGTGCCGTACCTGCAAGCATTGGAACAGCACCAATGACCGCCCCAACATGGGTAGGTTCTCGTGCTTCGCCAAGGAATCAGAGCTTTATCTCCAGCGGACGTCCTCAAGTGGGCATTGCCCGAAATGGGACTCGTTCGACGTTGATGTGGCGCTCGACGTCATGGAAGAGGGTGAGGTGCGATGAGCAACAAGACTTTCACGCTGCGTTGTGAGCGTATCGAGGCCGACCTGCCCAACATGAACGGCAACATCTATTCGCGCGAGGTGTTGCAGGCCATAGTCGACCAAGTGCAGCCTAAGATCGAGCAAAGGCGACTCATCGGTCGAATTGGCACCAGCTACGCGCCCATTAGAATCAGTGAGGCCAGTCACATCGTGACCAAGCTTGATCTCGAAGATGGCCATCTGGTTGCCGAGATCGAGGTGATCGGTAACACTGAGAATGGGCAAGCATTGCTGCGGATGCTCACAGGCAGTGGTGCCGATGACATGGAGATCATTCCCTGCGGCCGGGGATCGGTCACAGTAGTGGACGAGAGCACACGTACGGTTGGAATCGACTATAGGCTCACGTCATTGGACGTGGTCTCTAAGCTGACTCCGGGGTCCAAGAAGAAGCCCTCGGGACGTACCGTGAGGCTTCGGATTCCCATTGCTGTAGACGAACAGGGCAACTGCTACAGCACAGGCTGGGTCCAACAGGGTTCCGAGCACTCTGACCCTGGTTACAGGGACATGGAGGAGCAGGCGCGCGAATGCCACTACACCAGCTTCCAAGAGCAGAATCCCAAGACGGTTGTGACGCGGTGGGTCACAATCGACGTTCCGGTTCCGGAGTTCGCGACGGAGATCGACGGTCTGATTCAGGTCGAGGAGACAGAAGATGAAGCTGACGACTGAACAGGCGCACTCCCCGGAGACCAAGAAGGGGGTGAATCGTTGCTCGCGCTGTAAGAAGCAAGATCCTGATCTGACAGAGCCTTGTCCAAAGGGCAAGATATATCCAACGCCCTCTGGGCTAGGAGATAATTGATGCATCAGGAAGAGAACGAGTTGTTCAAGGATCGTATCGAAGCTAAGGCGAGACTCCTCGATACAGCCGCACGATGCCTCTTCCTCGCTGGGCGGCTGAAACAAGGCAAAGACCAGTGAGCGTTTACTACGTCGTGGTCAAGGTCTTCTTTCAGGGACCTGAAGCAACGTGTCTGGGCGTCTTTCGTAGCAAGCGCGACGCTGTTGAGGCTATCGAGGCTGATGAGGAGGTATGGAACGAAGAGTTCCGTATTGTCGACGAGGACTTCTGGGGTTCTGAGGAGGCGTCAGCCATCATCGAAGAGCGTGAGATCGAGTGAGGCGCAGCAGAGTCGCTTCTGCGAAATGCACTAAAGCATGATTAGTACGACTGCTGTAGCGCCCTAGTGGGTATAGGAGGGCATGGACATTGAAGAATCTAGGCGCATCCACCAGGACTGGTGGGGCAACTGTCGAACCTGTCGCTTCTGGAGCGGTGATTGCGTCAAGATAGGCGCAGGCGTCTGCACTAACGAGCGTTCCCCGGTCAATCAGGGGTTTAGGCTTCGAACTACCCAGTCTGGCGGGAAATGCGACGACTGGGACTCGTTCGATGTGGACGTCGCGCTAGAGATCATGGAGGTGAACGATGGCACTTGAGCACGAACGAATCGGAACTGACGTCTATCAGCAGCCCATGGGCATGTTGGTGAAGTATCGGGTCATCGCTGAGGGTAGCTTGGCCGAGTCATCTTGGGCCCTTGATCCGCCTTTCCAGCGTGGAGCGGTCTGGACTCCAGCACAGAAGGTCGCTTGGATTGAGACCATGTTGCGTGGTCTGGGGCTTCCCGCGATCTTTGTCAATCAGTTCCCAAAGGAGCACCCTACTTACGCCTTCCGTGAGGTCGTGATCGACGGACAGCAGCGCATCCGCGCGACCATGGAGTTCATGCAGGACAAGTTCCGGGTTCGTGGCGAGCTTTGGAGCGAGCAGAACGTGACCTTCCATCGTCAGTTTTGTCACGCCCGGTCGATGTGCAACGTCGTCCTCTGCAAGTATCCGACGCTCAAGGAGTGCGCGGAACTCTATCTCAAGCTCCTGACGGCGGGCACGGCCCACACTCCGGCAGAGATCGAGAAGGCTCGGGACTTCATTAAGGGATGTGACGCATGACCATTAAGACCTATGAGGTAGGTGGATGTGTTCGAGATGATCTTCTCGGTGTGAAGTCAAATGATGTCGACCTCCTTCTTGTAGGGGCGACTTCGTTCGAGGAGGGCGTCGAGCATGCACGAGGTCTCGGGCTCTATCCAATTGCTGGGACCTTTCGGCCGGAATTCGCCACATTCAAGGCTTCGGTCCCTAAAGAGCACAAGCTTCGTGAGCGCTGTAAGGCGATGGACTTCGTGCTGGCCAGGAAGGATGGGTTCCATGGAGATGGGCGCCGGCCTGACTCGACGGAACCTGGAACACTGGAGGACGACCTACGACGTCGCGATTTCACAGTGAACTCGCTTGCTCGCGATCTTGAGACAGGGGAGATCGTCGACATGTTCGGCGGTCGAGAAGATCTAATGACTCGAACGCTCCGGTTCGTGGGCGACCCCATGACTCGGATCCGAGAAGATGGCTTGCGTGTAATGCGCGGGCTTCGCTTCCACATCACCAAGGGGTTCAGTCTTCATTCTGACACCGATTCGGCGTTGCGGACAGCAGAGGCATCGGCCATGCTCAACTCGGTGTCGGTGGAACGGATTCGTGAGGAACTGGAGAAGATGATGAAGGTGCAAACTATTGGGTCGCTCCGATTGCTCGCCTCGCTTCCGCCTCATTTCCACACGTCGATCTTCCGTGATGGACTTCGGCTCAGCGCTACGCTCAAGATCGTCTAGGGAGTCTGAAGATGACTGAGCCTAACTCCATCTATCTGGAAGACGTGATCTGTCACAAGCCTGCGCCTAACAACAAGCTCATTACGGTGATCCCTCTCACCTTCGGTCGAGGTCGAATCAATCGTGGGTCTACCGATGGGGCGCTCTACTTCGATGGCTGGTGATTTGAATCTCTACCGGCGACGGTCGTCGCCTTTCAATTGTGGGATCCGGATACCCAAGAGGAGCCTGAGGGGTGGATTCGGCACATCCAATCGGGGCGCCGTCGGCCTGATGGAGACGCATCCAAGGAATACATCAGATTGTAGCTCTTGAAGTCTTTTGCCCCCGGGACCCTCGTAGTCCTTAACGACAAGACCCAATCGCTCCTTGAGCACAAGGGCTGGCTGCGGCCTGGCCGGCTCTGCTGGGTCGTCGAAATCGAATTCCTCAATAAACGCAAGAGGAAATGTTGGTATCGCGTCCAGTTGTTGGGTAAAAGTATGAACGTGATCGGGGACTCCAAGGTGCCAAGCAACTGGCTGGATCTTCCGACGCAATAGGTGATTCGACGGACAACCCGTCATTGAGGAGACAACAATGAGCACTGACACAAAGAAGCCCGCCAAATCGAAGACGACCAAGAAGCCTGCCGTGAAGAAGGCCAAGGCTACGAAGGCGAAGACTTCGAACACCAAGAAGAAGGCTGCCAAGAAGAAGACTGCCACCAAGAAGGTGACCAAGAAGGCTACCAAGAAGAAGGTCGCCCCCAAGAAGAAGGTGGCCAAGAAGACTGCGGTCAAGAAGAAGGCTGCACCCAAGAAGGCTGCGAAGAAGCCGGCCGCCGAGAAGACGACCGAGGAGTAGTCAGCGCAACAACGAGCACCCGCGTCCCCGCTTTGCGGGGGCGCGGTCTCCATCGTGAGGACGGTGAGATGGAGATTGGATTCAATCTGCCAGCAGAGATGCTAGCGACCTACAAGATCCAGATTCTTGACAAGATGAAGCAGGGCTACGACACGGCTGACGTACCCTGCGAGCTTCTGTATGCTCTGGTTGAACGTGCAGAGGCTTGGATAAGACTCCAAGCCGATGAAGCGCTCTTCGAGCAGGAGAAGGCTGGATGACCGGTATTCGACCAGACTCGTGGATTCGCCTTATGGCTGAACGTGAGGATATGATCGTCCCGTTCGAGCCTGGGCAGGTCAGAGAGTGGGTCACTTGCGACAAGTGTGATCGCCCCATCGTTATGGACGCTCCGACGCAGGGCTGTCTATGCGGTGCGGTCTACATGACGCCGCCTAGAGGTAAGCGCATCATCAGCTATGGAACATCGAGCTACGGCTACGACTGTCGCGTGGCGGAAGATTTCAAGGTATTTACGCCAACGTACAGCGCCGTGGTGGACCCGAAGAATCTTGACGAGCGAACATTTGTCGACGTCACATCCGACGTGAAGAAGCAAGGCTACTGTCTTGTACCACCCAACAGCTTCGCACTCTGTCGAAGTGTCGAGCGCTTCAAGGTTCCGAACAACGTGCTCTGCATCGTGCTGGGGAAAAGCTCCTACGCACGCTGCGGTATCGTGGTGAACGTTACGCCGCTTGAGCCATGCCTCTCAGAGGATTCCGAGATTCTGACGAGCGATGGATGGCTTTCGATGGCCGATGTCAAAATCGGCGATTTTGTGCTTACGCGACGTGAGGATGGGGTTGCCGAGTATCGCGCCGTCGAACGTAAGCAGGAGCGTCCATTCAAGGGTGAGATGCTCCACTTTGCCGGACGTAGCGTCGATCAGTTGGTGACGCCTGAGCACAAGTTGTTCGTGTGGCGCCGGAACCCCCGTAAAAATACCTATGAGGATATGACCATCGAGGCAAGCGAAGTCTTTGGTAAGCACAACTTCAGTTTCGACCGTAATGTCGAGTGGGTTGCTCCGAAGAAGTGGCCGACGAAGGTCGATATCAACGGCACCGATTTCCCCAAGGACGCATTCTTGCGCTTCCTGGGCTGTTGGCTGGGCGATGGATCCGCTTACCGAGCGCAAGATGGCGGCTACATGGTGAAGCTTGCTTGCGTTACCAAGAAGCGTAAGTTCGACTACTACGGGCAGGTTTTGCAGGAGCTTGGGGTTGACAACGCGTATCGGCACGAACGGGGTTGGCAGTTCTACAATAAGACGTTGTGCCAATACCTCATGCAGTTCGGACATGCAGCGGAGAAGTTCATTGATCGACGCTGGATGACTCTTCCAGCCGAGAAGCTCGGGTTGATTCTCGATGGGCTGATCGAGTCGGATGGCAATCGCGAGACGATGACCTACACGACCACATCTCGACGCCTCGCCAATGACGTTCAAGAGCTAGTCTTCAAGTCTGGATCTGCCGCCATTGTTCGAGAGGTTGAAGTTGAGATCAACGGGCATCGGTTTACGGCGTACAAGGTTCGTGTGTGTGATACACACATGTCCCCGAAGATGCTGCCCAGAAATCACAAGCTGGTTCCGTATAACGGCATGGTCTACGACATTACCGTTCCAAATCATGTGTTCTTCATGCGTCGCAACGGCAAGGCATCGTGGACTGGCAACTGCTGGGAGGGCTACATCACCATCGAGATCTCCAACACCACGCCGCTTCCGGCTAAGATCTATGCGAATGAGGGGATCGCACAGGTTCTATTCCTGGAGAGTGATCTCGCCTGTGATACCACCTACGCTGATCGTAGCGGCAAGTATCAGGGGCAAGAGGCCAGGATCTACCTACCGAAGGTGTGAGCATGTCTGACGAGATCGAATGCACCTGCATTGCCGTAAAAGAACGAGAAGAGTCTGAGCGGACTGGTTACGTCAAGCTCTACGAGTTCCCGGAAGGTGAGGACGATTATGGAGATCCTTGTCTCGTACACGACCCAGGAGAGAAGAATATGAATGTGCCGAAGCCTTCAATCGAGGACGCCAAGAGAGACCGAGGCGTCCAACTTCGCGCCCTCGTTGTTTCCTGGAGCGAGCAGAAGACGTTCGTTGAAGCACTGCGAGAACAACAGGTGCAGATCGATGCGGGTACGCTCACGCTCAATCCCGAGTGGGAGCAAGTTGCAGATGAGATCTTGGGCGGCTTTATGACTGTTCAGGCTCAACTGACGGCTTGGGATGAGGCGGAGAAGAAGAGGGAAGAGGCCGCCGGTCCGAAGTTGATCCTTCCATGATCGACCGCATCCTCCTCGATATGGACGGCTGTCTCGTTGACTTTCTTGGCGGCGCCAAGGCGTTCCACAAGAAGGAATACAAGGGGCACCCCTTTAATCCCGATACGCAGACTGAGCAGACCTTGTGGAACATCGAGCCTGTCTGGAAGATGCCGGCTCCGAAGATCTGGGATCCGCTTGGCTACGAATTCTGGTTCAACCTCAAGCCTCTTCCGTGGTTTGAGGAGATCGTTAGCCTCCTCGAAGCTCGGTTTGGGGAGAAGCACATCTGCCTGCTGACATCACCAATCAAGACGCATGGCGCCATTGACGGCAAGATGGACTGGATCCGTAAGTACCTTCCGCAGTATCGCCGTCGCTTCCTCGTCGGCCCCGCCAAGGAGTTCTGCGCCAGCCCTCGTCACGCGCTAGTAGACGATCACAACGTCAACATCGAGAACTTCAAGGACGCGGGAGGCCACACCTTCCTCTTCCCTGCCCCCTGGAATCGACGCTTCAAGGAGCATCCGGTTCAGGCCATGCAGGAGTGGATCAAAGCGCTGGAGACGCTCGATAAGAGCCATCCGTGAGCCCTCTCGACGGTAGTTGGAAGGTCTACGAAGATCCGTCCCACGACGTGAAGCTTGCCCAGAACTGCTTTGGTGATAGCCAGCTTCAGAGAAGTGTAGAGCCCGCGGGGCGGGATTGGAGGTTTCAGGCGCGGACTATCGAAAAGCTGTTGTGGCTGGTAACCCGGACGTCCGCTGACATCTTAAATCAGCGGAAACTACTCGGGCATGCGCCGAGCGGCGAAACCGTGGCTACCTTCTGGGAGTCCGGTAATTTTAATGTCCACAATGGATTAGGTCAGGTTCAGACGGGCGCCTTCGAGGTAGAAGGGCTAAAGAGCAACGAGGCTTACGAAGCGTTCTTACTTGACCTGTGGTGGATGAGCTACACGGGTTGGGGCTCAGAGATGCATGCGCTCGCACTTGCAAGTAGCCAAGACAAAGACCTGAAGTGGGATTACGATGATTCAAATGAATCTAACCGAGGCCATGGCTAAGACAGCCGTCGTTGACCTAGGGATCGCTGCTCATTGCGTGAAACGTCGTGACAAGCGCGGCCGATTGTGGTACCTCATTGGAGTGCGCGACAAGCTATTCCTGGTTCGCCAAGACAAGCGCGGATTCTTCGAGGTCTCCCACAAGTTCGCATCGCAATGGTCTGACTGGTGCCCGCAGTCGCCAGAGGACGCTGCCCGAGAGGCGGCCATCCTCCATACGCCAGGTGGGCGTCGGTTCCGCAACACGGTGCTTGGGTTGGTCATGGGACCCCTTCCAACGAAGGCTGAGGCCCCAGACCAACTTCCAGAAGGGATCTAGATGCAGATCGTCTGCAAGATGCGCGCTGCGACTCGGTATGGGTCACAGTTTGCGCCAGGACGACGGTCCTCGATGTAACCGTAGCCCTGCTCGTGAACGTGGCGAGGGATTCGAATCGACGCCGTACGGTTCGAGACACCTGACTTGAACTCGTGAATCGAGCAGGTCTCGTGCTTACCGGTCAGGCGTTCTTCGAGTCCGTGCCCATATTCCTTGATGTGGGCTTCCTGCATGCCATTGGCGCCCAGCTTGGAGATCGCGTCGTGGATTGCGTTCATACCCTCACCTTCGGTGCGCATGGCTTTGGTTGAGAAGTTGGTGTGAGCCCCAGAGCCGTTCCAGTCGCCCTTCTCAGGCTTGCAGTCGAGCGTGGCTGAAATGTTATGCTGCTCGCCGATCCGATAGAGGAGCCATCGTGCGAGCCATAGATGGTCTGCGACCAGCATGGCGTCACCAGGCTCGCCCTCGAAGCCTCGGTAGCCGATCTGGAACTCCCACTGACCCAGCATGACCTCGGCATTGGTGCCGTAGATCATGATGCCAGCCTTGAGGCACATCTGAAGGTGATCTTCGATGATCTTGCGGCCGGCGACCTCATCGGCTCCGACTCCACAGTAGTAGGGTCCCTGCGCACGAGAAGGGACGCCTCGTGTTGGCCAACCCAGGGGGCGCTCCGTTGCGTTGTCGTAGAGGACGTATTCCTGCTCGAAGCCAAGCCACGGCTCGTGCTCCTTCGCGCCCTTGTTCAGCACTTGTCGCAGGTTCGCCCGGGTGTTTGATTCGTGGGGAGTGCCATCTGCGCTCATGACTTCGCAGAGGACCAGGTAGTTGCCGGCGCCGCGAATAGGGTCCGTGACGAACCTCACCGGCTGAAGCACGAGGTCAGAGTCGACGCCGTTCGACTGGCTGGTTGAGGACCCATCGAAGTTCCAGACAGGAAAGGTCTCCTCAATGACCGCCTTACCGTCCTTGATGACGTTGCGATCTAAGACCCGTGTTTTGGATCGTAAGGTTTGTACGGGGCTTGTTTCGCTTCCGCCGTCCATCCAGATATACTCGGCCAAGTTGTGCATGGTATAGCTCCTTCTGGGGAACGTTTATACCGTACGACGTCGGCCCGCGGGATGGGTCAAAAGACACAATCAGCCCAGGTGAGGTGGCGAGATGATTGAAGATGGAACCCTTCTAGATTGCGGACACGCGAAGGATGGGGTAGTCGGCTACCTCGTCCTTGGCTCGCTTAACAACAAGACGATGTGTAAGCCGTGCAACGATCAGCGAAAGCGCGATGACTACAGGCCAGTGTTGCTTCGAACTGAGCGCGTGAACATCGCAGAGAAGATGGGATTCAGCACGTTAGTTGGCACTATTCCGTGGCCTGAAGACATCAAGCGTGAGAAGGAGACAGGTAGTCCGTTTCCCTTGTCGCACGGTAACTGCTGCGACATCCTCAACATGTGCTCTGAGAACGCAGATCACATCATCGAGACCATGCCAATGGTGGCTGCTGACTGTGAGGTCGAGATCGTCCAATTCGGCAAGCGTGAGCGTGTTCGGGTTGTAGACGCACGAATTCCAAAGGGTTATCTCCATCACGTCTGCAATAGCTGCGGAGTCTATGAAGGATAACCCGCACGATGTGGGTGCTTGAAAGGTAGAAATCGGCATGGGAAGAAACGCAAGACTCAAAAAGACCCGGCGTGAGAAACGTCAGCAAAGCCTCAACGACGCCTGGAGCTTCTTCACGAGTCGTGGGTTCCTGAAGCAGGTCCGTCAGATGATGTTGGACGCGGGGACCAACACTAACTCGTGCATCGCCTGTACGAAGATCTTGGTGGAGCTTGGGATGACCGTTGGGCTCGATATCCGACCCCTGACGGTTGAGGCTTCAGTTTTCAATCCGATCTTCACGGAGCACATCAAGGAGCACGGAATCGATCCAGACGAGGACGACATGGTTCGTCTTGGAGAATCTGGCGGTCGCTTCGTAGTTCTTGGTGCTCGTGATGATCGCGAGCACCAAGGTATGTGGCCCGGCCACATGGTCGCCGTCATGCGCGCGAAGGGGAAGCCAACTACGGTGATTGACCTCTCCATCGATCAGGCCCATCGTCCCAAGAAGGACATCAACATTGTCGATCCGCTCGTATTTGGTGTTCCTGAAGGGTTCATCCAAGGCAGCGCTGTTGCGACAGGGATCTGCGGCACAAGCGCTGGTCAGATCTGCTTCATCTATCGCGCCTTTCCTGAGGACACGAGTTTTGAGGCTGCTCCTGATTGGCAACGAGACTATGGGGCGAAGACTCATG
>Ga0214472_10002209_pt1 | contig 21134 bp, 19 predicted proteins | sample RVTome_6_FD_207662 | JGI IMG/M metagenome (GOLD analysis project Ga0214472, IMG submission 207662) | Soil microbial communities from uranium-contaminated site in the Upper Colorado River Basin, Wyoming, United States - RVT140D175 | ecosystem: Environmental > Terrestrial > Soil > Contaminated >...
CTTTAACCGTAGCGGAGTAGGTTGGAAAAGTCCAGCAGTATTTTCACATCTCGAAATATTGGATTCATCCCCCCATAGAGATGTCGGAGTTGTGGGTAATGGAAAGGTTCCCCCTGAGGAGAGGACTACTGCGAGGAGGTGGCGATGGTGGCGATGTGGCCCTCTCGGCCGGATTTTTTGCCTTGGAGGAAGCGATTCACCACGCTCAAGAAGGCTCTGGCGCTGGCTTTGAGGATGTCGCTGCTGCTGGCTTGGCCGTGGCATTCTTTGCCTTCGATCACCACGCACAAGGACACCTGGCCCACCGCGCCCTTGCCGCGGCTCTTGCTGCTGAGCTGGTAGTACTTGAGTGGGGCACGCACGCCGATGATACGTTCGATGGCGCGGAACAAGGCCTCCACCGGGCCTTTGCCGCAGGCTGCGTCTTCCACCAGGCGGTCGTCCTCCAGGTGGCGCATGCTGACCGCGGCCGTGGGGATGCCGTCGGTGCCGGCGCTGGTTTGGAAGCTGACCAATAGCCAGGGGCCGGCCTCTTGGTCGGTGCGGCCTTCCAGCAAGGCCTCTAAATCGACATCGGTGACGTCTTTTTTGCGGTCTGCCAGGTCTTTGAAGGCTTCGAAACTCGCTTGAATTCCGGCCTCGTCCAGCTGGTAGCCGTGGGCATTGAGCCATGCGGCGAAAGCGTGGCGGCCGCTGTGTTTGCCCAGAACCAAGCGGTTACTGGGTACGCCCACGTCTTCTGGCTTCATGATCTCGTAGGATTCGCGATTCATCAGCATGCCGTGCTGGTGGATGCCCGCCTCGTGGGCGAAGGCATTCGCACCAACAATCGCCTTGTTGCGCTGCACTTCCATGCCGGTAATCTCCGCTAGCGTGCGGCTTACGGGATACAGTTTTGGGGTGCGGATGCCGGTGTGCAGGCCGAAGATGTCGTGCCGGGTGCGCAAAGCCATTACCAACTCCTCCAGCGAGCAGTTCCCCGCCCGCTCGCCAATGCCGTTGATGGTGCATTCCACCTGGCGCGCGCCAGCCTGCACGGCGGCCAGCGAGTTGGCGACCGCCATGCCCAGGTCGTTGTGGCAGTGGACGCTGATAATCGCATCCATAATATTGGGCACGGTTTGAGTGATGGTCTGGATGAGCTGGCCGAATTGATGCGGCATGGCGTAGCCTACCGTGTCGGGGATGTTGACCACACCGGCGCCAGCCGCGATGGCCACTTCCAGCACCTCGGCCAGGAATTCCGGTTCCGTGCGGGCGGCGTCTTCAGCGGAGAATTCGATATCAGCACAGAGACTGCGGGCGTAGGCCACGCCTTCCGCGACCTTTTTGAGGATTTGGTCTTTGGTCATTTTCAGTTTGAATTCGCGGTGAATGGGACTGGTGGCCAGGAACACGTGCAGCCGGGCTCGCTTAGCTTCCTGAAGAGCTTCCCAGGCGCGGTCTATATCGGGTTGATGGCAGCGGGCCAGACCGGCGATGGTGGGGCCTTCGGTTTGGCGAGCCACCTCGCGCACGGCTTCGAAATCGCCAGGTGAGGCAGCGGGAAAACCCGCTTCGATAATGTCTACGCCCAGTCCCGCGAGGGCGCTGGCCATGGCTAGTTTCTCGGGTAGGTCCATGCTTGCGCCTGGCGATTGCTCGCCGTCGCGTAACGTTGTATCGAAAATAAACACTCGATCGTTGGGGCGTTCCATGTCGTTTCCTCCTGGGATTTCTTGAAAAAGTTTGGGGTGACGTTGGGTTGGAAAATTTGTGCAGGTCCTGGATTTAGCAGCCCAGCGCGGAGATGTTCATGGCCAGGTGCTCGTAGACGGTGGTTTCTGAGGCGTCTTCGAGGTTCTGGCAGATGAGTTCGGTGAGGGTTTTTGTAGTGCGGTTGCGGGCACCGCAATCCAGATCAGGCGTGCCATAGCCGCCTTGGATCACAGCGGCCACCGCGTGTTCCACAGCAGCCGCTTCCTTTTCCAACCCAAGACCGTGGCGCAGCAGCAAGGCAGCGCTGAGAATGGCACCGACGGGATTGGCCACGCCCTGGCCGGCGATATCGGGGGCCGAACCGTGGATGGGTTCGAACAGGCCAGGACCGCTCGCGCTGAGGGATGCGGAGGGCAGCATACCCAGCGAGCCGGTAATCATGCTGGCCTCGTCGGTGAGAATGTCGCCGAACATATTCTCGGTAACCACCACATCGAAGGCAGACGGTTTGCGGATCAGATGCATGGCAGCGGCATCTACCAGCATGTGCTCCAGTTGCACGTCTGGGTAGCGATCGCGAATAACGCGGGTGACGGTTTCGCGCCAGAGCCGTGAGGTTTCCAGCACGTTGGCCTTATCCACCGATACCAGATGGCGCTTGCGGTTGCAGGCAAGTTTGGCGGCCATGTGGGCGATGCGCTCAATTTCGTGGACGGTGTAAACACAGGCATCGCTGGCGCTGGTTTCGCTGCGGGTCTTTTCACCAAAGTAGATGCCGCCAGTCAATTCGCGAACCACCAGCATGTCCACGCCCCGCAGACGATCTTCTTTCAGCGGCGAAGCACGGTACAGACTGGGATACACAGTGACAGGCCGCAGGTTGGCAAAGACGTCCAGGGCTTTGCGAAGTCCCAAAAGACCTTGCTCCGGTCGGAATTTGGCGCGCGGGTCGTCCCACTTTGGGCCGCCGATGGCGCCAAGGAACACGGCCGAAGCGGATTGTGCAGCTTCCACGGTGGCTTGCGGCAAGGGATGGCCCACAGTGTCCATGGCAATACCGCCCAGCAAGGCGGTTTCAAATTCGAATTGGTGGTCCCAGAAGGTGGCCACTTTGGCCAATACCTGATGGGCAGCAGCCGTGACTTCCGGGCCGATGCCATCACCAGGGATTAAGAGGATGTTGGCTTTCATGAGGGTTTGCTCCTTAACTCATTTCCTTTGTGATAGATGGATGCATGACGCTGAGGTTTGTTCAGGCCCTTGCGGTTTCGAACGCGGTGATCAAAGGGTCCTGGTCCAACAGGTAATCCAGCGGCTCTTTGCCCACCAGCAGGCAGTAGCGGGCGAAGGATTCGATTTGAAACCGGGTACCCGGCCCGCCCTCGATTTCCAGATATTCACGCTCCAGGTCGATGCTTACCTGAACACCTGGCCGGGAAAGCAGGTGTTGGTGAATGTCCTCGGGAACCACCACGGGCAGCAGGCCGTTTTTCAAGGCGTTATTGCGGAAGATGTCGGCAATGGAGGTACTAATAACTGCGCGGAAACCGAAGTCCAGAAGAGCCCAAGGCGCATGTTCACGGCTGGAACCGCAGCCGAAGTTGTCGCCAGCCACCAAGATTTTGGCAGCTTTGTTGATGGGCTGATTCAAGGCGAAATCTGGGTTGGGTGTGCCATCGGGCAGGTAGCGCCAATCGTGGAATGCCTTCTTCCCAAGCCCTTCTTTATCAGTAACTTTGAGGAAGCGGGCAGGAATGATTTGGTCCGTATCAATATGGGCCATCGGTAAGACGGCGGTGTGAGACGTTAGTTTGATGAAGGGTTTCATACCAGGAACTCCTTGGGGATTTGGGTGGTTTGGGCTTGAACGCGACCCGCGACGGCGGCCCAGGCAGCGGTAATGGGACTGGCGAGCAGGGTGCGTCCGCCGGGACCTTGCCGGCCTTCGAAATTGCGATTACTGGTGCTGATGGCCAGCTCGCCAGGTTTGAGCTGATCGCCGTTCATGGCGATACACATGGAGCAGCTTGGCTCGCGCCACTCGGCACCGGCGTCGAGGAAGATGCGATCCAGGCCTTCTCTCTCCGCCTGTTCCTTCACCCAGCGTGAACCGGGCACCACCAGCGTGCGGGTGGTAGGGGCCACTCTGCGACCGCGGAAGACATCGGCAGCCTGGCGCAGGTCAGAGATGCGGGAATTGGTGCAACTGCCGATGAAAACCACATCCACGGGTTTGCCAAGCAGCGATTCACCTGCATGGAACTGCATGTAGGCCAACGCTTTGGCGTGCATGCCGCCGGTGGTGTCGGCGGGAATGGTTCCGTCGAGGGGAATGGCCATTGCGGGGTTGGTACCGTAGGTAAGCATGGGCCGTACTTGGGAGGCGTCAAGAGTGACGGTTCGGTCGAAGGTTGCGTCAGGATCGCTGGCGAAATAGCGCCATTTCTCGACGGCTTGATGCCAGGCATCGCCTTTGGGAACACCGGCTCGTCCTTCCAGGTAAGAGAAGGTCACGTCGTCGGCTGCGATCATACCGGCGCGGGCACCGGCCTCGATGGCCATGTTGCACAGAGTCATGCGCGCTTCCATCGAAAGGGCTCGCACCGCCTCGCCGCGGAATTCGATCACATGGCCCGTGCCGCCACCCACGCCGATTTGGGCAATCAGGGCAAGCACCAGATCTTTGGCAGTAACACCTTCGGCCAAGGCCCCTGTCATCTCAACTGCAAGGGTTTTGGGCTTGCGCTGAAGCAGACACTGGGTTGCGAGCACGTGACCCACTTCCGAAGTGCCGATACCGAAGGCCAGAGCTCCGAAGGCGCCGTGGGTGCTGGTATGGCTGTCGCCGCAGACAATGGTAGCGCCAGGATGGGTCAGTCCCATTTCTGGACCGATGACGTGCACAATGCCCTGACCCATGCTGCCAAGTTTATGGAGTGTGATGCCGAATTCTTCGCAATTTCGTTCCAGCACCGCCACTTGCGCTTTGGCCTGATCATCCACAAAGGGGTAATCGCCATGGGCGTTCTTAGGAAGCGAAGGCGTGCTGTGGTCCATGGTTGCCACGCAGCGGTGAGGGTTGCGGACTTTCAGACCGCGCTCGCGAAGCATCTGGAAGGCCTGGGGCGAGGTCACTTCGTGCAACAGGTGCAGGTCGATGTAAAGCGTGGCGGGAGTTTCTGCCGCTTCGGGGGCCACGAGATGGGCGTCCCAGAGTTTTTCAAATAGGGTTTTGGGCTGCATGGAAAAAAGATTCCTCCTGGAAATGGGTTGTGAATGATGAAAGGACAGGAGGGACAGGCGGCCTTGCCGGGGATGGTGGCGCGGAAACCTGCCCCTCCAGCCTGGGGGGTAGCTCTTTAATTAGGGCGGAGAAGCACAGAGGGCGGGCTCTGGAGTGTTTTGGCGCAGATACCACTCGAAGCTGTCGCAGAGCGCTTCGCAACTGGCGGCGATGATATTGGTGGACACGCCCACGGTACGCCAGGTCGCTTCGTCAGTAGCAGCTTCGACCAACACGCGCACACCGGCACCAGTAGCGGCTTCAGCATTAAGGATGCGCACTTTATAGTCGGTGAGGCGCACTTTGCCGATGTGGGGGAAGTCCGGCAGCAGGGCTTTGCGCAAGGCTTGATCCAGCGCATGGACGGGACCGTTGCCTACCGCGGCAACGTGCAGGGTATGCTGGTTCACTTTCACCTTGATCACGGCTTCGCTGGAAAGTTTGTGGCCGCGCTTTTCTGCAAGGGTTCGAACTTCCAGCATTTCGAAGGGTGGCTGAGTGTTTTCTTCGCGATTGCGCAAGGCAAGCAGAGCGAAACTGGCCTCGGCATTTTCGAATTGGTAGCCAGCGAACTCCAGGTCTTTGATGCGCTGCAAAAGCTCCGCTTCCTGACCCGCCACATCCATTCCCAATCCTTCACTTCCCAGGCGAATGTTGCGGCGGCCGCTGAGTTCGGAGATGACGATCTGGCGCTGGTTCCCAACCAGGCTTGGATCGATGTGCTCGTAGCTCTGGGCTAGTTTTGCCACAGCTGCGACGTGGATGCCGCCTTTGTGAGCGAAGGCTGCGTTGCCCACATAGGCGGCGTGGGGGTTTGGCGCGACATTGGCCACTTCGGCGACGTAATGCGCCAAACTGGTGAGTTGGCTGAGGTGGTCGTGAGGTATGCAGGATTTTGCCAGCTTAAGCTGAAGGGTTGGAATAAGCGAAACCAGATTGGCATTGCCGCAGCGCTCGCCAAAGCCATTCACAGTCCCTTGAACCATGGTAGCGCCGGCACCAACGGCTGCCAGGCTATTGGCCGCCGCCAGTTCAGCATCGTTGTGGGCATGAATACCCAGAGGAATCTGAGCAATGCCAGCCACTTGCCAAGTGACATGGGAAATCGCGTCCGGCAGCGAGCCACCGTTGGTGTCGCAGAGTACCAACCAATCGGCACCCGCCTCCTCAGCGACCCGGGCTACTGCAAGTGCATAGGCAGGATTGTGGCGAAACCCATCGAAGAAGTGTTCTGCATCGAAGACAACCTCTTTGCCATGGGCTTTCATGTAGCGAATGCTGTCGCGGATCATTTGCAGGTTTTCGGCATTTGAGATGCCCAACACCTTGTCCACATGCAGGTCCCAGGCCTTGCCGACAAGCGCAACAACTGGCGTTTTCGCATCCAGCAAGGCCTGCAGGTTCGCATCTTCTTCCACCTGAATGCCGGCACGTCGCGTCGCACCGAAGGCCACCAACCGAGCCTTTTCCCAAGATAATTTTGCCGCCTGTTCGAAGAAAGCACCGTCTTTGGGATTGGAACCTGGCCAGCCACCTTCGATGTAGGCCATGCCGAAGGCGTCCAGGCGTTTGGCAATCTGAAGCTTGTCTTCAAGGCTGAGTTGCATGCCCTTGCCTTGGGTGCCGTCTCTCAGTGTGGTGTCGTAAAGCTGGATATCCATGGGAAAACCTTTCAATGGCGGTAAATGGCGCAGCCTACTGGGCTTTCGCTAGCTCGCCGTAGACTTCGAGTTGCTGCACATCGAACATTTGCGCGAGTTGTTTGTTCAACTGACCTAATCGCGGCGATGCCAGAACTTTGCAGGTGAGTTCCAGGTGGGCGCCATCGGGACTGGCATCCACCATCAATTTGGAAATGTGCACGCCGCGAAAGCGCATTTTGCCGAGGACGCGCTCCAAAACCCCGTCGCTATTTCTCAATTTCATCTGGACCATGACGTTCATAAGTGGGTCTCCTCTAACATTTCGTGGTTAGCTGCGCCTGGCGGAACCAGGGGCCAGACATTTTCTTTGGGATCAATTTGCACGTGGACCAACAAAGGTCCTTTGGTTTGAGCAATCTTTTGCAAGGCCTCAGCTTCTTCGTGAGGATGGCGAATGGAAATGCCTGGAATGCCGAAAGCTGCGGCCAGCGCGAGAAAGTCGGGGTTATCGCTCAGGTCGATGGAGGAGAAGCGCTTTTCAAAGAAGAGCTCTTGCCACTGGCGCACCAGACCTAAGCACTGGTTGTCGAGGAGGAGAATTTTGATGGGCAATTGGTAGCGGGCGATGGTGGCGAGTTCCTGGATGTTCATGAGGATTGAGCCATCGCCGGTGACCGCCACAACAGGCACGTCCATGCGGCCCAGTTGCGCGCCGATGGCGGCTGGCAGGCCGTAACCCATGGTGCCCAGCCCGCCGCTGCTGAGATGGCGCGATGGGTGCTGCACCAGGTAATGTTGCGCCACCCACATCTGGTGCTGGCCCACATCGCAGGTGACGATGGTTTCGGGCGGCATTTGCTGGGAGAGCTGCCTGAGCAGACGCGGTGCGTAAATGCCTTTGATGGGTGGCTGGTAGTTCCACGGATGGTTGGATTTGTTGGCGAAACAATGGTCGCGCCAAGGTTGAATATCAAGCGGCATGGCAAGTTGCGGAAGAATGTCGCGCATATCGCCCAAAAGGGAGACATGGGCATGGCGGAGTTTGCCGATTTCCGCGGGATCAATGTCCAGATGGATCACTTTGGCGTGGGGGGCAAACTCAGCAAGCTTCCCGGTTGCGCGGTCGTCAAAACGCGCGCCGACCACGATTAACAGATCGCATTCCTGGACGGCATGGTTGGCGGCTTTAAGACCGTGCATGCCAAGCATTCCCAAAAACTGAGAATCGTCGGCTGGCAGGCAGCCCAGACCTTTCAGAGTTGCCACGGCAGGCAGGTTCATTTGGTGAACAAAGGCGCGAAATTCCTCTACCGCACGGGCCAAAGCAATTCCGCCACCGCCGTATACCAGAGGTTTTCTAGCTTTTCGCAGGAGTTCCCGTGCCCGTTGAATGGCACTTGGGTCTGGCTGGGTTACCTCTGGCGTTGAGAGGTTGGTCATTGCAGGAATTGCCATGGGGGATGTGCAGACATCTTTTGGGATGTCGATGAGCACCGGACCAGGGCGACCCGTGGTTGCGAGTTGAAAAGCCTGGGGAATCATCCACTTCAGATCTTCCGGTTTGCGGACCAGGAAGGAGTGCTTCACGATGGGCAGGCTCATTCCCAAAACATCAACTTCCTGAAAGGCATCAGTCCCCAGCACACTGGTGGGTACCTGTCCGGTGATGGCCACCACCGGGACCGAGTCCAGGAAAGCGTTGGCAAGGCCGGTCATCAGATTGGTGGCACCGGGCCCGCTGGTGGCAACGCAAACGCCCACCTTGCCGGTGGCGCGGGCGTAGCCATCAGCGGCGAGGGCTGCACCTTGTTCATGGCGAACCAGGATATGCTGAAACGGCGCATCCAGAAGCGCATCATAAAAGGGCATGATGGCGCCGCCCGGATAGCCGAAGATGGTATCCACCTCAAGCTCTGCCAGGCATTTCACCACGAACGCAGCACCGTTCATGCAGGCGCTCCCTGGGTAGCAGGTTTCTCTTGGAGCCAGGCCATCTGTGCCCTGAGATCGGCACCAACCTTCTCGATGGGGTGGTTAAGATCTAAATCCAAAAGTTGCCGGTAAATCTTTTGTCCCTTTTCATGTTCCTCGCTCCACTCTTTGGCGAACGTGCCGTTGCGTACTTCCTGGAGGATTTGCTTCATGTTTTCGCGCACGCTTTCGTCCAGAATGCGAGGCCCGCGCGTAAGGTCACCGTATTTCGCCGTATCGCTGACGAAATGATGCATTTTTGCAAAGCCACCCTCGTAGAGCAGGTCCACGATCAGTTTCAATTCATGGAAGCATTCAAAGTAGGCAATTTCCGGTTGGTAGCCTGCATTCACCAACGTCTCAAAGCCCAGTTTCACCAGTTCGGTAACGCCGCCACAGAGAACTGCCTGTTCGCCAAAAAGGTCGGTTTCCGTCTCTTCCTGAAAGGTGGTTTCCAGCACGCCAGCGCGAGTTCCGCCGAGACCGTGGGCAAATGCCAGAGCTTTTTGGAAGGCCTCACCCGAAGCATTTTTTGCAACGGCAAAGACACAAGGGACACCTTTTCCTTCAAGATACTGGCGCCGAACCAGGTGACCAGGCCCTTTGGGCGCAACCAAAGTGATATCGGAACCCTGAGGAAGAGCGATGGATCCATAATGCACATTAAATCCGTGGGCAAAGTGAAGGGTTGCACCCTGTTTCATGTTGGGTAAAACCAAGTTCTCAAAAACGGTTGCCTGAGCCATATCAGGCATCAGAAAAGCAATCAGATCGGCTTTGCTCGCTGCCGTTTCCACAGTTTGTGGTTGCCAGCCATCAGCAACCGCCTCCTGCCAGGAGGCACCACCGTGGCGCAACCCAAGGATCACATCGAAACCGCTATCGCGAAGGTTCAACGCCTGAGCTTTGCCTTGGCTTCCGTAGCCAAGAACTGCAATGGTTTTATCTTTCAGGACCGTTGAGTCCACATCTTTTTCCCAAAATACTTTTGCCATGGTGTCATGCTCCTTTTTTTCGATTGTTTTAATGTTTTGCGTCACACCACCAGGGTGACGGCTCCTTCTGCTGCAGAGCCCACCAAGTAGGCGTATTTGCGCAGGACACCCTGGGGAAGGTGTTGGGTTGGTCCAGGAGCTGGGCTTCGGGTGGAAAGATCTGCTTCGACCGTCAGACTTCGCGAAGCCACGTCCACGTGAATCACATCGCCATTGCGAATTTTGGCGATGGGTCCGCCTCGCGCGGCCTCGGGAGCAACATGGCCGATCATGAACCCATGGGTTGCACCACTGAATCGGCCATCGGTCATCAGGGCAACCGTTTCTCCTAATCCCGCACCGACCAATGCTGCCGTTACGGCCAGCATCTCAGGCATACCTGGACCTCCGGCAGGGCCGACGAAGCGGATGACCACCACGTCGTTGGGTTTAATTTCACCCATTTGAAGTGCCTCAAAAGCGGCGGCCTCTGTATCAAAAACCTTCGCTGGCCCTCGATGAGCGGTGCGCGAGTGACCGGAAAGCTTCAGCACACAACCTTCCGGTGACAGGTTGCCGCGCAGAATGGCGAAGCCTCCGTTTGGCTTCAAAGGGCTCCCTATTTTCGAGACCACCTTTTGGCCCTTTGCTTCGTTGGCATCCGCAATTGCCTCAAAAAGCGTCGCACCGGTCACCGTTGGTGTGTTGTTCAACAGGCCAGCCTCCTGCAGGCGTTTCAACACAAGCGCTGTCCCGCCCGCAGCCGTTAAATCCGGCGCAGTAAACCGCCCACCTGGCCTTAGATCGGCTATCACAGGTGTCTTGGCAGAAATGCGGTCAAAGTCCTCCAAAGTGAGCGGGACACCAGCCTCGTTGGCAATCGCCATTAAGTGCAAGACCGCATTTGTAGATCCACCGGTAGCCGATACCCAGGCGATGGCGTTTTCGAACGCCGGTTTCGTCAAAAGTTGAGCCGGCGTGCGGTTACTGCGAAAAGCATCCATAACCACCTGGCCCAGGTGGCGTGCAACGTCCGCTTTGGCAGGATCCACGGCAGCCACATCGTTGGCACCCATGGGCGAAATTCCCAGAGTTGAGAGAATGCCCGCCATGGTATTGGCTGTAAATTGCCCTCCACAGGCTCCGGCACCAGGGCAAGCAGCATCTTCCACCGCCTTTAATCCTGCATCGTCTAAGGTTCCGGCTGCATGTTGGCCAACTGCTTCGAACACATCCTGAATGGTGAGATCCTTGCCAGTCCCCTTCCCAGCCAGGATAGAACCCCCATAAAGAATCAGCGAGGGAACGTTCAGGCGCACAAGGCCCATGAGGGCGCCTGGCAGGGTCTTATCGCAGCCAACCAGGGCAACTACAGCATCGAAATAATGAGACCCGGCTACTAACTCAATCGAATCGGCGATGATTTCGCGTGAAATCAGGGAACCGCGCATTCCAGGGGTGCCCATGGTGATGCCATCGGAAACGACGATGGAATTAAACTCAATAGGTGTGCCGCCGGCCTCGCGCACGCCTTGCTTTACATGGGCTGCCAACTGACGCAGATGCTGGTTACATGGCGTTACCTCGCTCCAGGTGTTGGCAATGCCAACCAGGGGTCTGGCAATGTCTTCATCAGATAAACCGGTGGCCTTGAGCATGGCTCGTGCTGGAGCACGAGACGCACCTCTCTTAATAGTATCGCTACGCAATACTTCCTCCCAAAAAAACACTAATGCTTAAGTGTTTAAAGGCACATACAAATCCACAAAAATACCCTTAAGGCATTTCCGGGTTGCGCCTTGCTTTGAGAGCACGTTGCGGGCTAGAATATTCTGCTTCGAGGATGCACGCGGGACGCCAATCTAGCAGTGCATGTTCGAAGTGACCTCAGCCTCTACCTGCTTCGGCGGGTAGGGGTCCCACATCGGCTCGATGTTGTTTGGGTCCTTTTGGCTTAACGCAAAATCATGGTTCTGCTGCCTTTAGCGCGTTTCGAGGCGGTGATTTGGATCGGATCATCAGATGCATATGCGTTTCCTTTAGGCCAGAAAACAAAAAAGCCCGCTACCAGGTGGCGCGGGCTTTTTTAAATTTCGGTTGAATAAAGCTCTACCCAGCGCCACCTTTCGGGATGCTAATAATAAGCACTAGTAGGACCACGAAAAAGTTGACGATGATGGAGAGCATTGAGGCCGTCCTTCGTGTAAAGGTTGGCTTACTATATGTGTCTTTAAAAATACCGTCAAGCATTTTTTTAAATAATTTTCCGGCTGAATTTATCCTCACAGTTTACTTAAATAACGCTTTGTTGTTGTACGGCCTTCTTTTTAATGCATTGAACTAAAATTGACCTAATCTTTGCCTAAAACAGAGAAAAGCTCTGCTCCCTGAAGTGCAGATTCTGGAGCGAGCCCTTTCTGAGCGTTTTCACTTAAAGTACCTATCGCTTTAATCGAGGGCAGCCTCGCATTGTCCTGATACCCTTCCCGGAATACAATGGCTGTCAACTTCATTCATTGCTTAACGATGACAATCCATCGCGGAGGATCTGGTGGTAATTTCACAGAACGCACGTCCCCCTATCGCCATCATTGGGGCAGGCGTTTCCGGCCTAACGGTTGGGTGTTGGCTGGCGAAACTTGGATACACCGTTAGAATCTGGACAAGGTCTGGCGATGACGCGCTGGTATCCACCAAAGCTGGCGCAGTCTGGCTCCCTTTCCAGGCAAAACCCCAGGATCTGGTGAACCGGCTTGCACTGGAGACCCTTGAAGATTTGGTTCAATTTTCGAAGATTTTCCCTCAATCAGGTGTCTCCATGCCTTTGGTTCGCTTCTATTTCTCCCAAGGCACCCTCTCCAGCCGGTTACCCGATCACCCGCTGATTCCCTGCAAAGAAATAGCTCAAGAGCACCTGCCTCAAAACTTTAAAAAGGGATTTAATGTAGTTCTGCCCTTTGTAGACACCACCTTATTCATGCCCTTCCTCAAGTCACTTTTCCTGGAATTGGGGGGTACCCTTCACACCAAAACTCTGGATTCCCTGGACCAGGTACCCATGGATTTCCCCTTCCTGGTGAACTGCAGTGGGTTAGGTGCCAAAGAGCTGGTAAATGACAACAGCGTATTTCCCATTCGCGGTCAAACGATAAAAGTAAAACCATGGCGAGCCGATGCATATTATATAGATGATAGCGATGAGAATTTCCCGGCTTACATTTTCACCCGAGCCCATGACTGTTTGCTTGGTGGCACTGCCCAAGCCCACCAAAGCGAGGAACATCCGCAGCCCGGAGACACCCAATCCATTCTTGAGCGATGCGCGCGCATGGCGCCGGAGGTCCGAAAGGCGGAAATTTTAAGCGAAGATGTGGGGCTCCGTCCTGGTCGAAACGCGTTGCGTTTAGAATGCGATGCCAAAGACAGCGATGGCAGAACCGTTATCCATAATTACGGACATGGTGGCTCTGGATTTACCATTGGGTTTGGGTGCGCCAGGAGGGTCGTTTCCTGGATTCAAGGGCATGGGGATAGGTCTACAGTGCTTCCTCTCCCCTTTTAAGTTGAGCTCATCCTGAATTCACGTCACTTCTCAAGAGGGCTTTTCTCAAGAATCTGGACCATTTTTGCTTCTAAACTTTCCAGGCGTTGCGCCAGGGAATCGTTTCTTTCGCGAAGCATTTCCACTTCTTGCTCTTTCGCTGCCAATCGCGCTTCCAAAGCCTGAATGGCGACCAGAGCGACGCCCGTGCTATCGAGGACCGATATACTTCCGTCATCTTCCCCCAGCGAGAAAGCCGCGTGAAAATCCTGGGAGGTGGGTCCCAGATGGCGCGCGCCGGTTGAATCGTTCTTATAGATCCAAGATTGAATAGGCATCCCTTTAAGAGCATTGAGAATCTGGCTGGGTTCTACAGCCTCGAAATTGTGTTTTGCTGCCCGGTCGCTCTTTGGATTAATGGAGCCATGGGTGTAAAGCGTGCCATTTTCAGTAATGCGCAACTCCTCAGCCCGCGAGCCGTTGCGCGAGATGAGAAAGTCTTCTTCGCGCACCAAGAAGGACCATATATCGCCGGTGGGTTGCATCACCATTTGGAATGCCACTTCCCCATGATTTTCAAGTGTTAACACATTGCGGCGTTTTTTCAGATTGGCAAGATTGCGCAAGCGCATGACATCGCCTGATCCTGAAGACTGAATATCCATCTGGGCCGCTGGGGAATCTGTTCCAATGCCAATTTCACCTGATGGGGAGAGATGGAAGCTGTCATCCGGTGCACCCGTAGAAAGAGAGACCGGCGCAGTAAGTTTGCCCGCAGAGCGATTCTGGAGCAAGAGCCCAGCCTGATTCATTCGCACATCCCAAGTAAGGCCCTGGGCAAGTGTTTCCCCCCGGTATTCCAGGCGAATCGCTGGATAGTCGCTCGAACTCAAATGGAGCTGAGTCCCGGGGTCGGGTGTTGCAGTTCCCATTCCCAAACGCCCTCCATGCCAAGGAAACAGGTTGTAAGTCTCCAGCGCTGCCGCCGTTCCCAAAATGGGGTCTGGGTGGGCTATTGCCCCTGCTTTCACAAGGAACTCTCCCACTAAGACGGACGACTTTTCCTTTTCTTCTGGTGGACCACTTGTCAATACGCGAAGTTCATAGCGGTAGGCGCCATCGGGTAGGACCGCCCCTTGTGCATCGAAAGGTTCAAAAAACGGCACACTCACTGCGGGAAAGGCACGTTCAAAATAGACTCCCGCATCACCTAACACTCTGAGTTCGTATCCCTTGGCTTTCTGCAAAGGTGTGAACGAAAGAATTTTTTCGCCCATCTCTACCCGAACGAGGTTTTGTGCATAGCCAAGGCCCCAAAAACCTAAAGCCAGCATAAGAAGAACCCTGATACCCAAGACTGTATTCATCGCCGCAATTCTCCCAAAATAAAGCATCGATGGGCTATTTTAGTCGCTGCCGACTCTTGGGAAAGACTTTTCCTTGCCACACTTAAAAACAAGGGTGGCCTAAGGCAGGCAATTCAAAATACGTCCGCTCGAAAAAAGCAAATGTTAATTAAGTTCTCATCGCCCGAAGATTGTTCTATTAAAAATCATTATTTTTATTTTTCACCTCTTGCAGTGAAATTCATAGATTTATGAATTCCTGAGGTGAATTTTTGCTTGATCCCACTTTCTTTTAGTTAAAAAAAAGCTGAGTTAGTTTCTCTGGAATAACCCATTCATTTTTCGTTATTTTGAGGAGTTCATTGTGAGACAAAGGTCCTTAAGGAGCACCCATTTCTTAGCACTTACGTGGTTAGTCTGGGTCATTGTTTGCGCAACCAAAAAACCAACTATTGACTTTAAAGCAGTGCTGGCCTAGCAGCAGCAAGAGATTCAGGCTCAGGAATCGAAGTTTACCGCCACCAATTCAGCGCTAAAAGAAAAGGAAGTTGAGCTCAACCGCAAAGAGGAAGCGTTCGCGAAAACCATTGAGGAGAACAAAGCCGCCAAGTCCTTGGAATTTTAAGAACCTTACCCAGCTACTTCAGAATGAAAGCCAGCCGTTTTTAGGTCGGCTTTTTTTTGCTTTTTGGGAACGCTTGTTTGGGAGAATCGTTTAGAGAATCAGAGAGGCGGTAATGTGCTGCAAAAACCTATGACAGCTTCCTTGTCCCCCCAATTGCTTGATACAGCATTTCAAGACCACGAAGATTCGTCGTATCTGATTCAGCGGCTGGCAAATGCTGATCGAGCGGCCTTTGCTCAATTGGTGCTGTGTTACCAGGACCCACTCATCAATTACTTAACCAAATTGGCAAACTGTCGAGCCAAAGCAGAGGACATTGCCCAGGAATCTTTTGTCAAACTCTACCGGGCTGTTCAAAAATCCCCCGACCGGCAATGGCATATTCGCGCGTATCTCTATCGCATTGCCATCAATATGTTTTGCAGCCAGGAACGCCGCCAGAAACATTTTGGAAAATTAAAACATTTGTTAAGGCCCCATCTAAAAGAAACCCATGGAGACCAACTGCTCAGGAACGAGGCTCAAGACCAGGTTCAAAAGGCTATATCCAGACTGCCTGTTCGCTACCGGGTTCCTTTGGTGATGCGGGAAATCGAGGGATGGCGCCTGATAGATATTGCAAATTGCCTGAACATTAACGAAGGCACCGTAAAGTCACGGATTTTTCGCGGCAAGCAAAAGTTAAAAGACCTACTCGAAGACTATTGGCGAGGTGCTCGCAAATGACTCACTACCCAGAATCAAAACTCACTGATCACGCTTTGGAAAAATTATTGCGGAACCTTCCGCGTGAAAAAGCTTCTCCAGCATTTTTGCAAAACACCCTGGCAGCGCTCAATCCAAGGCCAAAAAAGTCCTTTTCATCAATGGGATGGGTCTTGGTAGGTGCCTGTTTCACCCTGTTCCTCTTAACCAGAATTTTTCCTTCTCCCGCTTCACTACCCAAAGCTGGAACCATCGACTCGGGAGAAGAGACCTTGGCTGAACTGAACCAGCTTCACCTCATGTCGAGGGAGTTAAAGGAACTATCAATTCAAAGCCAGCAACTCCCGGTACTCCGCTTTGGCGATCCGGTCGACCCTCCCTATCTTCTGCGCCTGCGAAACCTGGCAGAAGTCACCAGCGAAACCACCTATGCCAGTTTCAAACCAACCCGATCCTTTTAATCAGCCCTTTAACTGAAAGCCCAATTGAGGAGAGATGCGCCATGTCCCAGTCAAAATTTTTGGCCAAGCTAGGCCTGTTCATTATAGTCCCCATGAGTTTCCTGGCGATGGCACAGGATCCATCCCAACCAGAAGAACCCAAAAAGCAACCCATGATCTTCAGCTACTCATCAAGCGGTGACGCAGGCGTTCAAGCCGAGTTTATTGTTTCAAACGGCGGCAATCTTCAAGCGGTTAACCCACAAACCGGAACGCATCAGATCATCGTCACTGGTGAGGAAATTCAAGGAGAATCAACACCCAACGTTTTCTATTTCTCAACCGATGGCGATGCGGAGGGAAAGCTGATAACCTTCGAATTCCAACCCAAGCACGGCTTTCTGGGAATTGAAAGTGTTGAGTTAACTGAGGAACTGCGCATGCATTTTGGTGCCCCCAAAAGTGCCGGAATCATGATTGGGAAGGTTACCGAAGAGGGGCCTGCCAGCGCCGGCGGATTCAAGGTAGGCGACATTCTCACCCACCTCAATGGCAAGGCCATTACCCGCAGCGTTGACCTGCTGCAGGCTTTGATGTCTACCAAGCCAGGGGACCAGGTGGAAGGCGCCCTGTGGAGGGATGGCAAGGTTATGAAAACCCATGTCATTCTGGGGGAATTCCAGACAGAGGCCGGGGACCAGAGACCGTTTACCACCAAAGCCGATGTACTGCTGAAATCCATGCATTCTTCCAAATTTCAGATTCAAACGGCTCAGTTCCCCGAGAACCTCAATGTTGAATGGGTTGATGCTGAACAGGGCAACCTTCAAATGCAGATTGAAGCCCTGCAGCGCAAAATCGAAGCGCTTGAGGCACTAATCCTTAAAAGATCCGGTTCCAAAGAACCGCCCGAATAGGGGCTTCAGCAATGGCGCTAAAAATAGCTACTCCTGCTTAAATGCTACGCAACTGATTTCTACCCTGCAATTTCTCACCAGGTCCTGTCCGCCCACACAGGCTCTGGAGGGAAAGTTGGGAGCATTGAAAAAAGGGCCATATGCCGAATTCATTTCCGAATAATCCGAAATATTGCGCAGATACACTGTGGCGCTAACCACCTCGTCAAAGGTGTAGCCATGCTCGCGCAGGATTCCGCCAATTTTCTCCATAATGGCTTTGGTCTCATCAGCAACTGTGAAGGTGCCCATATCTTCGGGCGGCAATGCAATCTGACCACTGACGTAGAGGAATCCCCCTGCTTTTCGCGCTGGACTGAAGGGCAAAGGCGCTGGTGCCTGGGCCTGCACCCAAAAACCTATCAGGAAAATGGTCATTAAAATTAGTGCGCGCAATAGATCCTCCCTGAATGTGTTGGAACCGCAATTTTGCCGTTGACTTAGTGATGATTCATCTTAATTCAAGCATGTGTCACTTTTGCAAATTTTCTTGAAGGTTGGCGCGGAGAAGACGGACCTCTTCGGTTAATCGCTCAATCTTCAACTCAAGCTTTGCATTGTTATCCATCACCATTTCATCCACAAAAACCGCGTTCACAAGAGAAAAACCCAATATCCCACCCAGGACAACAGCCAGCCCAAAGAAGGTGCGGATGAAAAATTGCCAGAACGGTGAATTAAACGCAGCCATCGTCAATAATGTCTCTGGTGCCTCAAACCATCCTTCTACCGTAAAAACCTTGAACATAGAATAAAAGGCAATGGCGGGGTCACCAAATAACTCCGGCGCTTCTTTTCCAAAAATCATGGCTGCGACAAGTCCCAGGATCAAGTTGAACAAGATTAATCCCAAAATGACGCCAACACTCGCCTTCAATGCCCGAGAGATGCCAACCATGATGTGGTGACTGTCGGGAATAAATCGCATCAGCCTGAAGAGACGAAACAGCCGCCCAAGGCGCAGCACTACGACGCCACTGAGGTCGGGAATGGCCAGGAAGGGCATCAAAAGAATGGGAAGACTGAGGCCTATAATAATAACGTCGAAGAGATCCCAGCCACCTTGCCAGAAACCCGTTTTGCGATAGCGCCGGAGTTTAAAAGCCACTTCAATCAGAAAGAAAAGAACACAACCATAATCAATCCAAAACCAGATGGGGCTGGGATCATAAAACTCGTGAATGGTGACTACAATGGAATTAAAAACAATTACAGAAAGGACGAAACGATCGCGAAAAATAGGCGGTAATTCCTGACCCGGGTTCATGCGTGCCTCACAGACCGTTTCCAGGTGTCGAATGGCTCAAGGCCTGCCCAACACCTCTTCACTTTGGCGGCTGCCATTCTTTAGCAAGGGGAGCTTATCGCAGCCAATCAATTTTTCTCCTGCGGTCCCACCCGGACTTGATTGAGTTTGGAACCAATACTTTCCACTTCTGTTTTGGATAAAACATTTCCACGAATTTCAAGCAGTGTTGCAAATACCGCTTCTGCTGAATCGTTAAAAAAGGTTTTAAAAACATGTTCAAATGCAGAACGTTTTGCTTCTTGTTGACTGACAACGGGTTGGTAGACATAGCACTGGCCATGCCGCTGGTGGGCCACATGACCCTTTTCTTCAAGCACCCGCAATAATGCCCGCACTGCCGAGTAACTGGGAGGGTCGTCAAGCTGTTTGCGAATTTCGGCGACCGAGGCTTTCCCCATCTGATAAACCATGTCCATGATCTGCCGCTCGCGGCGGCTTAAGTTTTGAAGATAGCTTTTCATTTTTTCCCCATTGACCTACCCCATTCATGTTTCAGGGGTAATTTCCAAAACTAAACCCATTGCATCAGGAAAAGCCGATTTCCAGTTTGAAAATTGCACCAAACTCTTTTCAGGCTTACGGCAAACTGAATACCGCCAACATCCCAGCTGCTAAAAAACCAACATCCCAAAATACACCCCCCCTCAAAAACCTGTCAACGGGTTTTTCGAATCCAAATCCACATATCAAGTAAACCATTTGGCCATCAGCCGGCAGCTACTGTGAGATCCCATCTCCGCAAAAACAGCCTTGCCCTCGAAAGAAAAGTTACTGTAGGGAATAGCGTAAAGCTCACTGAAGCCATTTCTCGCTGCGGCCCTTGCTGCCAAAACATTGGTGCTTTCGCCCAAAGCTCCGCGATAACCGCGCACTTCAGCGATGCGCAGCGATTCAGCCACAACGCCAAGCGACACCTCGCGGTGGCGGCAGTATTTCGATATCCCCGTCATAAATATGTGCAGATAGTCCCCTTTTCTTGCTTGGTATCTGGAAAGAAACCATGAATCCAACTGGTTTACCAGAGCCATAATCGGCAAAAACTTGGGGGAAATGCGATCTGCTTCAGGGGGTGGGCACGATAAGAGATCTTCGGAAATGCAAAAGCCAAGAATTCGTTTGCTGCCATGTTCTCGAGCAAAAACGCCTAGTTCCTCCTCAATGGCTTTGGCTGCAAATATTTCGGCAAAATAACTGAATTCGGTTTCATTGATGCCTAGGAGGCGAGTGAGCGGTTCACTCCTGGAAAATATATCGGTCATGATGGAGATGCACTCGTCTAAGTGCCCCTCATCCAGAAGGTTATAGGTTACCAATTGAGAGGTTTGGGCCAACAATGCCATGGTAGGATCCCTTTATTTTTTTCGCGTGAAACATCTCAACTCCCCACAATGAAAGCTCCAAGTACCAGGCAGTTTTAAACCAAACTCATTATAAAGCGGGTTAAGGACAGACGCGTCTGGCCTTCCTGCCAAAGGCATGGAAAGCCAAATAATCGTTTTCCGCCTCTTCCTACCAACGGTAATTATTACGACAAGCTTTTTCCCATAAAGAGTGAAATAACACTTCGTTAGATGAATTGCCTGGGGTGCAATCAATGAAGGCAATAACGTAGGTAAAAACCCCAGATACTCGATAGCGAGCAGATACTCGTCAATGATCATTCATCCGAATTCTCCGATTCTAACATTCGATTCACAGAATTGGGCACACCCGTTGACAGATTACTATGGAAATCGGCTTTTGCTGGTGGATTTCGCCAAGGCCGGTGGTTATGAGTTTGACCTATTTTTAGACGTCAGGCATGGGATAGAATGGAGATGAAAATCCTCTCCACATGTGATTATTTTTTGTAAGGATTAGAAATTCATGAACTGCCTATTTGCGATGGCTTTAATGGTTTTGGTTTTCCCTTACCAGGTGGGTATGAGTCAAAGTCCCGAAGGGGAAAACCAGGATTTAAGCGATGTCAGTTTGGCAGAATTGCTGGATCTGGGTATTTCGCTGGCATCAAAAACGGAAGAGCCAGTGTCTGAAGCACCTTCCATTGTTGCAGTAATCACGGCTCAGGATATCGACAACATGGGTGCTAGGAATTTTGAAGATATTTTGCGGACCATTCCGGGTTTCGACGTTGTCCTGAACCCATCTGCAAGTAATTTAGGTGTGTCGGTGCGGGGTGTGCTTTCAACCAATGCCACCAATAACCAGGTCAAATTCTTAATTAACGGTCACCATGTACACTCGATTGTAGGTGGCGGTCCCCATCATTATCTGGACTATTTACCCGTTCACAACATTCAAAAAATTGAGATCATCCGCGGGCCTGGCTCGGCGCTGTATGGTGCCAATGCATTTAGCGCCGTGCTAAATATTATTACCAAAGGCAATAATACGGTGTCTGAGGTGAGTTTTAGTGCAGGCAGTTATAGCACCACCCACCCGTCAATTTTCTGGTCCGAAGACATACAAGATTGGAATATTGCCATCAGCGCCAGTTATTTGGACACAGAAGGCTATCAGGGCCACATTGAGTCAGACGCAGCAACCCAGATTTTCGGGCCTGCATTTTCGGCTGCGCCAGGGAAGACCACTGAAAGCGCTGATAATTTTACCCTTCAGGCCGATGTTACCCATGGAAATCTC
>Ga0214472_10002211_pt1 | contig 21126 bp, 18 predicted proteins | sample RVTome_6_FD_207662 | JGI IMG/M metagenome (GOLD analysis project Ga0214472, IMG submission 207662) | Soil microbial communities from uranium-contaminated site in the Upper Colorado River Basin, Wyoming, United States - RVT140D175 | ecosystem: Environmental > Terrestrial > Soil > Contaminated >...
TCATGGACTATCGCCCATGGCTTAGACGGGTGCACCCGTAGGACTCGACCACGACGCTGAATCCACTCACGTTGCACCGTTGAGGACGCAACGATAAATGCTTCGCGGATGCTCGGGATATCAACCCCTTCGTCAAGTACCTTCTTTGCCAAGAGCACCTGATATCCGCCGTTGTCAAAGGTCTTGAGGGTCTGGTTCAAGAGCACTTTGTTGCTTGTGGTGTCCTCAGTAACAGGGGCCCAGCGTACGCCTAACTCAGTGAGCATCACGGCGATCTGGTCAAACTGCTCCGGGTTCTTCGCCGACGCATATACGAGCGCATGCGTCAAGTCTCGGGGTCCCCTTAGCTCAAGGACGCGTCGGAGGAGGGCGACCTTGAGCTGGGCTGTCTCGATGATCCGTCTGCGGGCGATAACTAGGGCCGTCAAGATGTCATCGTCATCGCCGGCTTGGCCAATCGCGGCGCCGATCTTCCGAGTGAGTTCGACGAACTCGGTCAGCTCGGTCCCATCGAGCGTGGCAGCATGGACGAAATACCGGTAGGGCGTAAGGCAGAAGCCAATCGCGCGATCGAGGCCGAACTCGTAGACCGGGGGGCCAAAGAACTCAAAGATCTCTTCGGTTCCGTCGGGGTCATACTGGCGCTCTGGCGTCGCCGAAAGCGCCAGCCGCATCTGAAAAAATTCGGGCTTGTTCCTAGTGAAGCCCTCCGCACCCAACGTGTGCGCCTCATCCGCAATCAGCATCGTGGGAATCGGCTTGCTCGCACCTCTGATCTTTGACGAGACAGTGCTCCGAAAGGCGTGAGAGCACAGCAGGTGATTCGTCACGATCAGCACGTGAGTGCCACCGATGCTGAGTCTCCGAAACAGCCCCGTGATCGCACTATTGGTGTCACTCGCCAAGCTTGGTGCAATAGCCTGGACGCCGAAATCTGAGATCACCGACTGCCACTGCATGACTAATGGGATTGACGGCGCCGAAACGACCACCAGGAACGGTCCATGTCCCAATCGATCCTGGACTCGTGCGGCACAGATTAGCGCCGTGAGCGTCTTTCCGGCGCCGGTGGCCATGGCGATGGTGCCGCGCTCGGAACGGCCGACGCCCTCCCAACTACGCACTGCCTCACCTTGGTGCGCGTACGGCCCCTCCTCCCACTCAAGCCACTCTGGGATCGAAAGCCGTGGCGTCCTATCGTCCGCTCGCCGCTCAAAGCGATCTCGAAGAGCCTCGGTTGTGTCCCTCGCCCAAGGGGGATCGCCATCCTCTTTCGCCGCTGCGCGGTAGTCGTCCGGACTCGGTGCGACGTCGGGCGCCACGTCGATGATCTTCGCCTCGAGCGCATCGGGGAGATCCCAGACCCCTTTGAGTCCGGGGCTGCGTCCTCTAGACCAATCGCTCAGCATCGCGAGGCCTCGTACGACTCTCCCCCGGCTATCCTCCCGCCACGATACGTCAACATCCAGGTGCTCCACACCTGCCCAAACGCCCCGCCCCGTCGCGTTCCCTGATCCGCGGGCCACGACCTGGTCGCGACCGTCGTCAAAGCTCCACAGTTTCGGGTGGTAGTTCGATTCAGGAGTCGGGACGGCGATGCGAAGCCGCAATCGTCCGCTCGCGATCATCCACGAGAGGCAGTCGATCGCGTGCCGTGCGAGCGCAGTAGCGTCGAGCTTACCTCCGACAAAGACATCGGCGATCCGTTCACATGCCTCGTCGGGCGATAGGTCGTAGGCCCGGTCGATCGCAGCCTTTTCAGCAGCGAAGATCGATGGAGAGACGGTGAACTCGATGGGAGAGGTGTCTGACCGATTCAGGTACTCCGCGAGGCCTGGCGCTAGCCGTCCGATCCAACCAGATGTGAACCAGCCGAAGGCGCCCTTCACGGACGTGGCGGACCGGAAGCCCGGGATCAGGACCTTCGGACCAACGGGATCATCCGGCAGTCGAAAGAAGCCCGGTTCAAGGGTCGGCTCATCTCTCAGCACTAGAGCACCCTCCGGCGGCGCTTGAGCCGCTCCAACAGATCGTCCGCCGTTTCAAGGCCAACCCTCGAACGTTCCTCCTTCTCTGAGCCTGGCTCGTTTGCAGCAACCACCGGCTCGAGAGTAACGCTTCCGTCGGGGAAGCAGATCAGGCGTACATCCTCGCCGACGGCGATCGGCAGCTTCTTGAGCGGATCTGCCAGGTGCCCTAGGGACGGACCAGTCGGTGTCGAGGCGCGCCAGTTGACTGTCAGGCTCCGACACCCAGTGGGTTGGCGGAGCGGAGCCTCAATGCTCTCATTTGGACCGCAGCCCAACTCCCTTACCAACTCTGGAGGGAGCCCCATCAGGCTGTAGCCCTCCAGGTACTGCGGCTTCACAGTAAACGCCCAGTAGGGTGCGCCTTCGTCGGTGCGTCCGTCGATGACGTCCTCGAGGTCTCGGTACTGAAACGAAGAGAGGTCCGCTAGGCTGACGAACCCGTCTTTGACGGTGAACTGAGGCGTGCTGACATAAGCACGGACGCTGCTCTCGCTGACACCGAACCGCTCGGGGAGCTCCTGAAGCAAGCGGTCTAGAGTCGTCCCACCGCCGTCTTCCTGGATCCGCTGCATTATCTCAGCAGCAATACCCTCGTATTCATCCTCAATCCAGTCTCTGAGCCACCATCGGGTCTTATCGACCCTAGCCATCGTCTCCAGCGCGGAGAATGTAGCGCGAACGCCGTTGGCATCGATCTCTGTCAACTCGGCGATCTCGTCGGGAGTAACCGGGTGGCCCGTCTCAAGCACCGCGGCCATGATGCTAGCTCTGGCTGTTTCCCGGAGAGCCAAGTGGCCGAACACGAAGGCCAGGCCCGCGCGCCGCACCAGAGCCTCCCAATGGTCCATCCAATGCCCCTCTGGTAGCACCGCCTGAAGCTCCTCCGGAACAACGAGCCCCACGCTGTCAGCGAGCATTGGGGCAGCCGCTTTGAGCGCATCAACCACCGCAGTCGCCTCGGAGTCCATTCCGACACCCTCGAGGATCGCGTAGCCTAGCGAGTCCCTCACCATCGTCCGTGCAAGCGGAGTACCTGGACGCGTGGCATCACCGAAGAGCGTGCCTACGATATCCGTTATCGACCGCTCAGCGACCACCGGACCTAGTCGTGCTCGCAGTATGTTCGCGATGGCATCCACGTGTGGTGAGAGACGGCGGGCGAGGCCCCCCTCCATGCGCACTTGAAGCTGACGCACCCTTTCGCGTGTGACGCCGAACTCTTCGCCAAGGTCGTCGAGGGTTCGCGGATCGTCAGCTAGCAGGCGTTCCTCAAGGATCCGACCCTCCCGATCGGACAACTCCCCAACGAAATCGTCAGCTTCGTCGTTGGCCCGCTCGGCTAATCCGACCCCGCTCGCGATGCTCTCAATGGTCGTGTTCCTCATTACCTGTTCGAAGCCGCATTGGCTGGCCAAATCCTGCAAGTCCGCCAGCGCGTCCCAAACCGACTCGCCAGAGGAGAACTCCCCCGCGACTGTAATTAGGTCCCGGAGAAGGTCGGCGATGTAACTCCAGGAATCCGGAGTCTCCTCCTCTGGCGGATCCGATTCCTCAGCGAGGGCCACGGAAGCTCCCTCCGCATCGGCAGGGATCTCGGAGCCCCCGTACCGACGGTTCAGCATCTCGATGTGGACCGCAAGCTGCTGGAGACCCACCGCACCCACTCCATCGAGGGACGCGAGATCAGACCATGTGCGACCGTGCAAATCACCTAGTGTGTCTAATCCGCTGGAAAGGAGTGCGAATCTGGTACGGCTGGGTACGAGGGCGTTCTCTAGGCGCTCGGCTCGGACGGTGGCGGGTACCACGACCGCTCCACTTAGGTCGATTGACGGTTTGGCCGGTGTTCCTTGCTGCCGAGTAGAGGAGTGCCGCCCCCCACTCGGGGCCCTTCCTTTTAGCGCCTGCTTCTTGGCACGCTTCGGTGTCGGCACATCCTCGACGCTCTTGGGGACTCTCAGGTACCGATCAACCTTCCGCTCGACCAACCGAGCCCAAGGCATGTCAGGGCGTGCGGGACGACTAGACTGCCCCAATCGGAAGGCCGCGAATCGCTCTGCATACCGCCGTTTGTCAGCATACTTGAGACGCTCAATCCAGTTCGCGAGAGTCGCAGGAGCGTCGCTCAGTTCCACGCTACTCGACCTCTATGCATCCCGAGTCGCGATGAGCCGAGAGATTGGCTTCCGCAGCCAGTCGTTCGCCGTATGACCGAGCACCCATTCCCCGAGTTCATCCGCCGAGTCAGGGTTCGATCGTGCGTACACTGGGAACAACCAGATGACGGCAGAAACGCTTCCTCCCGACCAACCTCGCAATTGGTGCTCAGCGACAGTGAGGAGGCGAATGAGCGCGTCCAACTCCGGGCCATCTAGTGCGAGGGCCACCCGAGTCCAGTTCTCGCGCCAAGCACGCATCACAGACCCCGACCCCAACGCCGGAGTGCTCCCTACGATCTGCCTGAGGCGCGATAGGGGGTCGGCGTGAAGAGCCGTGTCCAACATGGAGGGGCAGGGCATCTTCGACGCTAATCGTCATCGAATTCGAGGGGCCGCGTTCAGGCAGGGGATGGGGTCGGGAATCAGTTCTCCAGCGCGGTTTCCAGGCGTTCGATTCGGCCTTCGATCATCGCCACTGCCGTATGTGAACCGAAGGATACGGGGCGTAGGCGCGAAGCGCACGGTGACGGTGAAGCTGGCGCGTGAGCGCGGAGGATCTCCAGAAGACGCCGGCGACGGTGCACAGGCGGTGGCATCGGCCTCGGGCGAACACCCTATACCTCACTCCACATCACTCTCGCATGTGCGCGTGCTGTGGACGCACCGCCATCACGACGACAACGAAGAAGCCCTGCTCAAGTCCGCAAACTCAAGCGGGGCATTCGTGAGCCAGCCGGGTGCAAAGCGGTAGGGTCCGGAACGCAGTCACGCCGAGGATGGATCATCGTATTGGCCTTCCTCCCGTCCTGAGGGGCGCCCCGCAACAAGGTCTGCGGTCATCGACAGGCCGCTCGACGCCAGGAACCGGCACACCATAGGCACACAAACCAAACGGGAGAGCCCATCACTGGACTCTCCCGTTCCTTTAACCGACCGCTTCTCAGCTACTTACCCAATCGGGACGGCCGGATTCGAACCGGCGACCCCCTGAACCCCATTCAGGTGCGCTACCGGGCTGCGCCACGTCCCGAGGACCCGCAAGGTAAGCCCGCTGGAGAGGGGCTGGAAGGTCAACGACCCCCTGAACCCCATGGAGCTGCGGTCGCGGACCCACGCCCTGCGGGCGCGGGTGCCTCGATCCTGGCTCGTCTCGCGAGTAAGCTGGATCGCTGGAGGGCTGCGCTCCTGTCGCTCGGCTCAGGTGCGCTACCGGCTGCGCCACGTCCCGAGGACCCGCAAGGTAAGCCCGCTGGAGAGGGCCTAGAAGGTCAACGACCCCCTGAACCCCATGGAGCTGCGGTCCCTACCGTCCCGGATCGGTCGACGGTACGTAGATCGCGATCGCCTGCGTCTCGCGGTTGCTCGATGTCCCCAGCAGGGCCGCCGCCACCCGCGCACCCGTACCGGGCTCCTCGGGTTCGCCCAGGATGATCGCGTTCGCCCCGAGCTTGCCGGCTTCCTCACGGAGCTTGTCGATCATGTCGCTCTCGTCGGGTAACGGCGGAGTCGCCCTTGTCGTTGAGGATCGCGACGCGGGTGTGTTCGGGAATGGAGTCGTCCTGAAAGTAGACGTACACGTCCTGCTCGCCGAACGTCCGGCCGGTGGGGTTGGGTGCGAGGACGGACTTGTTGACCGAAACGCAGGCGGCTGCCGCGAGTAGCCAGAGACCCGCCATGGCCCGTGTGAGCCTCACCCACCTCCTGAGGACGATCACCCGTCTCGCCTCCGCTCCCCCGCCGCCGCATCTTCCCCATCGATGCCCACCGCCACCTCCGCCCAGCCCGAGCTGACCGTTCAGCGCGCCGACGACGGCAGGCTGACCGTCCGTCTCGCCGGCCCCTGGAGCCTCGGGGCGGGCCTCCCGCCCCTGGCCGATGTCGAGCGCGAGCTCGCGGGACCCGCCCCCTCGGCCATCGGCTTCGAGACCGAGGACCTCACGACGTGGGACAGCTCCGTTCTCGCCTTCCTCGCGGGGACGTCGAAGCTCGCCCGCGAGCGGGGCGTCCCGGTCGACACGGCCGGCCTCCCCGAGGGGCTTCGCCGCCTCTTGGCGCTCGCCGAGGCGGTGCCGGAGAAGTCGGACGCGCGTGCGACGAAGGCGGAGGACGACTTCGTCGAGATGGTCGGCGTACGCGCGCTCGAGGCGCAGCGGCTCTTCGAGAGCGGTCTCGACTTCGTGGGCAAGCTGGTGCTGTCGTTCGGCCGCTTGCTGCGTGGGAGGGCCCGCTTCCGCGGCTCGGACCTCGCGCTCCTCATCCAGCAGAGTGGATTCGAGGCGCTTCCCATCGTCACGCTCGTGACGTTCCTCCTGGGGCTGATCCTCGCGTTCGTCGGGGCGATCCAGCTCCAGACGTTCGGCGCCACGATCTACGTGGCGGACCTCGTGGGCGTTGCGATGGTCCGCGACATGGGCGCGCTCATCACGGGGATCATCATGGCGGGGCGGAGTGGAGCCGCGTTCGCCGCGCAGCTCGGGTCGATGAAGGTGACGCAGGAGATCGATGCACTCGAGACGATGGCGATCTCGGCGATGGACTTCCTCGTACTCCCCCGTGTCATCGCGCTCATCCTCATGATGCCGCTGCTCACGCTCTACGGCGATGCGATGGGCATCTTGGGCGGCGGCTTCGTCGGCGTGACGGTTCTTGGCCTCTCGCCCGTTGAGTACCTCCTCCAGACGGGCGACGCGGTCAGCGTGACGCACGTCGTCGGGGGCGTAGTGAAGGGGACGGTCTACGGGGCGCTAATCGCGACGGCGGGTTGTTTGCGGGGGCTGCAGTCGGGCAAGAGCTCGTCGGCGGTGGGAGACGCGGCGACGTCGGCCGTCGTGACGAGCATCGTCGCGATCATCATGGCGTGCGGAGTATTCGCGCTCGTCTTCTACGCGCTGGGCATTTGATGCCTGTGCCAATCGGAGCCCACGCGAACGGAGCAGCAGCCGTCACAGTGCACAACCTCACGATGGCGTACGGGGACTTCGTGCTTCAACGCGATCTCGACTTCACCGTCGGGACGGGGGACATCTTCGTGATCATGGGCGGGAGCGGGTGCGGCAAGAGCACGCTCCTCCGCCACCTCATCGGCTTGCACGAGCCGGTCAAGGGCGAGGTGTTCTACGGCGACGAGAGCTTCACGCGAGCCTCACCCGAGCGGCGCACCAAGATCCTCCGCCGCATCGGCGTGCTCTACCAGAGCGGTGCGCTCTGGAGCTCCATGACGCTCGCCGAGAACATCGCTCTCCCGCTCGGTGAGTTCACCGACCTGTCACCGGAGGAGATCCGCGAGGTTGCGCGGCTCAAGCTCGCGCTCGTGGGGCTCGCGGGGTTCGAGGACTACTATCCGTCGGATATCAGCGGCGGAATGCAGAAGCGCGCGGGGCTCGCGCGCGCGATGGCGCTCGACCCCGACATTCTCTTTTTCGACGAGCCGGGGGCGGGCCTCGACCCCATCAGCTCGCGTCTCCTCGACGACCTGATCGTCGAGTTGCGCGACAGCCTGGGCGCCACGATCGTGATCGTCACGCACGAGCTCGCCAGCATCTTCGCCGTGGCCACGAACTCGGTCTTCCTCGACGCCGAGAGCCGCACGATCATCGCATCGGGGGTGCCCACTGAGCTCCGCGACCGGTCGACCGACGAGCGGGTCCGTCGCTTCTTGAGGAGGGGGGAGACCTAGAGTGAGTCGGCGAGCCAATCCCGCACTGATCGGCAGCTTCGTGCTCGGCGGCGTGCTCCTCGCGGTGATCGCCGTCGTCGCATTCGGCTCCGGCCGGCTCTTCCGCGACACGCAGCGCTTCATTTCGTTCTTCGAGGGATCGGTCGCCGGCCTCGACGTCGGCGCGCCGGTCCGGTTCCGTGGCATCGACGTGGGCTCGGTCCGCGACGTCCTGCTCGACCTGCCGAACGTCGAGCGCGCGGACAGGGACCTCCGCATCGGTGTCGTCTACGACATCGACCGCCAGAGCCTCGAGTCACGGGGCGCGATGTCCCGCCTCGCAGACCCGTTCGACATCGACACGCTGATCGCGCTCGGCGTTCGCGCGCAACTCGCCACGGAGAGCCTGCTGACGGGGCGGAAGTACATCGCACTGGACCTCGATCCCGCGAACCCGCCCGCGGTCGAGCCCGTCCCGGGCGCGCCCTACCCGGAGATTCCGGCCGTGAACACGGGGCTGGAGCGCATCGAGGAGGCCGCGTACCGCATCATCGCCGACCTCGCCGCGGTGCCGCTCGACTCGCTGGTGACCGTCGCCACCGACGCATTGGGGCGCTTCGGCGCGCTGGCCTCGTCGCCCGAGCTGGCGGTCGCGATCCAGCGGCTTCCCCGCACGATCGACCGGCTCGACGCCACGGTTGGCGACCTCCAGGCGCTGCTGGTGCGTGTCGACTCGACCGTCGTGCCCATGAGCGAGAGTGTGCAGCGGACGGCCGAGCAGGCCTCGACCACCATGCGGCAGCTCGAGACCACACTCGCCGACGTCGGGGTCGTCTTGGAGGGGGCGGGAGGCCTGCTCGAGCCCCAGTCGCCGGTGTTCGTGCAGTTCGAGCGCGCGATGAGCGATCTCGGCGGCGCCAGCCGCGCCCTCCGCGATCTGGCCGACTATCTGGAGCGGAACCCGAGCGCGCTCCTGCGCGGCAGGCCGGGGGGTGAGCGGTGAGGCGCGGGGCAGCCGTGGCGTCGACCCACGGAGTCCTCGCGATGCCGAAGCCGCTTGCCGTCGTCGCGCTCCTCGCGCTCGCCGCGTGCCTCGGGCCGCGGAGTGACCCGTCCGCGTTCTTCCTGCTCAGTTCTCCTCCGCCCGACGTGACGGGCACACCCGTGCCCGTGCGGATCGGCGTCGGACCGGTCACGCTCCCCGGCTATCTCGAACGGCCGCAGATCGTCACGCGCATCAGCGACGACGAGATCGCCCTCTCCGAGGCCGACCGCTGGGCCGAGCCGCTGGCCGACAACCTCGTCCGGACGCTCGAGGAGAATCTCGCGGGGCTGCTCCCAGGAAGCTCCTCCGTCGGCTATCCGTGGTACGCGGCCGGCGCCCCCGATTATGCCGTCGCGCTCGAGGTGCGGCGCTTCGAGGCCGACGCGAGCGGGGCGGTGGTGCTCGACGCTACGTGGCGGCTCAGCCGGGACGACTCGCAGGTCGCCGCCGGCGCCACGCGCATCGAGGAGCAAGCGGTCGGGTTCGACCGCGCCGCGGCGGTCGCGGCGCATAGCCGCGCGCTTGCCGAGCTCAGCCGCGAGATCGCGGCCGCGGTGCGGAGGACGGTGGGGCCGTAGGCCCACCGGGGCATTCACGCGCCTCAGGGCGGGACCCATCTTCAGGGCAAGAACCAAGCTCTGGTGCGGAGATTGACTGCATGCATGCATCTGTGTACGCATATGGCATGGCCACGAAGACGATCTCGGTCGACCTGGAGGCGTACGATTGCCTCCGCCGCGCCCGCCGCAAGCCGTCGGAGTCGTTCTCGCAGGTGATCAAGCGGGCCACATGGCCGGCACCGGGGCGCACCGCCGCTGAGTTGCTCCGCTCGCTCGCCGAGGCTCCGCTGACGGAGGAGTCCGTGCTCGACTACCTGGAGCGGGCGCAGCGGGAAGACGCGCCACCTGAGGATCCATGGCACGAGCCCTGAGCGTCGACTCGTCCTTCCTGATCGATCTCGAGCGGGAGCGACGGCGAACGGAGACAGGGCCCGCGCATCGTTTCCTGCGGCGCGAGGGGGACGCGGAGCTCTGCATCGCGGCGATTGCCTTGGGCGAGCTCATGGAGGGCTATGCCGACCCGGACCATCCGGTGCTTTGGTCCATGAGGAGGGGCCACCGAGTCCTCTCGGCTGACGAGGAGGTCGCGGTGACGTACGGACAAATCGCACGCGACCTGCGGGCGAGCGGGTCACTCATCGGCGTGAACGACCTCTGGATCGCGGCCACCTCGCTGCACCACGAACTCCCACTCGTGACGTCGAACGTCGATCACTTCACCCGGGTGACGGGACTGGAAATCATCGAGTACCGTTGACCGGCCGACCACGACGTCCCAAAAACGAGCGGGGCGGCCCCGCGCTGAGCAGGGCCGCCCCGGTATCACACACTACGGAACGTCGTCCGCCGGCTCGACTCGAGCTACATGCCTCCGGCGACCGAGTACTTCGTGAACGGCCCGCCAGCGAACCGCATCGAGTTCGGGCCCTCGGCCACGAAGACGTTGCCGTCGGCGTCGACGGCAACGCCCTCGCCCGCCGCGCCCTGGTAGGGTCGCGTGTCCGCCGGGAACGGCGGAATGAAACCGATGATCCTGTCCTCGTCCACCGGCGCGATGCGCACGCCGTTCATCCAGTTCGGATGGCTGGTCGGGCTCGACTCGGAGTCGATCGCGTAGACCATTTCGTCGTCGGTGATGAAGATGCCGCTGATGCGACCGAACTGGTAACGCGATTCGAGGTAGTTACCGTTCTGGTCGAAGATCTCGATGCGGTGGTTGCCGCGGTCGGCGACCCAGAGGCGGCCCTGCGAGTCGAACTCGAGCGCGTGCGGCGTCCGGAAGTCACCGTGCAAGGTGCCGATCTCGCCCCACTGCATCACGAACTCGCCCTCGGGAGTGAACTTCATGACGCGGGCGGTCTGCCCGGCGGCGCGTCCCTCTTCCATCGCCTGGGTCGTCGTCATCCCCTGACCGCTGTGGCCGTCGGAGACGAAGATGCTCCCGTCGGGCGCTACGATGACGTCGTTCGGCTGGTTGAAGTGGCTCGCGTCGTTCCCGGCCTGACCGGGGGTGCCGAGGCTCAAGAGGAGCTCACCGTCCGGGCTGAACTTGTGCACCTGGTGCCCCTTCGTCCCTGCCTGGTTCTGGTTGAAGTCGGTCACCCAGACGTTGCCGTCGTCGTCGACGTGGATGCCGTGCGGCGTGACCATGACGCCGGCGCCGATGTTGGCGAGCACTGCGCCCGTGTTCCTGTCGAACTTGAAGACCGGATCGACCGGGTTGCTGTCGCAGTTGATGCCGGGCCCGCCCGCCGAGCCCGAGGCGCACCGCTCGTACATCCAGACGTGCCCGTCGGTGGGATCGATGTCCGCCCCGGCGGTCGTGCCCATCTCTCGCCCGGCGGGCAGCTGACCCCAGTTGGCGGTCGTGGTCGGGTTGGGGTTCGGGATCCCCTCTCCGGTGATGGCGTTGCCCATCACCATGTCTCCCATTCGCAGCCCCGTGTTGGCCGCGGCCGTCGCGCACGCGGCGAGCACGGTGGTGGCGGCGAGCGTGAACAGCGAAGCGCGTCTCGATGACATCGTAGTCCCCCCCAAAATGTCCAAGGTCGTCGATATCGCCGCGCGGCTGCCGCGGCGGGGTCTCGGACCCGGCAACGTGGGGGCTGGGGGGCCGGCGCGCCAGTTGGGGGCGCCCGGTGCGCGTCGCTGGGCCTCGGCCTCGATCGTCCGCGTTGGGAGCGTCCATCGGCGGCCTCGATCGAGCGCCGCGTCGCCGCCGTCCCCGCTGCGGACTACCTTGTCGGCGTACCGCATCGTGCGCCGCAGCCAGAGCGAGGGAGGACGACCGTGACGAGACCGCGCGGAAGCTCGGTTCTGGTGGCGACAGCTGTCCTTTTCGTGGGGTGCGCCCCCGATCCCGCCCACCGGACCGACATGACCGGCGACCGACCCGCCCCCCTGCTCGTCGCGCACCGCGGCGCCTCCGGATACGCGCCGGAGCACACGATCGCCGCCTACGAGCTCGCCATCGAGCAGGGTGCGGACATCATCGAGCCCGACCTCCAGGTCACGAGCGACGGTCGGCTGATCGCGCTCCACGACCTCACTCTGGAGCGGACCACGAACGTGCGCGAGGTCTTTCCCGACCGCTTCCACGAGGAGATGGACCGGGGTCAGGTCGTCCGTCGGTGGTACGCCAGCGACTTCACGCTCGAGGAGATCGGCCGGCTCGACGCGGGCTCCTGGTTCGATGAGCGGTTCGCCGGTGCGCGTGTGCCCACGCTCGCGGAGGTGATCGAGGTGGCGCGCGGCCGCGCGGGGATCTTCCCGGAGACGAAGGCGCCCGAGGTGTACGGCGAGCGCGGCCACGACATGGAGCGGCTGCTCCTCGACGAGCTCCGAGCGCACGGGCTCGACCGCCAGGGTGCGGACCCCGCGACGCCGGTGTACCTCCAGTCGTTCAGCTCGGAGAGCCTGCGTGTGCTCCGCCACGATCTCGGAGTCGGCCTGCACCTGACGTTCCTGATTTCGAGCGGGCCCGACGCGCTCGAGTGGCTCACTCCGGAGGGACTCGCGCGGCTGCGCGACTTCGCTGACGGAATCGGGCCCAGCAAGAGCATCCTGCTCGAGCGCCCGGACGTGGTCTCGCGTGCGCACGAGGCGGGCCTCACCGTGATCCCCTACACGTTCCGCGCGGACGACCCCGGCGACTTCCCCTCGCCCGCCGCCGAGATGGTGTACTTCCTCTACGACCTCGGGGTCGACGGGCTCTTCACGAACGAGCCGAACCTCTTCCCGAGGACGCCACCGGGGGCGGGCTCCTGAGCCCATGAGGGCGCAAGGACGCCTTCCGCTCGTGCTCGCAGGGGCGCTGGCCCTCGGCTGCGCGGGTCCGCTCGTGGAGGATTGCCTCAGGGGCGACCTCGACGTGCGCTACTGCGACCGGGACGGCGACTTGGTCGCGGACCCAGCCCCCGAGCCGCCCGTGCGGCTCGATCCCGAGCGTCTCATCTTCGCTTACACGCCGGTCGAGGACCCCGCGCAGTACCGCGACGTTTGGGCGGGCTTCCTCGACCACATGGCGCGCGAGGTCGGCCGCGACGTGCTCTTCTTCCCCGTGCAGTCGAACGCGGCGCAGATCGAGGCGATGCGGGCCGGCCGGTTGCACGTTGCGGGCTTCAACACGGGGAGCGTGCCGCTCGCGGTGAACTGCGCGGGCTTCATTCCGCGCGTGATGATGGCCGAGGACGACGGCTCGTACGGCTACGAGATGGAGCTGCTCACGCACCGCGAGAGCGGAATCGAGTCCGTGGAGGGCATCCGCGGCCGGACGGTTGCGTTCACGTCGCCCACGTCGAACAGCGGGTTCAAGGCGCCTTCGGTGCTTCTCGAAGCGGAGTTCGGGCTCGTCCCCGGCCGAGATTTCGCCACGGCCTTCTCGGGCCGGCACGACAACTCGGTGCTCGGCGTGCTGCAGCGCGACTACGACGCGGCGGCGGTCGCCAACGTCGTGATCGCCCAGGTGCTCGCGCGTGGCGTCGGGAGCTACGACGACCTGCGTGTGCTCTACCGCTCCGAGACATTCCCGACCACGGCCTTCGGTGTCTCGAGCCGTCTCGACGCCGGCCTGGCGGAGAACGTCGCGCAGGCGTTCTTCACCTTCGACTGGGAGGGGAGCGCGCTCGACGCGGAGTTCTCGGAGGATCAGTTCGTGCCGGTCACGTACCTGGAGCACTGGGAGGTGATCCGCCAGATCGACGTCGCGTCGGGGACGAGCTGGAGCTGCCGATGACACGCGGCGACGGGGCGTCCGCGCCGGCACTCCGCATCGAGGACCTCGTCGTCCGCTACGGTCGCCGTGACCCCGTCATCACCGGCGTCTCGCTCGAGATCGGCGAGCACGAGGTCGTGGGGCTCATCGGCGCGTCGGGGGCGGGGAAGAGCACGCTCCTCCGCGCGGTGCAGCGTCTCGTCGAGCCCGCGGCGGGACAGGTGTGGCTCGACGGGCTCGAGCTGACGGCGCTCCCTCGTGCCGAGCTCCGCGGCGCACGCCGGCGGCTCGGGATGATCTTCCAGGACCACGCGCTCGTCGGGCGCCTCACGGTCATGGAGAACGTGCTCGCGGGCACGCTCGGGCGCACGGGCTTCTGGCGCAGCGTGCGCCGGCGCTTCGACCCGGGCGACGTCGCGGAGGCGTTTGCCCTCCTCGACCGAGTGGGCCTCACGGGCTTCGAGGATGCGCGCGCCGACGAGCTGTCGGGTGGCCAGAAGCAGCGCGTGGGGATCGCGCGAGCGCTCATCCAGCACCCCGACGTGCTCCTGGTCGACGAGCCAACCGCGAGCCTCGATCCTGCGACCTCCGTGCGCATCATGACGCTCATCACGGAGATCTGCCGCGAGCGGGGCCTCGCGGCGCTGATCAACCTGCACGACGTGCCGCTGGCTCGCCGATTCTGTCCGCGCATCGTCGGGCTCGTGAACGGCGAGGTCGCCTTCGATGCCGCGGCCTCAGCGCTCGACGACGAGGTGCTCCGACGCGTCTATGGAGCGGAGGCGGTGGAGGGACATGGCGACTGAGGCGGCGCTCCACTGGCGCCCGCCGCCGCGCATCCGGAGCGCGGCCAAGCGCCGCGCGCTCTGGGCCGGCGCCGCGCTGTACGCGGTCGTGGTGGGGCTCACCGTCGGACTCGACGCCGCGCGCATCGCGGAGGGACTCACGCGGGCGGGTGCGTTCTTCGGCGGCTGGCTCCGGCCCGATTTCGTCACGCGCTGGACGGACATCCGCGCGGGACTCCTCGAGAGTCTCGCCATGACCGTGGTGGCGACGGCGGCGGGCGTGCTGCTCGCGGTCCCGCTCGGGCTCGGCGCCGCGCGTAACCTCGTTCCTGCGCCCGTCTACGCGCTCGCGCGCGCGGCGCTCGCGGTCGCGCGTGCGTTCCACGAGATCATCGTCGCGATCGTGTTCGTGGCGATGTTCGGGTTCGGCCCGTTTGCGGGTGTTGTCACGCTCGTCGTGGGCAGCGTGGGATTCCTCGGCAAGCTGCTCGCCGAGGCCGTCGAGGAGATCGATCCGGCTCCGCTCGAGGCGCTCACGGCAGCGGGCGCGCCGTGGAGCTCGCGCGTTGCGTTCGGCGTGTTCCCCCAGGTGATGCCGCGCGTGCTCGGCCTCGCGCTGTACCGCCTCGACATCAACTTTCGCGAGTCGGCGGTGATCGGCCTCGTGGGTGCCGGAGGGATCGGCGCCACGCTCACGACGGCGTTCGCGCGCTACGAATTCGAGTCGGTCTCGTCGATCCTGATCCTGATCATCGGGATGGTCTTCGCGGCGGAGGTGATCTCCGGCCGTCTCCGGAAGGCCCTCCTCTGATGCCGGTGCTCGTGCACGAGGGGACCCGGGAGTGGCGCCGCAGGACGACCGCGCAGGAGTGGCTCCGCTGGATGGGGCTGCTCGGGGCGATCGCCGTGCTGGTGGCTGCCGCACGCGCCGTTTCGGCCCAGACGACGTGGGTCTTCGTGCTCGACGCCGGGATCCAGCTCCGCGATCTCGCGATGCGCATGTTCCCGCCCGACGGCGCATACGCGCCCGCGCTCGGCCGGCCGCTCCTCGACACGCTGCACATCGCTACGCTCGGCACTGTGCTCGGCGGGCTCGTCGCGGTGCCGCTGGCGTTCCTGGCCGCTCGCCCTACGACGCCATCCCTGCTCTGGGCGCGGCCAGTCGCGTTGCTCGCGCTCGTGACGTCGCGCTCGGTCAACTCGATCATCTGGGCGCTCATGCTGGTCGTGCTTCTCGGGCCCGGTCTCCTGGCGGGCGTGCTCGCGATCGCGCTCCGCTCGGTGGGGTTCGTTGGCAAGCTCGTCTACGAGGCGATCGAGGAGGCGGCGCCCCTCCCCGTGACCGCGATGGAGGCGACGGGCGCCACGCGGGCGCAGGCCGTCGCGTTCGGCCTCGTGCCCCAGATCCTGCCGACGATGGCCGGCGTGGGGATCTACCGCTGGGAGATCAACATCCGCGAGGCGACGATCCTGGGCCTCGTCGGCGCCGGCGGGATCGGCATGGCGCTCCAGGCCTCCATCGACGCGCTGGCCTGGTCGCGGGTGAGCGTCGTCCTGCTCGTGATCCTCGTGACGGTGCTCGTCGCCGAGGTGGTGTCGGCGCGGGTGAGGCGGGGGCTGGCGTAGTACGTCGTCAGCCCCGTTGCTTGACGCCGCATCCCGCGGCCCCAACTCTGTCCCTCCCGTACCTCATGGAGCCAGGAGGTGGCTGGATGCCCACGGTGACCCTGCGCGTGAACGGCAAGGAGCGAACGGCGGAGATCGATGTCCGGACGCTCCTCGTGGACCTCCTGAGGGAAAGGCTCCAGCTCACGGGCACCCACGTCGGCTGCGACACGAGCCAGTGCGGGGCATGCACGGTGCTCGTCGAGGGGCGCTCCGTGAAGAGCTGCACGACGCTCGCGCTCGACGCCGAGGGGGCCGACGTCACGACCATCGAGGGGCTCTCGACGAACGGCCGGCTTCACCCCATGCAGGCGGCGTTCAAGGAGCACCATGGGCTCCAGTGCGGCTTCTGCACGCCGGGCATGGTGCTGAGCGCCGTCGACCTGGCCTCGCGGAACGGCCGCCCCTCCGAAGCGGAGGTCCGTAAGTGGCTCGACGGCAACCTCTGCCGCTGCACCGGCTACCACAACATCGTCAAGGCCGTCCAGGCGGGCGCCCAGGCGATGGGAGGCTGACATGAGCGACACAGGCATCGGCGCCGCTGTGCGCCGCAAGGAAGACGCGAGGTTCCTCACCGGGACCGGCCGCTACACGGACGACATCACCCGCCCGGACCAGCTCCATGCGCATTTCGTGCGCTCGCCGCTCGCACGGGCAGTGATTCGGAAGATCGACACCGGGGCAGCGGACAAGGCACCCGGCGTGGTTGCGGTGCTGACGGGCAAGGAGCTCGCTGACGACAAGGTCGGCGGCCTCCCTTGCGGGTGGCTGATCCACAGCAAGGACGGCTCTCCCATGAAGGAGCCGCCTCACCCGCCGCTCGCGGTGACGGAGGTGCGCTATGTGGGCGATGCCGTAGCGGTCGTCGTGGCCGAGTCGCGCCAGCAGGCCAAGGACGCCGCGCAGCTCGTCGCGGTCGACTACGAGGAGCTCGCCGCGATGGCCTCGATGGAGGCGGCGCTCGCCGAGGGTGCGCCCCAGGTGCACGCCGAGGCGCCCGGCAACATCTGCTTCGACTGGGAGATCGGCGACGAGGCCGCCACGAAGGCGGCGTTCGAGAAGGCCGCGCATGTGGCGAAGCTCGACCTCGTGAACCAACGCCTGATCCCGAACGCCATCGAGCCGCGCGCGGCGATCGCCGAATACGATCGGGCGAGCGACACCACGACGGTCTGGACGACAAGCCAAAACCCCCACGTCGCCCGTCTGCTCATGGCGGCGTTCGTCATGGGGCTTCCGGAGCACAAGCTGCGCGTGATCGCCCCCGACGTGGGCGGCGGCTTCGGCTCGAAGATCTTCCTGTACGCCGAGGAGGTCGTCGTGACATGGGCGGCGAGAAGGCTCGCCCGCCCCGTGAAGTGGACCGCCGAGCGCTCGGAGTCGTTCCAGACGGACGCGCACGGGCGCGACCACATCACGCACGCAGAGCTCGCGCTCGACGAGGACGGCAAGTTCCTCGGCCTCCGGGTCGACACGAAGGCGAACCTCGGTGCCTACCTCTCGACTTTCGGCTCGTCGATCCCGACGTACCTCTACGCGACACTGCTCGCGGGGTGCTACACCACCCCGGCGATCTACGCGAACGTGAAGGCCGTCTTCACGCACACCACACCGGTCGATGCGGTACGTGGCGCGGGTCGGCCGGAGGCGGCGTTCTTGCTCGAGCGCCTCGTCGACGTGGCGGCGCGTGAGATGGGGATCGACCGCGTGGAGATCCGGCGCAAGAACTTCATCACCAACTTCCCGTACCAGACGCCGGTCGCGCTCGAGTACGACGCCGGCGATTACGTCGCGGCGCTCGACAAGGCCCTCGACCTCGCCGACTGGAAGGGCTTCGAGGCCCGTCGCGCGGAGGCGAAGAAGCGTGGTAGGCTCCGCGGGATCGGCCTCTCGACTTTCGTTGAAGCATGCGGGATCGCGCCCTCGGCGGTCGCGGGCGCGCTCGGTGCGCGCGCCGGCCTCTTCGAGTCGGGGCAGATCCGCGTGCACCCCACGGGCTCGGTCACCGTCTACACGGGATCGCACAGTCACGGCCAGGGGCACGAGACGACGTTCGCGCAGCTCGTCTCGGAGTTCCTCGGCGTCGACATCGACCAGGTCGACGTCGTCCACGGCGACACCGAGCAGGTGGCGTTCGGTATGGGCACCTACGGCTCGCGGTCGGCCGCCGTGGGTGGTAGTGCCCTCTACATGGCGATGCAGAAGGTCATCGAGAAGGGGACGAAGATCGCCGCGCACCTCATGGAGGCCTCGCCCGCCGACGTCGAGTTCGACAAGGGCACCTTCCGGGTGAAGGGAACGGACAAGACGAAGGCCTTCGCCGAGGTGTCGCTCGCGGCGTACGTGCCGCATGACTACCCGGCGGACCTCGAGCCCGGTCTCGACGAGACAGCCTTCTACGATCCCAAGAACTTCACCTTCCCGGCCGGCGCTCATGTGGTTGAGGTCGAGGTGGACCCCGAGACCGGGGTCGTCGAGCTCGTCTCGGTCGCGTGCGCGGACGACGTGGGCACGGTCATCAACCCCATGATCGTCGACGGCCAGATGCACGGGGGCCTCGCGCACGGGATCGGGCAGGCGCTGCTCGAGCACGCGCGCTACGACGACTCGGGCCAGCTCCTGACCGGCTCGTACATGAGCTACTCGATGCCGCGCGCGAGCGACCTTCCCTCGTTCAAGCTCGGGCACAGCATCACGGCGTGCACGCACAACCCGCTGGGTGTGAAGGGGGTGGGCGAGGTCGGCTCGATCGGCGTGCCGCCGGCGGTGATCAACGCCGTCGTGGATGCGCTTGCCGACCTCGGCGTGAAGCACGTGGACATGCCCGCGACACCGGAGAGGGTCTGGCGCCACATCCAACAGGCCCAGGCCTGAGGAGGATACGATGCAGAGCTTCGAGTACCGTCGTCCGTCCTCGCTCGCCGAGGCCCTCTCGCTGCTCGAGAAGAGCGGAGGGTCGCTCCTAGCCGGGGGCCAGAGTCTGATCCCCGCGATGAAGCTCGATCTCGCCGCGCCGCCCGCGCTCGTGTCGCTGCGAGACATCGCCGAGCTGAAGGGCGTGAAGAAGGAGAGCGGGGCGATCACGATCGGCGCGACGACGACGCACGCGGAGGTGGCCGAGTCGAAGGATGTGCAGGGCGCGATCCCCGCGCTGGCCGAGCTGGCCGGCGAGATCGGCGACCCTCAGGTGCGGAACCGAGGCACGATCGGAGGCTCCGTGGCGCACGCCGACCCAGCGGCCGACTATCCGGCCGCGCTCGTGGGCCTCGGCGCCACGGTCGTGACGAACAAGCGGGAGATTCCGGGCGACGACTTCTTCCAGGGGCTGTTCAGCACAGCGCTGGATGCCGGTGAGATCATCAAGGCCGTCCGCTTCCCCGTCCCCGACTGCGCGGCCTACGCGAAGTTCGCGAGCAAGGCGTCGAAGTACGCGCTCGTCGGCGTGATGGTCTCGAAGCGCGGCAAGGACGTCCGCGTCGCGGTGACGGGCGCGGGGACCTCCGTCTTCCGCCATAGGGCGATGGAAGCCGCGCTCGCGAAGGACTTCTCGCCGAAGGCACTCGAGGGCGTCGCGCAGAGCCCCGACGGTCTCGTCTCCGACCTCGAGGCGAGCGCGGACTACAGGGCCCACCTCGTCGGCGTCATGGCGCGGCGGGCCGTGGAGTCATGCCGCTAGCGCCTCCCGACTCGGTCGACAGCACGAGCGCGCTCCTCGTCGGCGGTGACTACATCGCCGGCCGGGGGCTCGCGACGTCGCTCTACCTGTCGCTCGCTCTCGGCCGCCCGCTCTTCCTCGAAGGGGAGGCCGGCGTCGGAAAGACCGAGGTCGCGAAGGTGCTTGCCGCGCGGCTCGGCCGCCGACTCATTCGGCTCCAGTGCTACGAGGGGCTCGACATCGCGTCGGCCGTGTACGAGTGGGACTACGCGCGGCAGATGATCGAGATCCGGATCGCCGAGGCGTCGTCCGACACCGACCGCGACCGCCTCGCGGCCGACGTCTTCGACCCCCGCTTCCTCATCAAGCGGCCTCTGCTCGAGGCGCTGGAGCCCTCCCCCGAGGGGGCGCCCGTCCTGCTCATCGACGAGCTCGACCGGACGGACGAGCCGTTCGAGGCGTTCCTGCTCGAGGTGCTCGCCGACTTCCAGATCACGGTGCCGGAGATAGGCACGATCAAGGCCGCCGAGCCGCCGCTGGTCGTGATCACCTCGAACCGGACGCGCGAGATCCACGACGCGCTGAAGCGGCGCTGCATCTACCACTGGATCGACTATCCGGATGCCACCCGCGAGCTCGAGATCCTGCGCGTGCGCGTGCCGGGTGCAGGGGAGCGCCTCTCACGCCAGGTCGTGGCGTTCGTCCAGAAGCTCCGCGAGACCGCGCTCTTCAAGGCGCCGGGCGTCGCCGAGTCGCTCGATTGGACGCGCGCGCTCCTGGCGCTCGACCGCACCCTGCTGGACGCCGACACCGTGAACGACACGCTCGGCGTGCTGCTCAAGTACCAGGACGACGTGGAGCGCCTGCGTGGGGAGGAGAGCGCCCGCCTGCTCGCGGAGGTCGAGCGGGAGCTGGCGGCCGCGCCCGTGTGAGCGGCAGCGGTCCGGTCGGCTCCGGGCGACCGGGGGAGCGCGCCACCGGAGGCCTCGGGGGTCCGGCCGGCGGCGAGCTCCTCGCGAACCTGGTCGGCTTCGTGAGGCTTCTGCGGCACGCCGGGGTGCGTGTCGGCCCCGGTGGCACGCTGGACGCCGTTCGGGCCGTCGAGGCGGTGGGGCTCACCCGCAGGGAGGACTTCTTTTGGGCGCTCCACGCGGTGTTGGTGAGCCGCCGCGACGAGCACGAGGTCTTCCGGCGGGCGTTCGAGGTCTTCTGGCGCGACCCGTCGCGCGCGCTCCCAGAGCTCGCCGACCTGCTCCCGCGCGTCGAGCGGCCCGAGTCGGAGGAGCGGCGGCCGGCTGATCGGCGCGTGGGCGACCCTGCGGGCGCGCGCGTCCGGGCCCCGCGACCGCAGCGGCCGGA
>Ga0214472_10002212_pt1 | contig 21113 bp, 18 predicted proteins | sample RVTome_6_FD_207662 | JGI IMG/M metagenome (GOLD analysis project Ga0214472, IMG submission 207662) | Soil microbial communities from uranium-contaminated site in the Upper Colorado River Basin, Wyoming, United States - RVT140D175 | ecosystem: Environmental > Terrestrial > Soil > Contaminated >...
TAGCATCATTACAGCCCCTCCTTGTTGACTAAGATTCATTAAGAATAACCCACCAATGGTGGGTTATTCGAGGGGCTGGCTAGATGATTATCAGGCATGAATAAATGAGTTACTTTTGTTTTGTTTCTCTTCCCCCGCTCTTTTTTTGAATTGGCTTTAATGCGCTCCTCGGCATGACCTTCAGCGTTATTGTCCTTATCTTTCTTTTCGTTGAAGAAAAGTAATTATTCGAAAGATAGGGAGGAGATCGCCACAGGGCTTTGCCCTTCGCGATGACAATATGGATTCCCGACAACAATCCTCGGGAATGACCGCAGGTGGAGAATTGCGGCTATCAGCACTGGGTCGCACATGGGAATTTAATTATTATATTACAGAGTTGGCTGTTTCGGAACAAGAAAATATTTGTGAGATTCTAGGATAAACAATTAATGGGTCACAAGCCCCTTTCTCATTAAAGGTTCATATTAGGATTGGAATTTAAAGAAAATTAAAAAATGATCGTTTATCATCGGGCGGACGAGAAAATGAGGGCGGCTTGTTCTTATTCAAATCCGTAAGAAATACGGATACGGAAAAATTCAATACGACGCGGATTGGTGATCCTGCAAATAAGCTTCTTAGAGGCACCCCTTTCTCGCATCGAAAATGAATCTACATGAAATAGGGAAGTTGTTGAATAAGAATAGAAGGAATAAACGGAGATGGGCCTTGGTATGTTCCGTGATAAAAGCTAATTATCGGGGTTGGAAAACCCCGGCTATCGTCATCTGGGCGCGTGAAAAGGTTTAATTGACAAGAAAACCCAATGTGCTAGAATGAGCGGATTCAGCGATTTCAGATTAGAAGGAGAATAATGTAATGGCTAAAGCATCAAAGGCTCCTTTCCTTTTTATCGTATCATCAATAGCTGTGGCACTAATGCTTACAGGTTGCTTTGACGTTGCCGGCGGCGGTGGCGGAGGAGGAGGGCCTGGGAGAGTCACAATTTCAGGGATGGTAACATCCGTTGATGGGGATACCGGTGATGTATTTGGAATATCGGTTGAAGCAATTGACCCGATCAACGGAAAAGGATTGGGCAGTAGTACCGACACAAGCGTATTTGGGGCTTATCAGTTAAAGGTCCCTGCTAAAGGGCTTCAACGCCTTATAGAATTGATTTTTACGACGCCTCTTCCATTTTCACAAAGCTTTTCCGAGTTTTTCTTAATAACACAAGATAGTGAGGTGTTTTTGGATGTTAGACTTGAAAGTCCCAGTCAGGTAATTATCGATGATGTTGATGGTGGCGGTTATCAGGTAGATCAAAGACGTATCAGGATAGGTGACGGTAAGAGGTTCATATTTTCCGGTCCAGAATTCGGAATTTCGACCCCTCAACAAGCAGAGCTCACAATAAATGGTAGCTCAAATGACTGCATTACAGCGAAGAAGAACAGTACTGTCACAATGAACGTTCAAAACTTCACTGCAACAAATTGTGCAGTTGGTATCAAGGCTGATAAGAGAGCGATAATCTCAATTGATGCATCTGAGAGTTTCGAAATTTCGAGCAGAAACAGCGGTGTCAGGAGCAGTAATCAGACATTTACAAATCTTTCTAGCGGCGAAGAGTTCGTAATAAACTCTTCCGAGGATTTCGGAATCAGGGCTGGTGGCCAATCATCGGTGGTTGTTGACTTGCTGGTGCCTCCTGTTGATTGCCAAATTTTTGGAGCCAGTGGCGATATCAATCAGGAGAGCGCAAGTGCAATTATAAGTGTGCCCCCCGGGTGCCTCGTACCATAGGGTCTAGCAATTCAAAAATTTAATTCACACGCAAAATATCTGAGACTTAAGACTCTACAGTTTTGTTACGACAAATTTTTATTTTCAAAAGCATTATACAGACAGAATCTTGCTAGAAATGATACTATTTCTCCTTCGAATGACATGAAGCGAATCAACCTGATTGGTTGATATCCCCGCATTTATTTGATTGCTAAAGAATGAGTATTATGAAATAGTTAGTTATAATTAAATGGTTTTATTGATGTAAAAAACATAAAAGAGGGGATCTTTTATGGATGAGTATAAAGAATTGATTGACAAACTTATGATTAGACGCGATGAGCTTCAGGAAAAGCTCAGAAAGGTCGAGAAGTCCCTCAGGGAAACTCACGATAAGGATTCCGAAGAGCAGGCTGTAGAGCGGTCACATGAAGAAGTGGTAGAGGTGCTTGAGGGAAGCATTCGACTCGAATTAGAGCAAATTTACGAGGCTTTTAGTCGCATTGAAAAAGATACATACGGGCTATGTGTAGTCTGCGAAAAACCTATTTCTGTTAAACGGTTGGAAGCCCTTCCTTATACCGATCGCTGTATTGATTGTGCCCAGGGTTAAGATTCAGAGATTTATATAATACAATTTATATTGATTTGCGATGGATAAAAATGGTTAGCTCCGATTTTAGGACTGCTATTAATTATTTGTGGTGATCATCAGCGAATACAGGCTAATACTGTTTTTAAATTTATGGGTAAAATAACACACTTATTTCCCTTGATTTGTATTATAAAAATCTTAAAAGGCTGCTGTCTTAACTTGTAATATGATTCTTAAACAATATTACCTAGGATGCCTTTCGCATGCATCCTATCTGATCGGGGATGAAGAGAGTAAGACTGCCGTTATCGTTGATCCGCAACGAGACATAGACCAGTATCTGGCTGATGCTAAACTCCAGCGACTTAACATCAGCCATGTCGTTTTAACACACTTTCATGCAGACTTTGTTGCAGGCCATCTCGAACTTAAGGAACGTGTGGGCGCAGAAATATGTCTTGGGTCTCGTGCCAAAGCAGAGTATGAATTTACTCCGTTACTTGATGGTCAAACAATAGAATTTGGGAAGGTGCGTCTTGAGATTCTTGAGACACCGGGTCACTCTCCTGAGTCCATATCAATAATAGTTTATGATCTTGCCAAAGATGAGAAGGAACCTTATGGAGTTCTCACGGGCGACACTCTTTTTATCGGGGACGTTGGACGGCCTGATCTCAGGGCATCCCTGGGATGGTCTGCAGAAGAGCTTGGAGGGATGCTGTACGATTCCCTTCAAAATAAAATTTTAAAGCTTTCGGATAAGACACTCGTTTATCCGACTCATGGTGCAGGCTCAATGTGTGGTAAGAACCTGAGTGAGGATACTGTATCAACGATCGGCATTCAAAGAAAATACAACTACGCTCTTCAACCGATGGGCAGAGAAGAGTTTATAAAGATTGTTACTGCTGATCAACCCGAAGCGCCCGACTACTTCACGTATGATGCAATTCTCAATACAAAAGAACACTTGACACTAATGAAAACAATGAAGAAGGCACTAAAGCCGCTCTCTTTGAGCAAGGTCATCAATCTAAGAGAAGAGGGCGCACAAATTTTAGATGTCAGGGAGCCGGTCGATTTTGAGGGTGCACACCTAGAAGGGAGTATTAACATCGCACTTGGTGGCAAATACGCAACATGGGCTGGCACATTGCTGGAAAGGGATAAGCCGATAGTAATAATTGCCGACAGGGGGCATGAGGAGGAAGCAGTTATGAGACTGGGTCGAATCGGGTTTGACAATATTAAGGGTTATCTTGAGGGAGGGATGCATGCACTTCTAACTCGACCCGATCTTTTAAAGCGTACGGACAGGATAACGGTACTAACACTTCGCGAACAGCTTTCTTCGAAGCATTCGCCACTTATTCTTGACGTCAGGACGAATGACGAATGGAAAGAAAATCGGATAGGCGGGAGCGTTAACATACCTTTGAACCAATTAAAACACCGGATTTATGAAATACTTCCAGATCGAAAGATTGTTGTACATTGTGCTTCCGGATATCGTTCATCGATTGCCTCGAGCCTTCTTGAGCAGAATAAAATTTCAAATTTTGCCGATCTGGTAGGTGGGATTTCCGCATGGGAAGCCGCTAAGCTCGGCACTGTGAAATAACTTAGAGTAAATCAAGAGTTGACTCTTCTATATCATCTCATAGGGGCTTTTATATCACGCACTTAATTAATCTGGTGATTCAGCAAAACGTTGACAAAACGTCTTTGGGAAGTTAAATAATCAACGTTCTTACACGTAATTTGGCGAGGTAGGCAGTTGGCAGTCTGATTATGATTATTCGAGCCATAGTAATAATTTTCTTAACAGCCGTTCTAGGATGTGCTAATTTCTCTCCAAAGCCGATTGAAGAGGTTCCGTTTAAAAGCCGCGCCCAGACGCAGAGCAGAGATGGCATGACTGTTTCTGCATCTGTTCTGAGCGACGATGAAAGTGAAGAATTGTTCGGTGTGAATTTAGCCGGAAAGGATATCCAACCTGTCTGGTTAAGCATCAAGAACGATAATGAAATACCTTGTCTATTTTTGCCGATTACACTCGATCCCCACTATTTTTCGCCGAATGAGGCTGCGTTTATGAACCACTACACGCTCACGCTTGGCGGCTCTGCTAACAAGGAGATGGATAAGCACTTCAATGAGGTCGGAATGCACGTTGAATATGTTTCAGCGGGGGAAGAGGAGTCCGGTTTCGTTTTTTCGAACATGGATCCGGGGATTAAATACGTTGAGGTTACTCTTTATTGCTTCACTACAATAGAAAAATTCGTGTTTTATTTTGAGGTTCCAGGATTTCAAGGTGACTATGATATTGTGGATTGGCAGGAATTATATTCAGAGAACAAATTTATCGATTACGATAATGAGGAGAAGTTTCGCAAAGCCTTGGAGAATCTTCCCTGTTGCACAACTGATGAAGAGGGAGAAGGTAAAGGCTATCCAATTAATTTGGTATTTATTGGTGATACCGATGATATCGCGTCTGCTTTCATCAGGCGTGGCTGGGATGTGTCAGAGCCGATCTCTGATGACTGGGAGAAGAAGATAGATCTATCAAAAATCTTTTCGACTGCAAGGTATCGAACTACTCCGATGAGTCGGGAGTATTTTTTTGGAAGGAGTCAGGACTATAGTCTTCAGAAGACAAGACAGAAGGAGAAGGGGAAGATCCGTCAGAGGATAGAGCTCAGGGTATGGTTGACTCCAATTAAGTACAAGGGAGAGTATGTGTGGTTTGGTTCCACCACTCGGGATATTGGTTCGGATTTTACCCGTAGGACTGAGTGGTACGTCGCAAAATCCATTGATCCCGAAGTTGATGAAGCTAGGTCTTATTTGACGGAAGACATCGGGCTCTCGAATAATTTAAGTAAGTTCGGTTATGTCGGGGGTTCAGTCGCCTCATCCCGATCCAATCCTGTCAGGAATTTCAAGAATCAATCCTGGTGGTCAGACGGGATGCGTGCTGTTTTACTTATAGAGAGTGAACCTACAAGTCTGTCTGAGATAGAGATATTGAAATGGGATTTACCCGGAGATATCGACGAAAATATGGAGTTTTAGAAAATAACTCTCAAAGATAAGAAATGATATTCAAACCGTAATTATGCTGATTACCCAAGATGTTAAACTCTGAAAATTTATTTAGACTGTTGGGTGGCATATTCCTGATCTTAACAATCGGTGTGGGTTCCATATTCTGGTCTGGCTGTGCATCATATTGCAGTCCCACTGGCCAAAGCGAGTCTGTTTTTAGTGTGGAAACAACAAATGGATGTAAGTTTTATTCACCCTCTCCCAATCCAACCAGGGACGTGCCATTTCTTCTGAGGGCCGAGACACAGAGCCGTGAAGGTATAACAGTTAGAGCAGTAGTCCTCAGTGATCATGAGAGCGAGGAGATATTCGGTGTTAATCTGGCGAGGGGCGGCGTGCAGCCAGTATGGTTACGAATAGAAAACAGGACTGATACGCCGTTCGCATTATTATTTGTGGCGATGGACTCGGATTATTTTACTTCCAATGAAGCGGCGTATATGAACCACCTTCCTTTTGCATTCAGTGTAAATGAGTTAATTGATCAATATTTTCAAGAGCAAGCCATTGACGGTTATATTCCTCCAGGTGGTGTATCGGAGGGGTTCGTTTATACAAACATTGATCCTGGTATAAAATTTGTAAATGTGACTCTTTATGGGCCGAAAAGAATAGAGTCCTTCCCATTACTGTTTGAGGTCCCCGGCATTACAACTGACTACCAGAGAGTAGATTTTCATAGATTGTATTCAGACAAAGGGATAGTGAATATAGAAGATGAGGAAGAATTACACAGAGCTCTTGAAAATCTACCTTGCTGTACACAAAAGAGGGATGGTTCCGGAAGGAATGACCCCCTTAATTTTACATTGATAGGTGATCCAGATGACATATTTCCCGCTTTGATATACCGCGGTTGGGACGTTACAGAACCAATTTCATTTAGGTCCGGTCTGAGGGCTTTCAAGTCGTTTTTCTCGGGTGCCAGATATCGTACGTCTCCGATGAGCAGTCTTTTCTTCTACAAACGTTCACAGGACATGGGGCTACAGAAGGCGAGATCTACAATCCATGAGAGGAACCACCTTCGCTTGTGGTTGTCACCGATCAAATACAGAGGCAAAGACATCTGGATCGGTGCAATAAGCCGGGACATAGGTTCATATTTCACCTGGAGAACATGGTGGGGAACCGCTCATGCCATAGATCCTGATATAGATGAGGCGAGGGAATACCTGATGCAGGATCTTATATTCTCGCAGGCTGTGAGAAAAGTCGGCTATCTGGATGGTGTTGGAATTGCCACTCAGGATAACCCGCACAGAAACTTTATGAACCAACCGTACTGGACAGATGGAAGGCGAGTGGTCTTCCTCTTCGGCAGTGAGCCCACTTCTCTGTCAGACCTCGAATTTTTCTCCTGGGAATGGATAGACGATGAAGAAGCGGTGAATTTGCGGGAGGAAATGCGAAAGATCAGGAATAAATACAAAGAGTGAACTAATTCAAGGTAATTTTTAAATTTTAACCTTTTTTGGGCCTGGCGAAATGAAACTTTGAACGCATGCCAGTACGTATGCGTTGGGCCTTTTATTTCTATTACTGCAGTGATCTTTAAAATAGCTACTCGAAAGGTAAGAATTAAATTTTGGTTATGATACGGATTGTAATGAAAGAAACACTTATTTCAAGGGTCTTTTTGTCCCCTTCCACCATCTTTCGAGAACTTTTTGATGACGAAAGTGATAACGATGAATCCTAAAACCATAACTATGACTGCCCCAATCAATATTATTAAAAGTTTTTCATTTAATCTCCCTAACCTCCCCCCATAGATGGTATAGAAAATGATGCCGGCTAGAATGATGAGAAATGGAAACCATATATATGGATTTAGTATTTTTTGCTTTCTTTCTTTTTCAAGGTACTTGATCATATCAAATTTATCTTCTTTTTCACTTTCCTGACTATTTTGCTCTTCTTGTTGATCGAGTTTTCGTTTTTCATCTTTATCATCTTTCATAAAATCGAAGTCGAGCTGATTTGGTATTTTGTCTTCTTCTTCTATTGAAGCCTCGTGATCAGATCTCTTAATTTTTTCGTATGCGGATCTGAGGAGATTCGCCGCCATGACATTCCGCTTCTTGGTTTCATTCCATTCTTCTCTGCCTACTTTATTCCGCATTATATACTCAAGTGTGTCCGCTTCTTTTTTTTCGCCTATGTTTATCAGGAAATATTGATAAGCCCACAATCCATCGACAATGCTTGGATCATTGTTGTTAGTCTCGTTTGGCAGCAATATGGTGAATACGAGATATTCATTGAAGCTTATCGGGATCTTCTGCTTTGCCTTAAATTGTGTACTTTCCCATTTCAGGAGCATATCGATCACAAATTGAGCGTGGGTGCTTTCCTCTTCAGATTTGGATAATTCCCTAATATCGTTGAAATAGTTTCTCATGTCTTTATAGGTTTTTTTTATTTTGTTAATGTCGAATCTTGAATCCTGCACTTCTATTCGCTCCGATAAACCGAGATGTTGTAGTACATGTTTAGAATTTCTGGTATTGGCAAACTTTTGTTTTGATGGCGCTAACTTGAATATAAGATAGTAAAGGGTGAATAACGGAATTGAAGGACTGGAAGCAATGTTTTCACTTTAGCACACCTAGTTTAAGTGCAAGTGGTGAAGAAGTGTATAACTCTATAAGAACAATAAGATTTAACTTGATAAGGATTTACTCTCATTCATTTGTGCGATAAGTAGTCAATGCCCCCGTGCCAGTACCCGGTTTTATTGATATGAATTGATCTCTTCTATTCAACTGATATGCTTCCTCAGTAGTCCCCGGAGCAAATCTCGCTGTGGCACCCTTGCTCACCGCTACAATTCTAACCGGATCTATACCCAGCCCAATCAGAAAATTTTTTGCTGCATTAGCTCTCCTCAATGCTAGTGCAAGGTTGTATTGAGCCGTACCTCTTATGTCAGCATACCCCTCAATCAGTAAGGTGAAACCTGGGTTCTCCCTGAGTGCCTTGGCATTTTCTTCAAGAACTGGTGTGGCGTCTGGTCTAATATCAGATTTGTCAAAATCGAAGAATATGTCCCTTAATTCCAATCCTATTTCGAGTGAAGATGGAGGTGGAGGAGCTTCAGGCATTTCCTGAGCGAGCATCTGTTTTTTCATCAGAGTTTCATTTATATCATTCAATACCATTTTTTCCAGGTAGCCCCTAGATCTAACAGTACCAAGGTATCCGATCTTATAATCAAAGTATGGCATGATTTTATAATTTACCTTTACCTCAGTCTCCGAGGGGGAAATGCTTTTGACATCAACACGCAATTTTTCCTTTACGAATTTTGGATTGGGTGGGGCTGGCGGAGGGGTTATTTTTTCGAAGTATGATATTTGTCTTAGATAAGACATGACCTTGGAATCTTTAATCTGGTCATTGGCGGGTTCAAGATATATTCTATCCCTTTCACCGAATTTGGGACTATAAACATATGATGTCTCAAATTGTATATTCCCATTGAGCTTATCTTGATTTTGAATTCGCCAATCGAGCGCTTCTAGAGCGGCAATAGTCGCAGACCATACTTCATCATAGCTGCCATTGAAAACGATTGGTTCATTTTCATAATATCCAGCCTCCGGCGCAGGTCCTACGGGTGTTTCACCTACGCATGATAGAAAAAGGACCGGAGCGAATATATAAAGTAGAAATCTTGTCTTTTCTTTTATTATTAAACTCATTCTCTATGATTATAGTAGTTTAATAAACGCAAGAGCTGGCCAGTTCGCTTTCTTTTTTCTGGTAAATGTGAACGCAAAATGGTTGCCTGAGTGCCGTTCTTCCCCTGTCAGCGAGTATGTCAGCTAACTGTTTTGCCTTTTGCGGGTTTGGCGGCGACCCAACCGCCTTTGAGGAAGTTTTCACCCATAATGATATTGGAGAATCCCAGTCTGCGCTAATAACACCGGGAAGACTCATTATAATTGAAGTGAAGTGCTTTTGTGATGCCGTTTGACTGTATTCCATTCCAAAGGAGCTAAGACCGTAGAAGCCGATTGCGAAAATCAAGGCGGAAACGATGGTTAACCTAATTTTCATCCTCACCCTCCTTTAAGATGATTTAGACTTTAAAAATGTCAGACATATTTATACCATCAATTTAAATCAAATTCTACACTTATTTCAGCGATAATTCACTGCGATGTAAAATTTTCATCCCGGATTAGAGCGGTTAACCAGCGATCCATCCAGCGTCAACTGAAAGCATAGAGCCAGTCATATACTTAACATTGTCGTCACAGAGAAATGAAACAGCATGAGCAATTTCTTCGGGTGTGCCAAAGCGCCCTAAATGTTTGGCAAGGGGTTGGAGTGATTCTAAGTACCCCTTAAGCGCGTTTTGATCGGGCACGGCAGCGAAAAATCCTTCGACCATCGGAGTCCATATTGTGCCGGGACATATACAATTGACACGGATTCCTTTTTCCGCGTACTCTAGAGCCATGCTCCTTGTGAGCTGCGTTATGGCTCCTTTGCTGGCGTTGTACGCGGCCGCACCAGGAATAGCTTTCAATCCTAGTATAGAAGAGTTGTTGACTATGCAACCACCACCATTTTCTAACATCCTGGGAATCACATATTTTGACATAAAATAAGTGCCTTTTACGTTGACATCAAAAGTCTCTTCCCATTTGTCTGTCGGTGTTTCATGGGTGTTGTAAATATACAGGACGCCTGCATTGTTGAATAGAATATCTATGCGCTTGTGTTTTTCTAAAGTATAATCGACTGCGGCCTTGCAGTCCTTTTCTTTAGATACATCGCTAACAAAATAATCAATTTCCAACCCTTCTTTTTTCGCTTCTCCTACGGCTTCTTTTAAGGTTTTTTCAGTGCGACCCGTAATTACAACTTTTGCTCCCTCTCTCGCGAACAGAATTGCCGCTGCCTTCCCCAATCCCAGGCTTCCACCTGTGATAAGTGCTACCTTGTCCTTATGCTTCATTGATTACTTACCTCCGTTGGAATGTTTTGAATTATAACCAAACGTTTTATTTGAAGATATTTTTATTCGCATCCTTATTGTTTAATTTCTGACTTTGAATATTGGAGTTTCTAATATAATATCCAAACATTTATTAGTATCAAATCTTTTCAAATAAGCATTTACTTAAGCCTAGTAAGTATCAATGAAGAGTTTTATTTGGTCTGGCAATCTAGCATGCTAAATCTAGTTCTTTCTTGATCTCGAAAACACTGTTTATATAATTACTATAGCAGGAGGGCTAAAGCCATGGAAACATTACTTAGCATTTTTTTAGGTATTGGTCTCAGCGCTGCATGTGGGTTTAGAGTCTTCATTCCACTGATGATAGTAAGTGTTGCTTCACTTTCTGGGCATCTAATCTTGGCCCCTGGCCTTGAATGGATTGGCACTTATCCGGCTCTTGCAGCATTTGGGATTGCTTCGATGGTTGAAATATTTTCATATCATATTCCTATCATCGATAACCTCCTTGATACGCTTGCGGTTCCTGCGGCAACAATCGCGGGTACGATCGTGATGGCCTCGGCAGTTTCGGAAATGAGCCCGTTACTCAGATGGTCTCTTGCAGTTATAGTTGGTGGAGGAATTGCCGGTATGGTTCAGGGTTTGACTAGCATAACTAGACTGGCTTCAACCGCTGCAACAGGCGGATTTGCTAATCCTATCGTTTCAACTGCTGAAGCTGGCGGATCGGTAGCCATGTCGGTTATAGCAATTTCTTTGCCTGTGGTGGCGTTTATTTCAGTAATCGGAATAATATGGTTTGCGTTCGTCAAATTGTATAGAAGGCTGTTCAGAGAAAAGGCGTTTAATACATAGTCATATTTAAAATCTTTCGATTATGTATCGTTGACATCAGCAAATATGTAGAGACGCAAAATTTTGCGTCTCTCCTACAAATCTTGAACTCTGCAACTAGTAATGGATTACTGATTTTTTCGAATGGCCTACGCTCAACTGTGTTTATTTTTTAGATTGTTAAATATTTTTTCCGCCGCCATTTCACCGGAATTTATACAGTCCGGTATGCCAACCCCGCTGTACGCATTTCCGGCAAGCTCAAGGGACTTATATTTGCTTACTCGCTCTTTTATCTTGGAAACGAGGTCAAGATGCCCAACAAAGTATTGAGGCATTGATTGATAGTACCTACTTACCATCTTCAAGATGGGTTTATCACTTACTCCGAGTAATTCGCACATCTCTTCATGTGCTGTTTTCATCAGCCAGTTATCATCTCTTTCATAAATTTCGGGATTAGTTGCACCTCCCATGAAACAGCGTAGTAAAACCTTGCCTCTTGGTGCTCTTCCCGTGAATTTTAAACTGGTAAAAGAGCATGCTAAAATAGGGCGCTTTTCAACTGTCGGCACAACAAATCCGAAACCGTTTAGATTATGGGATATGTCGTCAAGATTGTAAGCGAGGTTGATAACGACAGAGGATTCGTATTTTATTTGTGATAATTCCTTAGCAAGACGACTGTCAAATCCTTCCAGTAAATGGTATGCCTTATTTGAGGCTAACGCGATTATTACACCATCGGCATCTATCATAGTGCCATCTTCAGTCATTAGGGTCCACACGCTGTTTGAAAGTTCTAAACGTTTAACAGTTTTCCCGAGTTTTAAAGATTTCCCGGGCAGACTGGAACCCAACTTTTCTATCAGAGATTCCATTCCATCTTTCAGCGATAAGAATAGACTATAACGGGCCCCGCTCTCACCAGATTTAGAGGTATTTCTTTTGTTTTTCTCTCTGATCAAAGCCCTTATTACACTTCCGTGCTTCTGTTCCAATTCAAGAAATTGCGGGAAAGTGGCCTTAAGGCTCAGGGATTGGGGGTCGGCGGTGTAAATCCCACTTATTAATGGTTGCGCAACAAGATCGAGCACCTCTCGCCCAAATCGTCGGGTAACGAACGATGCAAGGCTTTCATCACTTTGGCTGGATCTACTTGGCAGCACTGTCTCTAATGCTGTTCGTAGCTTCCCGCGCCATGTAAATAACGGAGATGTTAAGAACGATAAAAGGCGAGTCGGAGCAAGCATAAGAAATCCATCAGGCACGTATATAAGTCTTCCCCGTTTGACAACGTATGTACGACGGTTTTCTTCATTTGTAGGGATTAGTTCTGGACCTAAACCCAATCGCCTGCATAGGTTCAACGCCCATGGCTTAGTAGTTATGAATGAATCAGGTCCTTCTTCGATTAAAAAATCATATGCGTGTTTGGTAGATATAACCCCGCCGAGCTTATTACGTCCTTCAAATAGAAGAACTTCGAGCTGAGTTTCACTCTCAGAGCTCAACTCCATTAGCCGATGTGCGGCACTCAGACCTGTTATACCACCACCTATGATAACTATTCGCATTATTTGTTAAGTTATATAACCACAGATGAATAGATATTGTTAGAAATAAACCGATACGAGTAAAAGATCTACGATTCATGGCGGATCATGCATCCTGGATCCTGCATCATGCTTCCTGTCTTATGTGACTTTTAACAACGTCTGCTAATGCTTCAATAAACTTCTGATCATCATTTACCGTTTTAGCCCTCAACATTTTTATTCCGACCTCCTCAGCAACCTCTGCTGCTTCAATACCGATATCATAGAGAACTTCGACGTGATCACATATAAATCCGATTGGTTGAATTATTACATGAGCGGTGGATTTTTTGGAAAGCGCTCTGATTAGATCACACACATCGGGCTCGAGCCAGGGGTCTGTAGGACGACCGCTCCTGCTTTGATATGCAAGCAACCAGTTTTCATGACCGAGCCTCTCCGATATCAGTCGACATGAAATGGTAAGTTGCTCTACGTATGGGGATGCTTCGGCCATGGGAGTCGGTATGCTGTGTGCTGTAAAAATCAAAACGGTATCGTCGCGGTCAGTGGACGGTATCTGTTCAAGGCATTCGGCTATCCGCTCGGATGAGTCTTCAATAAATAGAGGATGATCATAAAATGGTTCTGTGTAATCTACGGACAATTCAACACCTGTCGTAGAAATGGCCTCCTCCACATCTCGCTGATACCTTTCCCAGCTCGCATCGGATTGATGGGCTGCCATTATTATGGCCAGAGCATTGTTTATTCCTTCTTTTGACATTTCGATGACTGTATCTGACAAAAATGGATACCAGTTTCTCATGCCAACATAGACCGGTAAGGGATATCCGTTAATTTTCAGCTGAGCTTCCAGCCCCCTGGCTTGCCGGTACGTAATTTCATTCAGGGGCGATCTGCCCCCTATAAGCTCATAATGATGAGCTACCTCGTCTAAACGCTCGGGTGGAATAGGTCGACCGCTTGAGACCTTAGACAGGAATGGTCTTATGTCGCCGGTCTTTTCGGGTCCGCCAAACGCTATCATTAATATTGCATCATATCTGTTTGACATTTATCGACACTGCTTTTTAATCGGCAACTGAGGACGTAAATTTGATACATGATGTACGATACAAGATACATGATGCACGATGCAAGATGCAGGATGGCGCATCAACTTTTACTCCCAAAATCATGCACATAATCTATTAGTGCAAGGACGTTATCGACAGGGGTGTTAGGTAATACACCATGTCCGAGGTTGAAGATATGTCCTGGTCTTCTCTCGGCTTTCTCCATTACCATTGATGCTTTTCTCCGAATTTCCGCAGGCTTTGTCAATAGGATTGCAGGGTCTAGGTTTCCTTGCACTCCAACATCATAGCCAACTCGTGCCCAGGCATCTTTAAGATTCACTCGCCAGTCGAGCCCAATGACATTCCCACCGGCCTCCTTCATCAGTTCCAAAAGTCCGGCTGTATTTGTACCAAAATGTATGACTGGGGTGTTTTTTGCAATATTTTGAAACAACCTATTCATATGAGGTAGAACATATTCTCTATAGTCGTCTGGTGAAAGGCAACCAACCCAGCTATCAAAAATCTGTATTGCGTCCGCCCCTGCTGAGATTTGATGATTGAGGTAGGAAACCGTAGCATCGGTTAATCTATTCATAAAAGTATGCCAAGCGGAAGAATCACCGTGCATAATTGCCTTGGTGTTTTCGTAGTTTCTCGAGCCACCTCCCTCGATTATGTATGAAGCGACGGTAAAAGGAGCACCGGCAAAGCCTATCAATGGCACCTCAGGATCGAGCGCACTTCGTGTGATCCGGATAGCGTCATAAACAAAATTAAGTTCGTCGCCATTAAATTCCCTAAGCGTAGTGACTGCCCTCCTTGATCTCAGGGGTCTTCTAATTCGTGGCCCATCTCCCCTGGAGAATTCTAGCTCTATCCCTAACGGTTCCAAGATGAGCAGTATATCGGCAAAAATAATTGCGGCATCAACAGCTAGACGATCTACGGCCATCAGAGTTACTTCTGCCGCTAATTCAGGTTTCTTGCAAAGTTCGAGAAACGAAACCTTCTCGCGGAGCTCCCTATATTCGCGTAGAAACCTCCCGGCCTGTCTCATTAACCAAATTGGCGTATAATCCGTGTGCTCGAGCCGACATGCTTTCAAAAAGGGTGAGTTTTTGGCAACTTCCTTTGAGTTGAAACTCTTGTCCTTATTCCAGATCATATCAATTCTGTGCCATTTGTTTGTGTTAACATCGTTTGAATGCGCAATCCTTTTCTTTCGCAAAAGGGCTCCACCGCGTCTTGCCATCTCTCGGACTAGATTACCCATCTTGGGACTATTGGGTTCATAGTCCGCTGACAAGCCTGCCTCATGTAGAGTCTGAGTTGTCGTAGGTCCGATCGATCCTGTGACCAGGTTTTTGAAACCTTCTCTCAGCTGCTCTTCCAGTCCTTCATCGGACGCCACCTTGATCAAATGGTGTACCTGCTGAGAACTTGTAAAGAGGGATATATCAGTTTCTTGATCCGCAATCGAACGAATTGCTGTGCGAAGAGGGGTTAGGTCTTCGGGCAGGGCCCAGCGATAGACAGGTACAGGAGTAACAATTGCGCCTCTCTCTTGCAAGCTTGATAACAACGCGGTATTCGGTAAACCATATTCCTGGACAGCTACTCTTTTGCCATTTACGGGAAGCTCGTTATCTAATGTGATTAAAATATCGCGCCATGTGTTTGGTTCGGGTACAAGAAGGTCTGGTCTAAGTCCCAATTCGCGTAATGCGGCAACTGGTTTGGGGCCACGAGCCACCTTTTTTACTTTCCGGAGTGCATCTAGAAGTTTGTTTTGTTGATATTTTGCTGATACAGCCTTGAATAGAGTGCTAGTACCAACGCCGGTCATGAAAATTATGATATCAAATTGCCCTTCAAATAGACCCTTTGCAAACTCTAATGCCTCCGTTGCTTCAGATAACGGAACCTCCCTCATAGAGGGTGCCAGAACTGGTATGCCTCCGTGGTATAGGATCAGTTTTTCCATCTCTTTTGCCCTGCGGCTCTCAAAAGCGGTAACTCGAAGGCCATTGAATCCCTTTGTCATTTTTTATCTTCCTTGAATCTTCATAAAAAACTTTTATCTTTAATGCGTTTGGACGATGAGAGAGAGGCGAATTTGGCAAGTCATACTTCTTTAGCTTATTTTGATTTGCTACAATTTTATCTGATGATTGTATTTTGATTTTAGCACACTTGCATAGAGGGTCAAGGTTTAGGTCGTTGAGTCTAAAGTTTGGATGTATGAAAATTTCTGGAAAATTATTCGATTGTCTTTATTCATTGTTTCGGAGGAAAAGATGAGCAAGAAAGTCGAATTTTATTATGATTTTTCAAGTCCGTATAGCTATCTTGCTTCAACGAAAATTGAAGGGATATGCACAAGACATGGAGCCGAGCTCGATTGGAGGCCATTTTTGGTAGGAGGTGTATATAAGGAGACCGGCAACCGTGCCCCTTTGGAGGTGCCGAGCAAAAAGAGGTACATGATTCAAGATGTAAAAGATTGGGCTAACCATTATGGAGTAGAGCTCAATTTCCCGGATCTGTTCCCGGTGAATAGCGTGAAATCCATGCGAGGCGCTTTCGTTGCGAAGGAACAGGGAAGGGTTCGGGATTACACGCACAAACTTTTCAAGTTTTACTGGATTCAGAATGACGATATAAGCCAGGATGAGATATTGCAACTAGCTTTAACCGAGCTCGATATGGACTATGAACTATTTATAAAGAGAATTAATGACCAGGAAATAAAGGATCAACTCAGAATAGAAACTGCCGAAGCCGTTAGAAGAGGTGCTTTCGGTGCGCCAACAATTTTTCTGGGGGACAAGATGTTCTGGGGAAATGATAGATTGCTTTTTGTAGAATCTTATTTGAAGAGTAAATTGTAGATCCAGCGTTTCAAGTTGCAAGATAGATGATACATGATACATGACATGTGAATTGAATGAGCCTCGATGTGTAGAAATATGAGATTTTCGGCTAATTACGTGTACTAGTAATGAAAGGGAGCAAGTAAGATGCACCACGGATTTGGATATAGAGATAATGAATTTCATGTCGAGGAAGTTCCTGTGAGAAGAATTGTTGAATCTTTCGGGACCCCTTGCTACATATATAGTTTTTCGGCGTTAAAGCATGGCTTCACCCTTTATAATAATGCATTTTCATCCGTAGGTCCTCTTATTTGCTATTCAGTAAAGGCAAATTCTAATCTAGCGATTCTTAAGGCATACGCGAACTTCGGAGCAGGATTTGATATCGTTTCGCTGGGAGAACTCCGCAGGGTTTTAATTGCGGGTGGCGACCCACAAAAGATTGTCTTTTCTGGTGTTGGGAAGACGCTTGAGGAGATGAGGGAAGCAATTAGTTCAGAGATATTATTTTTCAATGTCGAATCCACTGAGGAACTTGAAGCGTTAAACACTGTCGCGAAGGATTTGAAGAAGAAGGCGAGGGTTGCGATTCGTGTTAATCCCGATATTGATCCAAAAACACATCCGTATATAACTACCGGGCTCAAAGAAAGTAAATTCGGAATCGATATTGATAAGGCGGTATATGTGTACGGGCAAGCTGCAGCGATGGATGGTGTAGAGATTGTTGGTATAGATGCACATATTGGATCACAGATTTTTGACCTCACTCCGTTTGCGGATTCATTAAGAAAACTTATAGAGCTTTCAGATTTATTGAGGGATGAAGGAATTAATATTCAGTATATAGATATAGGAGGGGGGTTAGCCATTAGTTATGAATTAGGTGAAGTATCACCTAAACCACGAGATTATGCGGAAGTAATAGTGAGAGAGCTGAGAGACAAGCCATATAGGCTGGTTTTAGAGCCTGGACGGTCTTTGGTCGGCAATGCCGGGATACTCGTAACAAAGGTTATCTATTTAAAAGAAGGAGAAACCAAGAAATTCGTGATCGTAGATGCGGCTATGAATGATTTGATTAGGCCGGCTTTCTATGACTCCTATCACGAAATTCTGAATGTAAATCAAGGTAACAGCCACGAAGAAAGGGTGGATATAGTGGGACCGGTTTGTGAATCCGGAGATTTTTTTGCAAAAGATAGAGAACTTCCAAGGGTAAAAAAGGGTGATCTTCTTGCAATACTCAGCGCTGGAGCATACGGGTTTGTAATGTCATCAAATTACAATTCTCGTCCACGCATACCTGAAGTATTGGTCAATGGTGTGGAATTTTTTTTGGTAAGAGAAAGGGAAAAAATTGAGGATTTAATGCGAGGTGAGAGTATTCCAGGGTTTATCAAGTGAAGAATAAGTTTTAAAGACAGTCTTCTAAGGTCTAGGTGTTAACCAAAATCTCTCGGATTTGAGTTATATTGTAAAGGGTATGGATGGTATTACACTTTTTTTCCTGATAGATTACGTCGTGGATAAATTTAAACAGTAAATCAAAATTGACCTAGAATTAGCCAATGTATATCCTTTTAGTGCGTTTTAAGTGATGTCGATCTTATATTTTTGTGATTATTCGTCAATATACGGAGGTTGTTATGATATGGGAGAGTAGTTTTTTTGAGTTTATTAGAAAGGGCGGATTCTTTATGTATCCCATAATGCTTTGCTCAGTAGTGGGCCTGGCGATTTTACTTCAAAAGATTTGGGTTCTAAGACCAAAAAAAATAATTCCCGAACAGTTTTTGAGCACCCTTTATGAGTTAATCTCCCAGGCCAAATTTGGTGATGCTAGGGTGTTATCAAGGGCAAATGATTCGCCCATTGCAAGAATAGCTTCCACCGCACTTGAGTATTTTGATAGACCCAAAGATGAACTGAAGGAAAAAATCGAGGAGTCTGGTAGAAAAGAGGCGACTGATCTCTACAGATATATCGAGGGTCTCGGTGCTATTAGTAATGTCAGCACACTATTGGGTCTACTGGGAACGATATCCGGAATGATAAAGATATTTAGGGTTATTGCCGAACAACCAATTGTAAATCCTCCAAGCCTGGCAGGGGGCATTTCGGAGGCGCTTTACACGACTGCCCTTGGGCTTTTGGTTGCTATACCAGCTTTTATAGCTTACAAATACACTTCTGGAAAAGCTGGAGAGATCACGGCGGAAATGGAAGAGGAAGGGATGAGCATTATGGAAGAAATTGTTATTGCAAATGACAGAAAGGAGAAGGCCCGAGAGATTGTCAGATGAGATTTAGAAAAGACGATGATCCAAAAAAGGGTTTAGCCAGTACACTTGATCTTACCCCTATAGTGGATGTGGTTTTTAATCTGCTCATATTCTTTGCGCTTTCTCTTAATTTTGCCGTTACCTCAGGCGGAATTAATGTCAAACTGCCGAAGGCCTCATCTGCGGAGCCCATAAAAGCTGAAGAACTTACAGTAAATCTCACCGCCGATGGTAAAATCTACCTGAATGATAAGGTCATTACACTGGAGAAACTTTCACAGAGATTGAAAGAGAAGAAGGATAAGGATTCTCTGGTAATCATAAGAGCAGATAGTTTAGTGACTCACGGCAGGGTTGTTGAGGCCATGGACACTGTAAGGACTAACGGCTTTTCAAGGCTCGCAATAGCTGTGGATCAACCCCCATTTGAGAAGAAGTGAATTGCCAGGACTTTAGTCCACAGGATCTGTGACCTAACAGTGAAACAATTAATTATATTCGCAGGAGCGGCTTACAGTCGGGATTTCATCGGGACTGGAAAGCGCCCCCTATTGATTAAATGTGAAATTATTTCCCGATACGGATAGAAGGGGTTTTCGAACCCCGCATTAAAACGTGAAGATTTACCAGACAATTAATACCCCCCATCTTAATCTTCCCCCTCGAGGGGGAAGAGATGTGCGAACGGGGACATGGGTCAGTCTCCTCACCCGTTTGAGCGGGGATTAAGGTTGGGGGGCATAGATTCACATTGTTTGACAGCATTTATTATCTTATGTAGTTTTTCGCGTCCATTGAAAACGCTTCCTTTTAAATAACGCCGTGATAATCCTCAGATTTCTCAATATCCTCATCACGAATTATTTTACATTCTGGATAATTGGATTCTCGATCTCTACATACCTCTATCCTGATCCTTTCAGAAAGCTCATATATCTGATCACGCCTGCCTTGGGTGTAATTATGTTTGGCATGGGTATCACCCTTAGTGGTCAAGATTTCAAGAGAGTACTGCTCAGACCTCTGGATGTTGCCGTTGGATTTTGTCTCCAGTACGGATTCATGCCTTTAGCAGGATTTGTTCTTTCCAATATATTCGGTCTCAAACCCTTACTTGCAGCAGGAGTGGTGCTTGTTGGATCGTGCCCTGGTGGGACGGCTTCGAACGTAATCACCTTTCTGGCTAGAGGAGATGTCGCTCTCTCAGTTACGTTGACCTCGGTTTCGACTATCATGTCCCCTGTCTTGACTCCACTATTCACATACATTTATGCAGGACAGTGGATAGACGTACCTGCTTATAAACTCTTCATTACTACTATCAAAATAATTATTCTACCAATAGCACTTGGTCTTGGAATCAAGACCTTGTACAGAGAAAAGGTCATGTTCGCTGTTGAATTTCTTCCCCTGTTGTCCTCTGTTGCAATAATTTTCATTGTCGGAGTTATAGTAGCGGCCAATGCAGAATCCATTTCTGGGGTTGGACTTAGAACAGGTCTTGTTGTAATAATTCATAATGTCCTGGGACTGGCTGTTGGTTTTGGCTTAGCTAGGCTTGCAGGTATGAACATGAAAAAGGCGAAAGCGGTATCAATAGAGGTAGGTATGCAGAATTCAGGGTTAGGGGTTGCGTTGGCGGGAGCATATTTCGGGGCTCTGGCAGCGCTCCCTGCTGCGATCTTCAGCGTCTGGCATAATATATCTGGTTCCGCACTTGCATGGTGGTGGAGTAGGCAAGAAGAAAAGATTTCATAAGCTGGTCTCAAAGGATAAAAATCATAATATTGCGAATAAATGATAAAGGTTTTCCAATAAAGGGATATTTGTTCCTGATATGTTCGGCGTTCTTTACGTCCCTTTCCTATATATTCGGGAAAGCGATTAATGATGAATTTGGTCCCGAAACGACTGTTTTTTTCTGGTTTTTTGGCGCATTTTTGTGTTCTTCTTTTGTTGTTATTTTGCTGCCTTCCCAAAGATTGGAGATCAGGGGAGTCCGTAGGTATTTCCCGATATTTGTTTACAGTTCAAT
>Ga0214472_10002214_pt1 | contig 21111 bp, 17 predicted proteins | sample RVTome_6_FD_207662 | JGI IMG/M metagenome (GOLD analysis project Ga0214472, IMG submission 207662) | Soil microbial communities from uranium-contaminated site in the Upper Colorado River Basin, Wyoming, United States - RVT140D175 | ecosystem: Environmental > Terrestrial > Soil > Contaminated >...
CACGCCGACAATACCCGCCAAAATCAAAACCTTGTGTTAGGCTCAAGGAACAACTCATTAAGCAAACGAAATGGAGATCGAACCATGATCCGCACGCTTGTACTGATGTCGTCTCTGCTGTTTTCACTCGGCGCCCAGGCAGAAAGCATCGTCGTGTCTTCCAAGATCGATACCGAGGGCAGTCTGCTCGGCAACATGATCGCGCAGCGGCTCGAGCAGGCCGGGCTCGAGGTGGAGAACCGCGTGCAGCTTGGCGGCACGCCGATCGTGCGCAAGGCGATCACCTCCGGCGAGATCGATATCTATCCCGAGTACACCGGCAACGCCGCATTCTTCTTCAATCTGGCCGAAGATCCGGCCTGGAAGTCGTTCGACGCGGGTTACGACAAGGCAAAACAGCTGGACTACGAGGCCAACAAGATCGTCTGGCTGACACCGGCGAACGCCAACAACACCTGGGCGATCGCCGTGCGCAAGGAGATCGCGGACAGCGGCAAGCTCGCCACGATGACCGACTTCGGCCGCTATGTGCGCGAGGGCGGCGATATCAAGCTGGCGGCGTCGGCCGAGTTTGTCTCCAGTCCGGCGGTGCTGCCCGCGTTTCAGGAAACCTACGACTTCAAGCTGGATGAATCGCAACTGCTGGTCCTCTCCGGCGGCAACACCGCCGCGACCATCAAGGCGGCCGCGCTGCAGACCGACGGCACCAATACCGCGATGGTGTACGGCACCGACGGCGCCATCGCCAGTGTCGGTTTGGTGGTGATGGCGGACGACAAGGGGGTGCAGCCGGTCTACGCGCCGACGCCGATCATCCGCGAAGAGGTGCTGAAGGCTCATCCTGAGATCGACGAACTGCTGAAGCCGATCTTCAACTCGCTGGATCTGGAGACGCTGCAGGCGCTCAATGCCCGCATCGCGATCGGCGGCGAGAATGCGGCCGACGTGGCGGCCTCCTACCTGGCTACTCTGGGGCTGGACAAATAACCGGCCGACAGTACCGCCCGATGCGGTTCGGCATCGACCGGCTGGGGCTGACGCTGGCGATCGCGGCGGGGCTCTCGCTGCTGCTGCCGCTGGTCAACCTGCAGCCGAACCGGATACTGCCCGGCAGCGCCGTGGCGTTGGATCTGCTGCTGGCGCAGCCGGGTATGCAGCTCTTTATCCTGATTCTGCTCCCGACGCTGTTGATCAGCGCTGTTCACGCCCATGCGACGCTGAAGCTGCTGCTTGGCGCCTTGAGTCTGCTGGCGTTGATCTATGGGGTCGGTGCTTCCGGCGACGCCCTGCTGCAGGATCAAGGGCCGTTCGCCCGGCTGGCGCTGGGCAGCGGCTTCTGGACGCTGTCGCTGCTGCTGGGGCTGCTGATGACCGACGCGCTGATCAAACAGAGGATCGGCGCCCTGCTCAGGTTGCTGCTGGTCGGCGTCTATCTGGCGCTGATCTTCGCGCTGCTCGCCTCCGGCCATTGGGACGGTATCTCGCTGCTGCTGGAGTATCACAATCAGCCCGCCTTCTGGCAGCAGGGCGCACGTCATCTGCTGCTGGCGTTGGGCAGCATCCTGCCCGCGTTGGTGATCGGCGTTCCGCTGGGGATCCGCTGCCACCGCTCGCCGCGTCTGCGCACGGCGCTGATCCCGCTGCTCAGTCTGCTGCAGACCATCCCCAGCCTGGCGATGTTCGGCCTGCTGATGATCCCGCTGAGCCTGATCGCCCTCGCCTACCCCGCGCTGGCGGCGCTCGGTATCCGCGGTATCGGCGCGGCGCCGGCGGTGATCGCGCTGTTTCTCTATTCGTTGCTGCCGATCGTCAGCAATACCGCCGCCGGGTTCGACGGCGTGGATCGGAACGTGCTGCTCGCCGCCCGCGGCATGGGGATGAGCCGACGCCAGTTGCTCTGGCAGATCGAGCTGCCGCTGGCGCTGCCGGTGATGCTGTCGGGGCTGCGTATCGTGGTGACGATGAATATCGGCCTGGTCGCCGTGGCCGGGCTGATCGGCGGAGGCGGTTACGGCACCTATATCTTTCAGGGCCTGGGGCAGACGGCGACCGATCTGGTGCTGCTCGGCACCCTGCCGACCATTCTGCTCGCCTTTCTCGCGGCGATGCTGATCGACACCCTGATCGCGATGACACGCAAGGAGGACGCATGATCGAGCTGCGCGGCCTGACCCGCACCTTCGGCGAGCGGATCGCCGTCGACAACCTGGACCTGAGGGTCGAGTCCGGCGAGATCTGTGCGCTGATCGGCACTTCCGGCTGCGGCAAGTCGACCACGCTGAAGATGATCAACCGGCTGATCGAGCCCACGGCGGGCCAGGTGTTGATCAACGGCGAGGATGTGCGCAGGCAGCCGCCCGAGCAGTTGCGCCGCCGCATCGGCTACGCGATCCAGGGTGTCGGCCTGTTCCCCCACCGCACGGTGTACGACAACATCGCCGCCGTTCCCCGGCTGCTGGGCTGGACCCGGCTACAGATAGACGACCGGGTGCGGGAGCTGCTGGAGCTGTTGAAGATGGCGTTCGACACCTTCGCCCATCAGTATCCGCACCGGCTCTCCGGCGGCGAGCAGCAGCGGATCGGCGTCGCCCGGGCGCTGGCGGCGCGTCCGGAGCTGATGCTGATGGACGAACCCTTCGGTGCGCTGGACCCGCTGACCCGCGAGCGCCTGCAGGGCGAGCTGAAACAGATCCAGCGCCTGCTCGGCATCACCATCATTCTGGTCACCCACGATATGGAGGAGGCGATCCGCCTGGCCGACCGGATCGCGGTGATGGACGGCGGCCGCCTGCTGCAGGTCGGTACGCCCCTCGAGTTGCTGCGCCACCCTCGTGAGGGGTTCGTCAGCCAGTTGGTCGGCGGCGAGGAGCGTGCGCTGCGGCTGCTGTCGCTGCGCACCATCGCCGAGCTGATGCAGCCTGCCGAGCTGTTCGCGCTGACCGACGACACGCCCAGCATCGCGGCCGGATCGAGCCTGCGCGATGCACTGGCGCGCCAGCTCTGGCAGCGGGCGCCGGTGCTGCGCGTGGTCGATGCCGAGGGGAAAACCTGCGGCGCCATCGGCCTCGAACAGATGCTCAATGCCGGGGACGGCAACTGATGACGGCTCTCGTGCGCCTGCGCGTCTGGTCGGGGGTATTGATCCCGCTGCTGCTTCTGCTCTATCTGGCGCTGGCCACATCGACGCTGGAACCGCTGTTGTCGATGCTCTCCCCGCCCGGCGCCCCCGCGCTCTACACCCGCAACAGCCTGTCGGCCCTGATCGGATGGCACCTGCTGCTGGTGTTGCTGGCGATCGCCGCCGCCACGCTGATCGCGGTGCCGGCCGCCATCCTGGTCAGTCGCCCCGGCGGTGCGGACTTTCTGCCGCTGGCCCGTTCGCTGGCGAACCTGGGTCAGACCCTGCCGCCGGTGGCGGTTCTGGCACTGGCGGTGCCGGCGGTGGGGTTCGGCTCCTGGCCGACGCTGATCGCGCTGTTTCTCTACGGCCTGCTGCCGATCTTCGAGAACACCCTGGCCGGATTGACCCAGGTCAGCCCCGAGGTCAAGGAGGCGGCACGGGGGATCGGCATGGGTCCGCTGCAACGCCTGTGGCAGATCGAGCTGCCGCTGGCGCTGCCGCTGATCCTGACCGGTATACGGCTGTCGGTGATCATCAGCATCGGCACCGCCACCGTCGGCTCGACCGTTGCCGCCAAGGGGCTGGGCGAGGTGATCATCGCCGGTCTGCTGACCGACAACCTGGCGTTCGTACTGCAGGGCGGGCTGATCGTCGCGCTGATGGCGATGAGCATCGATGCCCTGTTCCGGCACGTCGAATCCGGCCTGACGCCGGTGCGGGGCGACTGAACGCCGACATGCGTTAGGCGCCTCGCGAACGGATGCAAGATTTTCATCGCCGTTACGCAAATTTCAGGATTTTGATTATCCTGAGTTAAACCGTCGGAATTACATACTTTTATTCGATTCAGTGCCACGGATTCGATAGCGACAGGATGAGTGCTATATGGCGTACTCCACTCACGAAGCTCCGATCGTTCACCGCTGCATCAGGCTGTTTGGGCCTTGCCTCCTGCTTACCCTGATGGTATCGCCTCCCCCCGCTCAGGCAGCGTCCACCCTTGAATTGGCCGGCCTGGCCGACCTGAGTCTGGAGGAACTGAGCAGGATCGAGGTCACCTCCGTCTCGCGCAAACAGGAGAGGTTGTCCGATGCCGCCGCGTCGATCTTCGTCATCACCGCCAAGGATATTCGCCGCAGCGGCGCGCACAGCCTGCCGGAAGTGCTGCGGCTGGCGCCCAACCTTCAGGTCGCGCGCCGCGATGCACAGACCTATGCGATCAGCGCCCGTGGTTTCAAGTCGACGATCGCCAACAAGCTCCAGGTGCTGATCGACGGCCGTATCGTCTACACCCCGCTCTATTCCGGCGTGTTCTGGGACGAGCAGCCGATCATGCTAGAGAACATCGAGCGGATCGAGGTGATCAGCGGCCCCGCTTCGGCCGCCTGGGGCAGCAATGCGGTGAACGGCGTGATCAACATCATCACCCGCCGGTCGGCGGATACCCAGGGCGGTCTGCTCTCGGCGGCAGGCGGCAACCGCGCGCAGGATGCCGCCTATCGTTATGGCGGCTCACTCGAGTCCGGCGGGCACTATCGCGTCTATGCCAGAGCCTCGCACGACAACGAAAGCGACACCGAAGCGGGACAGGGCGCCAACGACAGCTGGTCCCGACAGCAGGTCGGCTTCCGTCTGGACGGCGATACCGAGCACGGGCTCAGTCTCCAGGGCGATGCCTACAGCGGTCGGCTCGACAACGGTGACGACGATGATGCCCGGATCAGCGGTTTCAACCTGATGGTACACCGGCAGCAACCGCTCGACGGCGACGACCGGTTAACGCTGAGCGCCTATGTCGATCATCGTGAACGGGACTTTCCCGGCACCTACAGCGAAACGCTCGACATCCTGAATCTCGAGATGCAGCACACCCTGCAACCGACGGCGCGGCAACACCTGCTCTGGGGCTTGGGTTATCGCACCGCCTGGGACAGCGTGGGCAACGCCCCCAACCTGGCGTTTCTGCCCGCCGACAAGCGGCTGACCTGGAGCAGCCTCTTCGTGCAGGACAGGATCGACTTGAACGACGCCTGGCGGCTGACCCTTGCCGCTCGGCTGGAAGACAACAGCTACACCGGCCTGGAGCTGATGCCCAGTGCCCGCATCGCCTGGCAGATATCGAACGACAGGCTGCTCTGGGCGGCGCTGTCACGGGCCGTGCGCACCCCTTCGCGGCTCGATCGCGAGTTCTATGTGCCGGCCGACGGGTCCGTGCTGGCCGGTGGCCCCGACTTCGAATCCGAGACCCTGAACGCGTTCGAGATCGGTTATCGCGCGCAACACGCCAACAAACTCAACTACAACCTGACCCTGTTCTATCACGACTACGACGATATCCGCTCGCTGGACCCCGCACCGGGCGGCGCCCTGGTCATCGGCAACAACATGGAGGGCCGGATCCACGGGCTGGAAGCCTGGGGGGTTGCCCAGATCACCGAGCGCTGGCGTCTCAACGCCGGGGTGCAACTGATGGAGCGCGACCTGCAGTTCAAATCCGCCGACGCGAGGGACGGCGGCTCCGGCGACGACCCCAACTACCAGTGGCGAATCGGCTCCCGCATCGATATCGGCAGCAACACCGAACTCGATCTGACGCTGCGTCGGGTGGGCGAGTTGTCGAACGACGGCGCGCCGGCCTACACCGCCTTCGACATGAGGCTGGGGTGGCGTCTTGGCAAGGATACCGAAATCTCGCTGTCCGGTTTCAACCTGCTCGACCCGCACCACCCGGAGTTTGGCTCCTCCTCTTCGCGCAAGGAAGTGGACCGCAGCCTGCTGCTCAAACTCGTGCATAGATACTGAGGTGGCGATGAGAGCAGTCCGGATATTCCTCACGTTTCTTCTGCTTCAGGGTTCGGTCGCCTACGCCAACGCGACCTCGCCTCCGCCGCTGGCGGACCAGGTCAAGGCCGCCTTCATCTTCAAGTTCTGCAGCTATGTGGAGTGGCCGAGCGGGATATTCTCATCCCCGCAATCCCCGATCGTGATCGCGACCCTGGCACGCGATGCCTCGATGGCACACCTGCTGGAGGAGACCATCAAGGACCGACGGGTGGGTACACGGCCGGTCGAGATCCGCATTCTGCCCAACCATGTCGAGGATGCAGCAGGCGTACACCTGCTCTATCTCGGCGATAACAGCCGTCTCGCCCGCAGACAGATAGCGGCGCTCAAGGGGCAGCCGATACTGATCGTCACCGATCTGCCGCGAGGGCTCGAGATCGGCAGCAACATCAACTTTCGCCGCGAAGATGACCGTATCCGCTTCGATATCTCGCTGACCGCGGCGCAGTCCAACCGGCTGAAGATCAGTTCGCGGCTGTTGACCGTGGCGGGGAGGATAGAGGGGGCCGGGCAATGAAAGCCCTGTTTGCCCTCCGCTCCATCCGCCACAAGCTGCTGGTCGGAGTGCTGCTGACGACGGCGACCGCGCTGTTGATCCTCGGCGCCATCTTCATCGCCTACGATCTGGAGGATTATCGCAGCCGTATTGCCGACGAACTGACCACGCAGGCCGATCTGATCAGTCTGGGCAGCACCGCGGCCCTCGAGTTCGAAGACCACGACACCGCCGAACAGATCCTCGCCTCGCTCAGACTCAGACCCGAGATCCGTGCGGCCGCGATCTACGATAAAAACGGCAACCTCTTCGCCCGCTACAACTCCGCCACTGCCTCTGTCGCTGAAATTCCGCTTCGGGGCGAGCGTCTGGGTATCGAGATCGACTCGGACAGGGTGCGACTGTTCCGGCCGATCCGCTCCGACCAGGAGCTCGTCGGCAGCGTGTTCCTGCTGGCCCAGAGCGGAATACGGGAGCGCACCTTCAAGGTGATGCTGTTCTTTATCTCGATCGCCGTGCTGGCGCTGGTCGCCTCAACCCTGCTCGCCTCCTGGCTGCAGGCCCGCATCACCCATCCGATCATGGAGGTGACGGAGTTGGCGCGGCAGGTGGTCGACAAGCGCAACTACGATCTGCGCGCCAAGAGGACCACCGACGACGAGGTCGGGTTCCTGATCGACGCGTTCAACCAGATGCTGTCGCAGATCGGCCTGCGCACTTCGGAATTGGAGGACTCCAATACCCGACTGGCGCAGGAGATACATGAACGCATGCAGGCGGTGGATGAGATCAACCGCCTGAATGCCGAGCTCGAACACCGGGTAGAGGAGCGCACGGCCGAGTTGGAAAACGCCAACAAGGAGCTGGAGTCCTTCAGTTACTCCGTGTCCCACGACCTGCGCGCCCCGCTGCGCTCGATCGACGGCTTCAGCCAGGCACTGCTGGAGGATTATGGCGACCAGCTCGATGCCGACGGCAAGGACTATCTGGATCGGGTGCGCAACGGCGCGCAGCGGATGGGACGGTTGATCGATGACATGTTGAACCTGTCCCGGGTCAGCCGCATGGAGCTGGTTCGACGGCCATTGAACCTGAGCGAGATCGCCGTCGAGATCCTCGCCGACCTTCAGCAGTCCGAGCCGCAACGGCAGGTAGATGCCGAGATCGACCCGGAGCTGCTTGTCAACGGCGACAGCCGTCTGGTCCGCGTGGCACTGGAGAACCTGCTCGGTAACGCCTGGAAATATACTGCCAGGCGGGATGATGCCCGGATCCGCTTCGGCCAGACGAAGATCGACGGGCGCACCTGCTTTTTCGTCGGCGACAACGGCGCCGGTTTCGAGATGAAATACGCCGACCGCCTGTTCACCCCCTTCCAGCGCCTGCACGACAGCCGGGAGTTTCCCGGCACCGGAGTCGGCCTGGCCACCGTGCAGCGCGTCATCCGGCGACACAGCGGCAGGATATGGGCCGAATCCGAGCCCGATAACGGCAGCACTTTCTACTTCACCCTGAACCCATCCGAGGAGCTCAGCCATGACACGACGTCCGATTCTGCTGGTTGAAGACAACCCCGACGACGAAGCGCTTGCTCTGCGGGCGTTCAAGAAATGCAACATCAGCAACGAGCTATGGGTCGCGCGCGATGGCGTCGAAGCGCTCGAGCTGTTGCTCGGCGCGGACGGCGACAAGGGTACGCGGCGGGAACTGCCGGCGGTGATACTGCTGGATCTGAACCTGCCCAAGATCAGCGGGCTGGAGGTGTTGCGCCGGATCCGTGACGACCCGCACACCAAAACCCTTCCCGTGGTTATACTGACCTCGTCGAAACATGAAGAGGATCTGGTCGCCGGCTACGAGCTCGGCGCCAACAGTTACGTGCGTAAACCGGTGGATTTCAACGAGTTTGCCCGCGCGGTCAGCCAGCTTGGCATGTACTGGCTGCTGCTCAACGAACTGCCGGAACCGCACAGCCTGTCCTGACGACAGGGTACCGCTCAAGGAGATGATACGGCCATGTCCACCCAGCCTCTGCGCGCATTGATCATCGAAGATGAACAGGATGACGTAACCCTGCTGCTGCGTGAGTTGCGTCGGTGCGGCTACGATGTCGAGGCCACATCGGTCGATACCGCCGATGCGCTCGAGCGCGCGCTGCAAAGCTCGCCGGATTGGCAGATCGTGTTCTCCGATTACACCATGCCCTCGTTCGATGGCATGGCGGCGCTAGACCTGGTTCGCCGCTACGACAAGGACATCCCCTTTATCTTCGTATCCGGCACCATCGGCGAAGAGTTGGCGGCTCGCGCGGTACGCTCCGGCGCGCAGGATTACATACTGAAGGACAACCTCAAGCGCCTCTCCGCCGCCGTACCGCGCGAACTGCGCGAGGTGGAGGCACACCGCAAACGCCGCAAGGCCGAGCAGCAGATCCAGTACCTGGCCAATTACGACGAACTCACCAACCTGCCCAACCGCAACCTGTACCAGTACAGGCTGCATCAGGTACTGAACCAGGCCGAACGCGACGAGCAACTGGTGGCACTGCTTCTGATCCGCCTGGACCGTTTTTATGAACTCAGCAGCAGCCTGGGCCCCCAGGGCAGCGACAGGCTGATAAAAGCGTTCGCCGAACGACTCAGTCAGACCGTACACAAGATCGATTTCGTTGCTCGCCTGGACAGCGATCAGTTTGCCGCCATACTGACCACGCACACCAGCCGGGACGAACTGCTGGCCGATTGCATCCGCCTGTACCACACCCTGTCGCAGCCGGTGGAGGTCAGCGGCTATGCACTGCGAATCAACCCCAGCATCGGCATCAGCCTGTTCCCCGATGATGCGGACAAACCCGAAGGGCTGCATGGCAACGCATCGCTGGCGATGCAAAAGGTGGTCCGGCGTGGCGGCAGCAGCCATCTGTTCTACTCCCCGGAGCTGCGTCGGTTGCGTGATAGACGGATACTCCTCGAGCGCGAACTGAGCACCGCAGCGGCCAACGAGAGGTTCGCTCTGCACTTCCAGCCGCAGATAGAGCTCTCGACCGGCCGGGCCGTCGCCGCAGAGGCGCTGCTGAGGTGGGAACACCCGGAGCGCGGTGCCATTCGCCCCGACCAATTCATTCCGATCGCCGAAGAGACGGGCCACATCCTGACCATCGGACAGTGGGTATTGGAACAGGCCTGCCGCGAGGCCAAAGGCTGGCAGGCGCATCACGGCGACAGAAGCCCCCGCGTGGCGGTGAACTTCTCCGCGTTTCAATTCCGCCAGCCGGACCTGGCCAGAAGCGTCGAGGCGGTGCTTGAGCACCTGCAGTTGCCGCCGCAGCAACTGGAGGTCGAGATCACCGAAACCGCGCTGATGCAGGACCCGGACACGGCACAACGTATCCTTAGGCGTCTGCGCGATCTCGGCGTGTCGATCTCCCTGGACGATTTCGGTACCGGCTACTCCAGCCTGAGCCATCTCAAGCGTTTTCCGGTCAATATGCTCAAGATAGACAAGAGTTTTATCAGCGATATACCCAACGATAGAGACAGCATCGAGATCACCCGCGCAATCATCGCCATGACCACCCGCCTCAATATCGACGTGATAGCGGAGGGGGTCGAGACGAAACAGCAGGCGGAGTTCCTCGGCAACGAGGGGTGCAACCTGGTGCAGGGCTACCTCTTCAGCCCACCCTTACCGGCGGATGAACTGGCCGAACGGCTTGCCTCTGCCGCCCCGTTTAAACCGATCTGACCGGAACACGGGGAGCCGGCGTCCGAACATCACCAGATTGCCGAGCAGTATCAGGCTGAGCCCGACAAAGCCGGCGGCGCTCCATCAATACCTGACCGACCGACGCCTGGAGCATGCACGCCGACTGCTGACGACTACCTCGCTGACGCTGACCGAGATCGCCCTGCAGTGCGGTTTCGGGTCGTCGAGCCACTTCAGCAACCGCTTCCGCCAGCAACTGGGCTGCACGCCATCCAGCTTGAGAAAAGATCGTTCAGGGAGCTGACACAGATTTTTTCGATGCCGCCGCGTAACACTTCTACCGATTCCGCAAGTAAATCAATCTTCGCGAAAAACCCTTGTATTTACGGGCGTTTTATAGCCGGAAATTCGATATATGATTTAACGAACATGACCGACTAATCAACTATACTTGCCGGTTTGCAAAACCAGAAAAAGGACGTAACCAGATGTTAAGGAAACTACTGCTGATAGTGTTGGGGGTTATCGTTGCGCTGCCGCTGATCGGCGGGCTGGCGGGTACCAAGCTGCTGCAGTTCAAGACTATGGGCGAGGCGTTCGCCCAGATGACGGTACCCCCGGAGCATGTCAATGCGGTCGAGGTACGCGAATACGAACGTCAGGATCGGTTCGCGGCGGTCGGCACCGTGGTCGCCGTGCAGGGCACCGTGATCAGGGCGGAGACCGAAGGGATGGTCAACGATATTCTGTTCGAAGCCGGTGCTCAGGTGGAAGCCGGAACGCCGCTGGTGCAGCTCGACATGGACCTGGAACAGGCGCAGCTGCGCGAAGCGGAAGCGGCCGCCGAACTGGCGCGCATCCAGTTGAAACGCGCCCAGGAGCTGGGCAAGCGCAGCTATATCGCACAATCCGAATTCGACTCGATCCGCAGCAGCGTGAAGCAGGCCAACGCCCAGGTCGACTATATGCGCGCGGTGATCGCCAAGAAGACCATTCGCGCCCCCTTCTCCGGCACTCTGGGCATCCGTCGGATCAGCGTCGGGGAGTTTATCGACAAAGGCAGCGCCATCGTTTCGCTGCAGGCGCTCGACCCCGTTTATGTGGACTTCTCCCTACCGCAGCAGCGCCAGAGCGACCTGACGCCGGGCCTGGCGGTGCAGGTCAGTGCCGATGCCTACCCCGATCAGCCGTTCGAGGGGCAGATCACCGCGTTCAACCCGGATATCGACCCGGTCACCCGCAACATCCGGGTGCAGGCGACGCTGCCCAACCCCGACAGCAAGCTGCGTCCCGGCATGTATGTTTCGCTGCAGGTGGTCAAACAGCAGAAGCGGCGGGCGCTGATGATCCCCGCCACCGCCGTACAGTACGGCCCCTACGGCAATTCGGTCTTCATCATCGAGCACGGCGAAGGGGATCATCAGGATGCGATGACCCTACGACAGCAGGTGGTCAGCCTTGGCCGGCGCCAGGGGGATTATGTCGAGGTCACCGAGGGGGTCGCGGAAGGCGATCTGATCGTGTCGACCGGTGTGTTCAAGCTGCGCCCGGGAATGGCCGTTGTCGTCGACAACAGTCTGGCCCCGGATTTCAAGTTCGAACCGACGCCCGGCAACAGCTGAGCCCTAATCCAAACCTGCGCCGGAATCATCGATCATGAAAGCTTTTACCGATATATTCGTACGCCGCCCGGTGCTGGCCCTGGTGGTCAGCATCGTCATTGTCATCGCGGGCGTGCAGTCCTGGTCTTCGCTGAGCGTGCGCCAGTATCCGCAGAGCGAAAACGCCTCCATCACCGTCACCACCCCGTACATCGGTGCCAGCGCCGAGGTGGTGAAGGGGTTTGTCACCACCGAGATCGAACGCGCCATCGGTGCCGTTCAAGGGGTCGATTATGTGGAATCGAAGAGCCTGTTGGGGCTGTCGATGGTCACCGCCCGTCTCGAACTCAACTACGAACCGACCAAGGCACTGACTGACATCACGGCGCAGGTGAACCAGGTGCGCAACTCGCTGCCCGCCGAGGCGGAGGTGCCGTCGATCAGCATCCAGTCGGCCGATTCCGAGTTCGCCGCCGCCTACCTGAGCTTCTCCTCCGACGCCCTGTCTCAATCCGAGATCACCGACTATCTGGTGCGCGTGGTTCAGCCGCGTCTCTCCGCGCTAGAGGGGGTGCAGCGGGCGGAGATCTTCGGTGCCCGCACCTTCGCCATGCGTATCTGGCTGCAGCCCGATCGTTTGGCGGCGATGAACATCAGCCCGATGGAGGTACGCGCCGCGCTCGCGGCCAACAACTATCTGGCCGCGGTGGGCAACACCAAGGGCAATCTGGTGCAGGTCAACCTGACCGCCAACACCGACCTGCACAGCGCCGAAGAGTTCGAGCAGCTGGTGATCCATCAAGAGCATGACACCATCATTCGCCTGCGCGATGTGGCCGAGGTGGAACTGGGCGCGGAAGACTACGAGACCACCGTGAGCTTCAACGGCCAGAACGCCGTGTTCATGGGTATCTTCCCCCTGCCGGACAGCAACACCATCGACGTGATCGGTCTGGTGCGCGAGGATCTGGAGGGGATCAAGGCGGGCCTGCCCGCCGGCATGGAGGCCGACATCGGCTACGACGCTTCCGCCTATATCAACGATGCGATCCATGAGGTGGTCGGCACCCTGACCGAGACCCTGGCGATCGTGGTGCTGGTGATCTTCCTGTTCCTCGGTTCGATGCGCTCGGTGCTGGTACCGATCGTGGCGATCCCGGTTTCGCTGATCGGCGCGATCTTCCTGATGCAGGTGTTCGGCTTCACGCTGAACCTGCTCACGCTGCTGGCGATCGTGCTGTCGGTGGGGCTGGTGGTCGACGACGCCATCGTCATGGTCGAGAACGTGGAGCGCCATCTGCGCGAGGGACGTTCGCCGCTGGACGCGGCGCTGATCGGCGCCCGCGAACTGATCGGCCCGGTCATCGCCATGACCATCACCCTGGCGGCGGTGTACACTCCGATCGGCCTGCAGGGCGGTCTGACCGGCGCCCTGTTCCGCGAGTTCGCGCTGACGCTGGCCGGTGCCGTGACCATATCGGGCATCGTCGCCCTGACCCTGTCGCCGATGATGGCGGGTCACCTGCTCAAGAGCGCCGAGAGCGAGGAGCGCGGCTTCACCGGCCGGGTGAACCATCTGTTCGACCGCCTGCGCGACGGCTACGGCACCCTGCTTGGCCGTATCCTGCATGTGCGGCCGGTGGTCTATGTGGTGTGGATACTGCTCAGCGTCATGGTGGTGCCGATGTATATCTTCTCGCCCAAGGAGCTGGCGCCGCTGGAGGATCAGAGCGTCATGTTCGGCATCATCAACAACGCGGCGAACGCCTCGGCCGATCAGAAGGTGCACTTCGGCAAGGCTGCCGAGCAGATGTTCTACAACTCGCCGGAGCGGGAGCTGACCTTCCAGATTCTGCTGGCCCCCTCCGATCCGTTCTCGGCCTCGTTGGGCATCGGCGGTTTCAGCGGCATGGTCACCAAGCCCTGGAACGAGCGCGACCGTTCGGTGAACGAGATCATCCGCGAGATGCAGGGGCAGCTTTCCACCATTCCCGGGCTGCAGATCTTCGTCACCCAGCCCCCCGCCCTGCCCGGCGGCAGCAACTTCCCGGTGGAGTTCGTCATCACCTCCACCGACGATCCGAAGCAGATGCTGGAGTACGCTCAGCAGTTGCAGATGAAGGCGATGGAGAGCGGGCTGTTCTACTTCCCGCCGGAGATCGACCTGAAGTTCGACCAGCCGCAGTCCGAGATTGTCATCGACCACCAGAAGGTGGCCGCGCTCGGCCTGACCAACGCCCAGGTCGGCGCCGATCTGGGTGCGGCGCTGGGGGCCAACTACGTCAACCGGTTCAACGTGGAGGGGCGCGCCTACAAGGTGATTCCACAGGTGGCCCGTATCGACCGCCTCAACCCCGAGCAGTTGCGCGAGATCTACGTGACCGGTCCCGAGAACCAGTTGATCCCGCTGAGCTCCATCGCCACGTTCAACGACACCACGGTACCGCGCTCGCTGAACCGCTTTCAGCAGCTCAACGCGATCAAGCTCTCGGGTATGACGGCGCAGATCGACGAGGGGCTCAAGGTGCTCGAGAACAGTGCCGCGGAGCTGCTGCCGCCCAACTACACCGTCAACTACACCGGCGAGTCACGCCAGTTGCGCACCGAGGGCAACAAGTTCCTGCCCTCGCTCGGGCTGGCGATCCTGATGATCTTCCTGGTGCTGGCGGTGCAGTTCAACTCGTTCCGCGACCCGTTCGTGATCCTGCTCGGTTCGGTGCCGCTGGCGATGTTCGGCGCCCTCACCTTCACCGTGCTGAAGATGCCCAATCCGGATATCCCGTTCTGGACCGACGGTTGGACCACGACCATGAACATCTACGCCCAGGTCGGTCTGGTCACGCTGGTGGGGCTGATCTCCAAGAACGGTATATTGATCGTCGAGTTCGCCAACAAGCTGCAGGAGCAGGGGCAGGAGAAGCTGGAGGCGATCCGCCACGCGGCGATGACCCGCCTGCGTCCGGTGCTGATGACCTCCATCGCCACCATCGCCGGCCATTTCCCGCTGACACTGGTGGACGGACCGGGAGCGGCGGCGCGCAACTCGATCGGTCTGGTGCTGGTGGGCGGCATGACCATCGGTACGCTGTTCACGCTGTTCGTGGTCCCCTCGCTCTATATGCTGATCGCACGTCAGCATGAGCGAGGGGAACAAGAACAGGAGCAGGCGGTTCCCGCCTAACGCTGCACCAACCCGTGGCTGTCCATGATCTCTTCGATCTCGGACAGGCTGGCGGGATCGTCGATGGTCGAGGGTACGGTATAGCTCTGGCCGTCGGCGATCTGGCGCAGCAGTTTGCGCAGGATCTTGCCGGAGCGTGTTTTCGGTAGCCGTTGCACCACGATGGCGCGCTGGAAGCAGGCGATCGGGCCGATCTCCTTACGCACCATCGCCACCAGTTCGCTCTGCAACCGATCCTCCTCGACCTCAACCCCATCCTTGAGCAGCACCAGACCGATCGGCGCCTGACCCTTGAGCGGATCGTTGACGCCGATCACGGCACACTCGGCGACCGCCGGATGGGCCGCGACGATCTCCTCCATCTCGCCGGTGGAGAGACGGTGACCGGCGACGTTGATCACGTCGTCGGTGCGACCCATGATGAACACGTAACCCTCTTCATCCTTGTAGCCGCCGTCGCCGGAGGTGTAGTAGCCGGGGAAGTCGGACAGATAACCGGTACGGAAGCGCTCGAAATCGCCCCAGATCGTCGGCAGACAGCTCGGCGGCAGCGGCAGCTTGAGGGCGATGGAGCCCTGCTCGCCCGGCGGCAGCTCCTGGCCGTCGGCGCCCAGGATCTGTACGTTGAATCCCGGAACCGGCAGGGTCGAAGAGCCGGGTTTCGGCGTTTTGGGTTCGATCCCCATCAGATTGCCGCAGATTGCCCAGCCGGTTTCGGTCTGCCACCAGTGGTCCACCACCGGCTTGCCGGTCTTGCCGAGCGTCCAGTCGTAGGTGGGCGGATCCAGACGTTCACCGGCCATGAAGATGGTATCGAGCGACGAGATATCGTAGTGCTGCAGCAGCCTGGCGTCCGGGTCCTCCTTCTTGATCGCACGGAACGCGGTCGGCGCGGCGAACAGGGCCTTGGCCTTGTACTCCTGCACCACGCGCCAGAAGGCGCCGGCATCCGGCGTGCGCACCGGCTTGCCCTCGTACACGATGGTGGTGCAACCGGCCAGCAGCGGACCATAGACGATATAGGAGTGGCCGACGACCCAGCCCACATCGGATGCGGCCCAGAACACGTCGCCCGGCCGCATGTTGTAGATCGCCTTCATCGAGTAGTTGAGCGCAACGGCATGGCCGCCGTTGTCACGCACCACCCCCTTGGGTTTTCCGGTGGTGCCGGAGGTATATAGGATATAGAGCGGGTCGGTGCCCTTTACCGGCACGCAATCGGTGGGCTCGGCATCCGCCATGGCGCTGTCCCAGTCGATATCGCGGCCCGCCTTGAGCTCCGCCCTCGCCTGCGGACGCTGCAGAATGATGCAGGCCTGGGGTTTGTGCGCGGACTGCTCGATCGCCTGATCCAGCATCGGCTTGTACTCGATCACCTTGGCCACCTCGATACCGCAGGAAGCGGACACCACCACTCTGGGCTCTGCGTCGTCGATGCGCACCGCCAACTCGTGCGGCGCGAAACCGCCGAACACCACCGAATGGATCGCTCCAAGCCGTGCCACCGCCAACATCGCCACCAGTGCCTCGGGCACCATCGGCATGTAGATGACCACGCGGTCGCCCTTGGTTACACCCTGCGCCTTGAGCACACCGGCAAAGCGGGCCACCTGATCGCGCAGTTCGCGATAGCTCAACCTGCGTTTGCTGCCGGATACGGGGGAGTCATAGATCACGGCATCCTGATCGCCGCGGCCGTTCTCGACATGATGATCCAGCGCCATGTAAGCGGTATTCATCTCGCCATCGGCGAACCAGCGGTAGATACCGTTGTCATCAGTGGAGAGGATCGTCCTGGGCGGGGTGTACCAGGGAAGATCGGCGGCTTTCTCGGCCCAGAACCCTTCCGGATTCTGGATGGAGTGGCTGTATTCGGCTTGATAGGACATGACACAGGTCCTTTTATTCTTGGGTTGGAGGTCGCTTGGGGGTCGGGGTTTATCCATTATTGTTGACACTTCCCCGTTATCGCCAACCACTCTAGACCAATATGTCGACAAATGAGATACGACAAAAGACGTAAACACGGGCGAATTTGTCCCGATATATTGACCTGGGACAGGCGTGAATCCAGATCCGTCAAGGTGTGGAAGCCTAGGGGGTGGGATTCATGAGGTGTCGCATGATTGTCAACACTTGGCCATTTTTGTCTCGGGTATCGCTCGCACGGAACTTGATAGACGGCCTTGGTAACAAAATGTTACAGTATAACATAACCATGCTTTCTACCGTCGTTCATACGGAAAAGGAGAAACAGATGAACCGCACAACTCTATCGGGTGCCGCTATGCTGCTCGCACTGGTTGCAACCGGAGCCCAGGCACAAACCGCTCTTGAACCTCACGTGCATGGCGAAGCCCGGCTGGATGTGGTGCTCGAGGGGCAGGCACTGACTCTCACCCTCCACTCCCCCGCATTCAACCTGCTGGGCTTCGAGCATCCGGCACACACAGAGCAGGAGAAGGCCGCCCTCCAGGCGCTGGAATCGGCGATGCGCGTCCCCGCTCACTGGATAGAACTCCCCGCCGCTGCCGATTGCGCACTGAGCCGCGTCGAGATCGGGCAGCGCCACGAACTCACGCTGGAGGGGCACGAACAACACGAAGAGAATGAGCATGAAGAGGATGCGCATCAGGTACATGATGAACATATGGATCTGAACTTCGATTACCGCTTCCTGTGCGCCGCGCCGGAAAACCTCGATCGCGCCCAATTGACCCTGTTCAGCCGGTACCCGGCGCTGGAGTCGCTGGAGGCGCAGGTCATTACCCAGACTCAGTCCGTTCAGGAACTGAACGCAAACAACCCGTACCTGCAATTCAAATGACGACCGTGCATAGCGTCGAGATAGAGCGGCTGAGCTTCGGTTGGCCCGGCATGACGACGCCGCTGCTGGATATCGGGCAGTTGCGGCTCGAAACGGGCGGCAGCCTGTTTCTGCGCGGGCCTTCCGGCAGCGGCAAAAGCACCCTGCTCAATCTGATCTCAGGCGTTCAGGGCGGCTACAGCGGCTCCATCTCGATCTGCGGCGAGCGACTGGAAACGCTCTCGTCACACCGACGCGACCAACTGCGCGCGGATCGCATCGGCCTGATCTTCCAGCAGTTCAACCTGCTGCCCTGGCTGTCGCCGGTGGAGAATGTCGCCCTCGCCTGTCGCTTCTCCCGGCGCAGGCGCGAGCAGGCACAGGCGCGCGGCGGCTCGGTGCAGCAGGAGGCGGAACGTCTGCTGCGCGAGCTCGGCCTTGACGAGGTGCTGAAGCATCGACGCAAGACCTCGGCGCTCTCCATCGGCCAGCAGCAAAGGGTCGCGGCGGCGCGTGCGCTGATCGGCAGCCCGGAGCTGATCATCGCCGACGAGCCCACCTCGGCGCTGGACACCGAGCACCGCGACCGCTTCATCGACCTGTTGATGGAGGAAGCAAGCGCCAACGGTGCCGCCCTGCTATTCGTCAGCCATGATCCAAGCCTCGCCGGACACTTTCACCACACGCTTGAACTGGGCGCAGTCGCCGCCGACACCAAGGAAGCCATACCATGCTGATCGACCTGCTCTGGCGCAGCCTGTTGAACCGCCGCAGCACCGCCCTGCTCAGCATACTCACCATCGGCCTCAGCGTGGCGCTGTTGGCCGGGGTGGAGAAGGTACGCCAGGATATGCGCGAGGGGTTCTTCAACACCGTCTCCGGTACCGACCTGATCGTCGGTGCGCGTACCGGTCAGGTCGAGTTGTTGCTCTACTCGGTGTTCCACCTGGGTTCGGCCACCAACAACATCCGCTGGCAAAGCTACCAGCGCGTCGCCAACGACGCCGCGGTCGAGTGGAGCGTGCCGCTGTCGCTGGGCGACTCCCATAAAGGGTTTCGCGTCGTCGGCACCAGCAGCGCGTTCTTCGACCACTACCGCTACGGCCATCGGCATGAGCTAAAGCTGAGTGCCGGCCGTGCCTTCCAGGGTATCCACGAGGTAACGCTGGGCGCGGAGGTGGCCGCCCGGCTCGGCTACCGCACGGGCGACAAGGTGATCATCGCCCACGGGCTGGGCAGTACAAGCTTTTCCCAGCACAAGGACCAGCCCTTCACCGTCGTCGGTATCCTCGCGCCGACGGGCACCCCCGTCGACCAGTCGCTGCTGGTCAGCCTCGAGTCGATCACCGCCATCCATGTCGGCTGGCGGGCGGGCGTGCCGATGCCGGGTCAGTCGGTCGACGCGCAGGCGCTGGCCGAGCTGGATCTGACGCCCAAGGAGATCACCGCGTTTCTGCTCGGCATGAAGTCGAAGACCCAGGTGTTTCAGATGCAGCGGGCGATCAACCGCTTTGCGGGCGAGCCGCTGCTGGCGATACTGCCCGGTGTTGCACTGCAGGAGTTATGGCAGGTGATCGGCAGCGCCGAAAAGGCGATGCTGGCGATCTCCGCCTGTGTCGTATTGGCGGGGCTGACCGGTATGCTCGGCGTACTGCTGACCGGTCTGCAGCAGCGGCGACGCGAACTGGCACTGCTGCGTGCGATCGGCGCTTCGCCGCTGAACCTGCTCGGTCTGGTGATGATGGAAGCGGTGCTGCTCACCGCCGCGGGCATGGCCGTCGGGCTGGGCCTGCTCTGGTCGGCGCTGGCACTGGCCCAGACCGGGTTGTTTGAAACCTTCGGCCTCTACCTGACGCTTGGCTGGCCGGATGGACTATGGCAACTGCTTGTCCTGGTGCTCGGCGCGGGCACGCTGGTCGGCATGCTGCCCGCCTGGCAAGCTTGGCGTTATACTCTGGCCGATGGCCTGACTCCCCGAACCTGAAGCCCCAAGGTACCCGATATGCGCAGTTGTATTGCCCTGTTTCTGACTCTGCTGTTGACGGTTAACGCGCAGGCGACGACCGTCAACGGCAACAAGGCCGAGGAGATCACCTGGGATGACCTGATGCCCGCGGACTACACCCTCTCCTACGAGGATCTGTACGGCACCGACACCGACATCAACAATCTGGACGACTACGACAGCGGCGCCCAGACGATGCTGGATCATATGCAGCAGGTACTCAGCTCCGCGCCCGTGGTCGAAGAGATGGACGGTCGCATGGTGCGCATCCCCGGCTTCGTCGTCCCCCTCGGCGGAGAGGACCAGCGCATCGACCATTTCTTCCTGGTGCCCTACTTCGGCGCCTGCATCCATACCCCGCCGCCGCCGTCGAACCAGATCATCGATACTCATTTCGAGCCGGGTACGCGGCTCGAAAGCCTGTATGACGCGGTCTGGATTACCGGCAAACTGACGGTGGAGCGCTTCACCACCGACCTGGGCACCGCCGGCTACCGCCTGGAGGCGTTCCAGATCGAGCCCTATGAAGAGGACACCGATAGCGCGCAGTAGCGCTAAGGCATCTCCGCATTCGGCTCGCCCCTGTTGCTGAACACGGCGACCCCTGTCTTGGTGAACCCGGGTTCACCAAGCAGATACAGCTCCAGTTGATCGATGCGTCGGGCATCGTCGAACTGCACCAAGACCTCTCCGGACAGATAGGGCGAAAGTGCGGCCAGCAGACGCCTGATGATCTCGGCATCCTTCCGGGCGCCACGCAGCACCAGCAAGGCCCGGCGCTTATCCGGCAACGACTGCGCATCACTCGCGGCTGTACGGCCAAGGCCGTAGTGCGCCAGCACACTCCCTAACTGCTGAGCCAGCCTCTGCCCGTTCTCGAGCCCCGGTGCCGCCTTGACCTTCAGATAGGGGGCCAACTGTTGGTAGTTCACCCTGAACTGCGCAAGATTCTGCAACACCCCCGCCCGCAAGGCATCGGCGGGCTCGACGTAGCGGCTGCCCACCTCTCCGGCCGCAACGACGGTCGGCAACCTTAGCCACTGGGCGTCGTCCGATTCACTCAATACGGTTACCGACGCGACATCACCCCGCTCCTCCGGGTCTGACCCGCTGAACCAGTATGCCACTCCCAGCACGACCAGCAGCAGAGGTATCAAAAACCAGACATTTTTCAGCGGAGCACCGACAACGGATGCCGGTTTCATAAAAATCACCTCCCGGCATCGCCTCATCTTTGTTTTAAAAATGGTTGATCAAATACAAATTATAGATCCTCGATCTCATACTCCCAAATTATAAGCAGAGTTATTCTTGAATATTGATACACTTCATGATTGGTACCTGAATCCCAT
>Ga0214472_10002215_pt1 | contig 21101 bp, 16 predicted proteins | sample RVTome_6_FD_207662 | JGI IMG/M metagenome (GOLD analysis project Ga0214472, IMG submission 207662) | Soil microbial communities from uranium-contaminated site in the Upper Colorado River Basin, Wyoming, United States - RVT140D175 | ecosystem: Environmental > Terrestrial > Soil > Contaminated >...
ACGCGTACCGTCCGTCCACCCCGAGTAGTACTTATTACCTGTTGCTCGATCTGGACAAGGTCGCCACGCTCTCCATCGAAGTATTCGGAACCGACTCGGACTATCACCCAGTACACACCGGCGCGGCGCCCTGAGCAGTCGCTCCGGGCAAGGAGCATCAATGACGGGACGTCTGCTGCGCCGCCTCCTCGCCACGGGACTGGTGCTGTCCCTCGTCGGCTGTCAGGCGTCCACAGTGACGACGGCATCCCCGTCCTCGAGCCCGCGTCGGACCGCAACCCCGGCGCCGACTTCAACGCCGACACCGACCGCGACTCCCACGGCAGAGCCGACCCCGACGCCGACCCCGGTGACTGGCATCGCGCTGCTCGACGGGATGGTCGTGGACCCAGCCCGTGCCCAGCGCCTCCCGCTCGCGGTCATGATCGACGACAACGTCGTCGCCCGGCCACAGCACGGGTTCAACGCCGCATCGATCGTGTATCAGGCGCCTGCCGACGGCGGCGAGGACCGGTACATGCTCGTCTTCCAGGAAGGCGACGCCGCCAAGATAGGGCCCGTCCGAAGCGGTCGACCGTACTTCGTCAAATGGGCGGCTGAATACCGCGCCGCATTCGGTCACTACGGTGGCGACGTAAAGACGCTCTCCTACATCCCCACGATCGCGGGCCGGCTTATCTACGACGTGGACGCACTCAACGGTTCCGGCGCTGCCTACAAGCGCGACTCGAGCCGGAAGGCGCCGCACAACGCCTACACGACGTCCGACAACTTCCGCGCGACCGCGGAACGGCGCGGGGCGCCGAAGGCCATCGTGACCGGACTCGGGTCTCGCCTCTTTGCCGACGACCTTCCCGCGGAGCAGCGCCCATCGAGCGGCTCGATCACGGTGCCGTACAACCGCGGCGCCTCGACGTACGCGTACGACCATGCAACGAACTCGTACCTGCGCTCGATCGCCGGAAAGGCGCACATCGACCCGCTCGACGGCAAGCGCGTCACCGCGCGCAACGTCGTCGTCCTGTTCATGCGCCAGTCCGTCGACCCCCAGTCGGAGCCCGGCTACCGGCGCCCCGTGCTCGACCAGATCGGGTCCGGCCGGGCCATCGTCTTCCGGGACGGCAAGGTCGTCGAGGGGAAGTGGGTCAAGACGAGTGACGGTGACCTGACCCGCTTCTATGACGCGTCCGGCAAGGAGATCTCCCTCGTCCGGGGTCGCATCTTCGTCCAGGTCGTGGCGACTGGCACGAAGGTCACCTGGAAGGCGGGCTGAGGCCCGCCCGCTTCCGACATCGGCGCGGCGCGACCAGTGCTACGCTCCCGGGCGACGTGTACCTGCGCCAGTTCCAGATCGAGGGGCTCGGCCACCTCTCGACCCTCATCGCCGACCAGGACGCCGGCTTGGCCGCGGTCGTGGATCCGCGGCGCGACGTCGATGTCTACCTAGAGACGGCCCGCTCCCGGGACCTCCGGATCGCGTATGTCGTCGAGACGCATCTCCACAACGACTACGTCTCCGGCGCCCGGGACCTCGCCGCGCTGACCGGCGCGACGCACGTCATCGGCGCCGGCGCGGAGCTCGCCTTCGAGTCGCGCGGGCTGCGGGACGGCGAGTCGTTCGCCATCGGCGCCCTGAGCTTCGCCTCGCTCGACACGCCCGGTCACACGCCGGAGCACGTCGTCTACACCGTGGCCGATACGTCGCGCGCGGACGAGCCGCTCCTCCTGTTCACGGGCGGCTCACTGCTGGTGGGCGCCGTCGGCCGAACGGACCTGCTCGGCGAGGAGCACGCGATCCCGTACGCGCGGTCGATGTTTCACTCGCTCCACGACGTGATACTGCCTCATGAGGACTTCGTGGGCGTGTTCCCCACCCACGGCGCCGGGTCGCTCTGTTCGACGGGGATTGCCTCGACGATGTCGTCGACGATCGGCTTCGAGCGTCGCTTCAACCCGATGGTCCAGCCGACCGAGTTCGACGAGTTCGCCCGTGTCCTGCTCGGCTCCCAGCCGGCCTTCCCGCGCTACTTCGCACGGATGCGCCCGACGAACCAGGGCGGCCCGCGCCTGCTCGGCGGGATCGTCCCGGGGCCGAGCCCGATGTCCGTACCCGAGGTGCGCTCCACGCTCGACGCGGGCGGCCTCGTCATTGACGCGCGCGAACCCTCCGCGCACGCGCTCGAGCACATCCCGGGCTCGCTGTCGATCCCGGCCGGCTCGTCGTTCGGGACGTGGCTCGGCTGGGTCGTCGAGCCGGATCGGCCGCTCGTCCTCGTCCTCGACGACCTGACCGACTGGGATGACCTCATCCGACAGGCGCTCCGGGTCGGCTACGAGCAGGTCGTCGGGCATCTCCGGGGCGGCCTTCGCGCGTGGGCCGATGCGAGCGGGCCCGTGGCGTCGGGTGGTCGGCTAACCGTCAGTGAGCTGCGCGAGCGTCTCGATCAGGGAGGGCCCGACGCGCCCCTCGTGCTCGACGTGCGGCAGGTCACCGAGTACGCGGCCGGCCATGTGCCGGGCGCGGTCCATCTCAATGCCGGCTCATTGCCGGACCGGCTCGACACGCTGCCCCGTGATCGACCGATCGCGGCGATCTGTGCCTCTGGCTATCGCTCCAGCGTCGCCGCTTCGCTCCTGCGCCAGGCCGGCTTCACCGACGTGTCGTGGGTCCTGGATGGCGTGTCGGCGTGGGAGTCCGCGGGGTTGCCTGTCAACACGGGGCTCGAGGGCTGAGCGTCTCGCCGCGCTTCGAAGGGTCCGCATCCGGCACCGGGCGCCGGCCCCGTGCCCTTGTCGTCTATGCCGCGGACGATTGGCCGCTCAGGACGGCAATCGCCGACCACCTGTTTGCGTGGCAACGACACGGCAACATCGATGCCGTGTTGTTCAACGTCAGGCGACGAGCGATGCCATCGTGGCTGCTTGATTCCGGATTCGACTTGATCGTGTTCCACACGATCTTCCTCGCTCAACGCTGGCAACCGGACGTATTCGCCACCCTCCGCGGGCGGCTTGCGCCGCTCAAGCGGCTGACGGTGCCCCGCTTGGCGATCCCACAGGACGAGTTCTTGCACACGGACATCCTTTGTGACTTCCTGGCGGAGTTCGGTGTCGGTTACGTGCTCAGCTGCGCGGATCGCGCGGAATGGCCCAAGATCTATGGCTCGCTTGATCCGATGCCGCAGATCGCCACGGTCCTCACGGGATACCTCGAGCCGGCCACACTGAAGCGGATCCAAATACTTAGGAGAACGACTCCGGTCGTGCGACCGATCGATGTCGGCTACCGAGCGTGGCGCGCCCAGCCTTGGCTCGGGCGCCACGGCATGCTGAAGACCCGGATCGCCGAGCAGGTCCGGGCATTGGCGCCGTCGCTCGGGCTGACCCTCGACATCTCCCTCGAGGATCGCGACACGTTGCTCGGCGATGCTTGGTTGCGCTTCCTGCTCCGATCGCGTGTCACGCTTGGCGTCGAGGGCGGTGCCAGCATTCTCGACGCGGACGGAAGCGTCAAACGCTGCACGGAGGGATTCCTGGATACGCATCCGAACGCGTCGTTCGAGGAGGTCGAGCAGTCGTGCTTCCCCGGTCGGGACGGGGAGCTCAACCTGTTCGCAATCTCGCCGCGTCACCTCGAGGCATGCGCGACCCGTACCGCCCAGATCCTCGTCGAAGGGGCATACAACGGGGTCCTTCGGCCCAACGATCACTACATTCCCGTCCGTGCCGACTTCTCGAATCTCAGGGAGGCGCTCGAGCTTTCGAGGCGTGAGGACGTGCGGGTCTCGATTACGGAGCGCGCCTTTGCCGACGTGGTCGTATCCGGCGCGTATACCTACGCGTCGTTCATCGAGCGAGCGCTCGCGCTTATCGGCGCGCCCATCGAACGGGTCGTTCGCGAGCGGCCTGAGCGCCGATGGGGGAAACTTCGCGTCAGCGCAGCCCGAGCCACGGACGTCCCGTCGCGCGGGTTGCTCGTGACGCGTCGTCACGTGGTACGTACGCTTAGGGCCGTTGGCCTGCTCGATCCGGTTCGTGCTGTCTGGCGACTCGCAACCCGCCGCGGTGCGGCTCGGCGCTAGGGAGGTTACACACCGATCATGTGCGGGATCGCGGGGATCCTGAGCCCTTCGGGGCAGCCGGTACCTGGGTTACCGCGGCGCCTCGGCGTGATGAACGAGCTCATCGCGCATCGTGGCCCGGATGGCTCGGACTCGTGGACTCATCCGGCGGGGCACGTCGGGTTCACCCACCGCCGGCTCGCCATCATCGACCTCGTGACGGGCGCCCAGCCCATGTCGGACGAGGCCGGTAACTGGATCACGTACAACGGCGAGATCTACAACCACGTCGAGCTACGGGACGAGCTCGGCGCGGACTCGTTCCGCACGACCTCCGATACGGAGGTGATCCTGCGTGCGTATCAGCGGTGGGGGGACGCGTGCCTCGACCACCTGCGCGGGATGTTCGCCTTCGCGCTCTGGGACGAGGCGCGCGGGCGCTTGTTCTGTGCCCGCGACCGGTTCGGGATGAAGCCGTTCTATTACGCGGTGGTCGGGGACCAGTTCGTGTTCGCCTCTGAGGCCAAGGCGATTCTGCCGTTCCTGCCGGACATCACGACCGACCGTGAGGGCTTCAAGGACTACCTGACGTTCCAGTTCTGCCTCGACGGCAAAACGATGTTCGCGGGTGTCCGCGAGCTCCTGCCGGGCCACTGCCTGACCGTCGGGAACGGGAGCGTGGCCACGCGCCGCTACTGGGACGTCTACTTCGACCTTGACTTCAGCCATACATCGCGCTACTTCGAGGATCGCCTGCGCGAACTGATGGCCGACTCGGTCCGGGTACACCTACGGGCCGACGTGCCGATCGGTGCGTACCTGTCCGGTGGGCTCGACTCGAGCATCGTTGCCGTACTCGCCGGCCGCGAGGTCCAGGGGTTGGCGGCGTTCACCGGACGGTTTCCACTCGGCCCGGAGTACGACGAGAGCTCCTATGCGCGCGACGTGGCTTCCGCCACGGGCGCCGAGCTCCATGAGCTCGACATCACGGTCGACGACTTCATCGCCGAGATCCGGCGCATCATCTATCACCTCGACTATCCGGTCGCGGGACCTGGATCGTTCCCGCAGTTCATGGTCTCGAAGCTGGCACGCCGGCACCGCAAGGTCGTGCTCGGCGGGCAGGGCGGTGACGAGCTGTTCGGCGGCTACGCCCGCTACCTGATCGCCTACTTCGAGCAGTGCCTGAAGGCGGCGATCGACGGCACGATGCACGCCGGAAACTTCATCGTCAGCTATGAGTCGATCCTGCCGAATCTCACGGCTCTCCGCCAGTACCAGCCGCTGCTTCAGGAGTTCTGGCGCGACGGCCTGTTCGAGCCGATGGACCGGCGCTACTTCCGGCTCGTCAGCCGCGCACCCCACCTGCTTGACCAGGTTCGGTGGGTGGAGCTCGGGGACTACTCGCCGTTCGACACGTTCAAGGGCATCTTCGACGGCGACAACGTTCCGGCCGAGTCGTACTTCGACCGGATGACGCACTTCGACTTTAAGACCCTGCTGCCGGCCCTGTTGCAGGTCGAGGATCGGATGAGCATGGCCCACGGGTTGGAGTCGCGGCTGCCCTTCCTCGATCATCCGCTCGTCGAGCTGGCGGCCACGATCCCGGCCGACATCAAATTCGAAGGCGGCAGGCTCAAGCGCGTGCTGAAGGAGGCGTTCGCGGCCGATCTCCCGCCGTCGATCGCCGCCAGGACCGACAAGATGGGTTTCCCGACGCCGCTGACACGCTGGGCCCGCGGCGGGGCCCGCTCGTTCGTGCTCGACACGCTGTCGAGCCAGCGGGCGAACTCACGGGAGTTCGTCGACAATCGGCGCGTCGTGGCCGCCCTCGACGCGGAGCACGACTACGGTCGCAACATCTGGGCGATGCTGTCGCTCGAGCTGTGGCACCAGGAGTTTCACGATCGCGCGGGCGCATTGCGCGATCTCGTCCCGGTCTCGGAGGTGGTCTGACTCGTGAAGGTCCTGGTAACCGGTGGCGCGGGTTTCATCGGGTCGCATCTGACCGACCGGCTGCTCGCCCGTGGTGACAAGGTCGTGGTCGTCGACAACTACGCGACCGGTCGGCCCGACAACTTGCCGGGCGACAACCCGCGCCTGCGCGTCGTCGAGGGCGACATCGCCGACCGAGCCGCCATCGCGGAGGCGTTCGCCGGCGGGGCGGACGTGGTCGTCCATGCTGCCGCTTCGTACAAGGACCCCGAGGACTGGTCGACCGACGCCGCGACGAACGTGGTCGGCACGGCCAACGTCGTGAAGGCCGCCCGCGCGGCCGGCGCACATCGGCTCATCTACCTCCAGACGGCGCTGTGCTACGGCCTGCACCCAAAGGAGCAGCCGATCACGCTCACCCACCCGCTCCTGCCCGGGAACAGCAGCTACGCGATCAGCAAGACAGCCGGCGAGCACTACGTCGCGCTGAGCGGCCTCGACTGGCAGTCGTTCCGGCTCGCCAACGCGTACGGCCCACGAAACCTGAGCGGCCCGCTGCCGACGTTCTTCTCGCGCCTGACGGACGGACGGCCGTGCTTCGTGATGGACACCCGGCGCGACTTCGTGTACGTCGCGGACCTCGTCGACGTCCTCGAGCGAGCGGTCGACGGGGCGGGACGGACAGGCCCGTACCACATCTCGTCGGGAGCCGACTACTCGATCAAAGAACTCTTCGACGCGACGGTGGCCGCGCTCGGGATCACGCTCGACGCCCCGGTCGAGGTCCGTCCCCGTGGGGCGGACGACGCGTTCACCATCCTGCTCGACCCAACGGACACCAACCGCGACTTCGAGTGGCGGACGTCGACCCCGCTCGGCGACGGCGTCACCGCCGCGATCTCGGACTACCGCGAGCGCGGCGTGACGAACACGTACACCCACCTCAAGCTGACGGACCTTCGGTCGTGAGCCTGGCGCAGGCGCCGGGTGATCGGATCCTGGTCGTCGGTGGCGCCGGGTTCGTCGGCTCCAACCTGGTCCGCCGGCTCCGCCGCGAATCTGGCGCCGAGATCGTCATCGTCGATAACCTCCTGTCCGCAAACCGGACGGACGTGCTCGAGCTGCCGGGTGTTCGGTTCGTCGAGGCGTCGATCGCCGACGATGCGATCCTCGACGAGGTCGGGGTCGAGTTCGACACGGTCTTCCACCTCGCGACCTACCACGGCAATCAGAGCTCGATCGCCGACCCACTGGCCGACCACGAAAACAACACGCTCACGACGCTGAAGCTGTTCGATCGCCTGTGGCGCTCGGATCGGCTGCTGAAGGTCGTCTACGCGGCTGCCGGCTGCACCGTGGCGCAGAAGACGTACGACGAGCCGCGGCCCACCGCCGAGGACGACCCGGTCTCGCTCCACTTCGACTCGCCATACCAGATCTCGAAGGTCGTCGGCGAGATGTACGCCAACTACTACCACGCCCGCCGCGGGCTGCCGGTCGTGAGCGCCCGGTTCCAGAACGTCTACGGTCCGTGGGAGATCCTCGGCGCGGGTCGCTGGCGAGGGACGCCGGAGACCGTCTGGCGGAACGTGACGCCGACGTTCGTCTACCGCGCTTTGAAGGGCCTGCCGCTGCGGCTCGACAGCGAGGGCCTGGCGACCCGTGACTTCATCTTCGTCGACGACATCGTGCGCGGCCTCATCCGCTGCGCCGCCGCGGGAGTCCCGGGCGAGGCGTACAACCTGGCCAGCGGGGTGGAGACGAGCATCGCCGAGCTCGCGGCCACGATCAACGCGAACGTCGACGAACCGGCGCCGGTGACGCTCGCCCCCCGGCGCGGCTGGGATCACTCCGGCCGCCGCTTCGGGTCCACGGAGAAGGCAAGGGATCAGCTGGGATTCGCGGCGCTCGTTCCCGTGGCCGAGGGCATTCGGCAGACCGTGGACTGGACCCGCCGCCACCTCGAGATGATCGACCACTCGATCGAGCGGCACCAGGACCGCCTCGCCGAGACGCTGGCCGGCGCCGCGACGGCCTGATTCCGAGGTGGCCGCCTACGCTCGACGCCCTGCGGTCCACTCGGCGTGACGTCGGGCGCGGCCCGGCGTCCGGTGCCGGGAATCCTCCACCTGTTTCACTTCGTGCCGCCCTACGCGGCGACGGTCATGGAGCATGCCGGCGCATTCTCGCGCTACTCGGGCTTCCCCGTCTTCGAGGTGAACACCGCGGACGGGTTTCCGGCCGGGCTGCGTAACCTCGACTTCGAGGTAGTGCTCCTCCACTACAGCCTGTTCGGGAGCAGCAACTACTTCCTCGACGACCGATTCCTCGACTTCCTGAACGGCACCAGCGCCTACAAGGTCGCGTTCTTCCAGGACGAGTACTACTTCTGCCGCCAGCGGTTCGCGTTCCTCAACCGGTTCGACGTCGATTGCGTGTTCACCCTCCTCGAGCCGGAGCATGTCGCGACGGTTTACGGCACGCGGACCCGCGTCCGGCGGTTCGAATCGACACTCCCGGGCCTCGTCAGCGACACGACCCTGGCCCACGCCCGACGGTTCGCCCGTCCGTCCGCCGAGCGACGGATCGATATCGGCTATCGCGCCCGCCACCTGCCGTTCTACATGGGCCGCGGCGCCCAAGAGAAGCACGAGATCGGCACGCTCACGCTGGAGCACGCGGCGGGGTCGGGCCTGGTGCTGGACATCGACACCGTCGAGTCGTCCCGCCTCTACGGCGACGCGTGGTACCGCTTCCTCGGTGACTGCAGGGCTGTCCTCGGTGTCGAGGCCGGTGTGTCGATCTTCGACCTGGACGATGTCGTGCGGGAAGGCTGCACTGCGCTGCTGGCAGCCGAACCCGGGCTATCCTTCGAGGAGGTTTCGAGACGGATCCTCAAGCCGTGGGAAGGCAATGTCCCGTACCGGACGATCAGCCCGCGACACTTCGAGGCGGCCGCGTTCGGCTGCTGCCAGATCCTCTACGAGGGGCGGTACTCGGGAATCCTCGAACCGATGCACCACTACCTCCCGCTGCGCAAGGACTGGTCGAACTTCGACGAGATCATCGCGTTGTACCGCGATGAGCACGTGCGCGCCGAGACCGTCGAGCGCGCCCATGCCGAGCTCATCGAATCCGGTCGGTACGGCTACCGGGCATTCATCGAGCGGTTCGATTCAGTGCTTCGCGCCGACGGTATCTCGCCCGCGGCTCGGGGGCCATGGGAACGGGATGTCAGCGCGAAGATCAAACGCGGCGTGCCCGTCCGGGGCGCCATTAGGGCGTTGCGCAGGCGGGTCGGGAGACTGGTACGTCGTTGAGGCAGCCCTCTGCCCAGCTACTTCTCCGCGACGATGTAGAGGTCCAATCCAAGAAGTCGGTCCAGCCACCCAAGGAACCACCTTCGGCGGAGCCAGAGCCGACCTCTGGCAAGACGGTAGTCGTCGAAGTTACGGCGATCAACCCGGACTCGCGAGAATCGGTGGAACAGGGCCTTCGCTTCGGTGACGCTGACGAAGTCGGTATGTGGCGGTGCGGCCCCGGCGAGATTCGAGTCATACATCCGGCGCACTGCTTCGTCCGGCGTCCGGGCCGCGAGCCGACCGAGTCGGGCCCTCAATCGGGCGGTCGGCACGTTGATCAGACGCCGAAGCGAGTGGCGGTTGTAGACCATCACGACCGCTCGACCCCCCGGCGCAAGGACGCGGTACGCCTCGGCCACGCCACGCTCGATATTGCCAGTGTGGTGGAGACAGCCGATCGAAACGAAGAGATCGACGCTGGCGTCGGCTATGGGCAGATCGAGCGCCGAGCCGCGGACGACGCCCTCGGTCGGCTTCCCGATTAGGGCAAGCCGTTGCTGGAGGAGGCCGACAGGCTCCTCAGCGATATCGACGCCTTGATAACTCGCACAACGTTCTGCCAAGTGCTGGCCAAGAGACCCGTACCCGACACCCACCTCGAGCACTCGCCGCTTCGGCAGGTTCAGTGCGTCGAGATAGGGTCGGAGGTACGGGTAGATCTCGAAGTACGATCGGTCGAACCGGGCGAGGCTGCCTTCGTCGATACTCGTGATACCCAACGACCGCGCGAGCGCCGTCCCGCACGGTTCGTTCCAGAACTCAGCATTCGCGCGCGTAAGCGATTCGCCAGGGACCACGTCTTCGCCGAGCATGACGTCAGGATCCCGTTTCCCACGGGGCGAAGGAGCCGGCGCGGTCGAGCGAACCCTTCGCTCGACCGCCGCGTCGAGCGTTGGAGCAGCGAACGAATGCGACGGCGCCAATCGCTGCCGCACGGGGCGAACAAGCCGGCGTAGCCACCGCGGTGCGCGTCGCTCTCTCGTGCCTTGGAGCAGTCGGCGCGCCGAACCGCGCTCTCTTGGCGTCGCGCGCTCGGCGATGCGGGCCCGAACCGACTCGGCGACCGATGTGTCGAGTGAGGCCACGAATGCTGCCAGCAGCTGCTTCTGCTCTGCCTCTACACGCGGATCCGACCAATCGCGGCCCGGTCGGTAGATGTCCTCGTGGCAGTAGACGAGCCAGTTCGGCGTGCTCAACTCGAACTCGAGGCCAAAAGTCCGTTTCAGGGTCACGAAGTCATGCGCCACGAAGTTGCTCACCGAGGTGTATAGCCCGGGTACGAGCATATTGGGCAGAATGGCATCGGCACCACCCGTCAGCGAGTCCAGGAACGCAAACGCTGCGGCGTCGCTTGTGTCGCACAACATCCCATTCGAGATGTCCGTATTTACGCTCACGACGCAACTCTCCGCGAGCTCGACCGCGGTGTCGGCGAGAGACAGACCAAGCACCATCGAGGTGTAATCGGGATTGATGCTGTGGAACAGTGCGCCGTAGCGGGCCTCGATCCGTTCTACGAGGTCACGACGGTAGGCGCCGAACACGAGCTTGCCGCGGCAGTAGTCGGACGAGCTCTGCTCCTGACGCGACACCTCTCCGCGGCCGCGACGGTTGAGCTCCATTGCAGGGTCGAACCCGCGGTAGGGGCCAGGGCGTGCGTCGGACATCATTCGTACGTATTGGCCACCGCCGAAGTAGTCGGCGTAACTGTCGGGGTTGTAGGCGTCACTGATCCAGCTGACGATCTCAGGGTTGCCCGCAGCTTCGATCGCCCGTTCGATCCGCCTGAGTGCGCCGGGCAGGACGAACATCTTGTCGGTGAGATAGCTGACGTAGGCGCCGGTCGAGAACTGAAGCGCATGATTCCAGTTCTCGACCATCCCGAGCGGACGCGGCGGCCGAACGTACACGAGGTTCGCCAGGCCGCTGTCGCGACAGATCTGTTCGCACGACAGGGCCGGATCTACGTAGTTGTCGCACACCACCACCTCGAAGCGGTCGTGCCGCTGCTGCGCGAGGATCCGCAGCGCCTGTCGGATGAAGTCCGGCCGATGCCGCGTCGGATAGACGAGCGAGAAGCGCGCTTCCGTCACCGAAGTCTTCTCAGGTATCCGCCGGGCGCCACGCTGATGAGCAGTTTGTCGTCAAATCGTTGGTCGACTTCGAACTCCGGGTGGGACCGGAGGTAGTCCCGGACGGCCGTCTTCGGATTGTCTCCCGGCCCCCACGGCCGGTCCGGGTACATCCCCGCCGGCAGATCCTCGATCACGGTGTCGAACACGACGCAGTAGCTGCCAACGGTCGTCAGCGGCGCATATGCGTCGAGCTCTGCGAGCACATGTGTGTGGGTGTGATTGCTGTCGAGGCAGACGAGGACGCGCTCACATCCGGCGGCCGCGTCCCGGACGTCCGCGATCACGGCGGGGTCTACGCTCGACCCCTCGAACATGGTGATGCGCCGGTACATCGGATGGGCCTCGATCGCCGCTCGGTTATGTGCACGGATTTCGATGTCGACTCCCACCACACGGGCATCCTGCGGCCCGCCGCATGCGGCATTCAGCTCCAGCAGCGAAGCCCACAGGATCAGTGATCCCCCGTGGGCGATACCCGTCTCGACGATCAGGTCCGGCTTGACCGCCCAGACCAGCTCCTGCATCGCCACGATGTCCTGCGGATACTGGATGATCGGACGGCCGAGCCACGAGAAGTTGTAGGAGTACTTGGGCCGCGTGGATTCGCGCATGAACTCGCTCGCGGCGACCCGCAGAGCCTCGTTGCGTCCGTTCTCGGCGATCCGCTCCCGGACCTCGTTGTCGAAGTCGGTCATCAGGCGAGCCCCAGGCACCGATCGAGCTTGCGCCGGTCGCCCCAGAACGCCATCGGCTCGTATTCGGGGTAGGGGTAGCGTCCGAAATCCAGTCGTATCGACGAGCCGTGGTCGGCAACGATGCTCTCGACGAGCTGGCGCACGGAGACGGGACGGCCCGAGCAGACGTTCACGACGCCGTTGTCACTGCCGTTCAAAGCAAGCGCGACCAGGTAGCCGGCCGCCTCGGCGACGGGCAGGTAGTCCCGGAGCTGCTCCCCCCCGGAAAGGGCGAAGGCGTCGTCGCCGCGTGCGATTGCGGCCTCCAGCTGGGGTACGAGCGAACCCGCAGCCTGACCCTCGCCGCACAGGTAGAAGAGGCGGGCCCACGTGAGCATGAAGTCGGCGCCGCGCTGCAGCTCCTCGAGCCCCTTCCTGAGCTCGTCCTTCGCCATCCCGTAGGCCGAGACCGGTGAGGTCGGCAGGTCCTCGCGCAGCGCGCCGTCCTGCATCCCGTACTCGAGGCAGGTGCCGCTGACCGCAATGCCGCCGAGCCCGGCGCCCACCAGACCCTCGAGGAACGAGCGGTGCCCCGGAAGCTCCCGATCCAAGTGATGCGGCGAAGCGTAGTGCGGGAGTCCGCCCCAGGCGAGGTGGATCACGACATCGGGCCTTCCCAGCTGGTCGTAGGCGTCTGCCGGCGCGTCGACGATGTCCATCCACACGACACGCTCGCGCGATACCTCATCCGGCAGCGCCGAACCGGGCCGACACACCAGCGTCGGTGAGATCGACCGCCGCTCGAGCTGGGCAACGACGTGATGACCGATGAAACCCGCTGCCCCTGTGACCGCCACCTTCATGCCGAGACTCTAAGCTCGGGAACGGCCGTCACGAACCTGCCGCCCCACTCGCCGACGTAGGCGTGCTCGCTCATCACCTCGTCCCGCAGGTTCCACGGGAAGATCACGACGAAGTCCGGCTTGAGCGTCCTCAGCTGTTCGGCCGCGACGATCGGAATGCGACTGCCCGGCAGGAACCTGCCTTGCTTGGCGGGGTTCTGGTCCACGACGAATGCGATCAGGTCCCGTCGGACGCCGGCGAAGTTGAGCAGCGTGTTGCCCTTCGCTGCGGCTCCGTACCCGGCGACGCCCTGCCCTTGGGCCCGCGCCGCAAGGAGGAAGGACAGGAAGTCGTGCTTGATCTTCAGGACGCGGTCCTGGAAGCCCGCGTAGTAGGCGGGCTCGCGCAGGCCGGCGTCCGCTTCGGCGGCGAGCAGCGCGTCGACGGCCGGCGTGCGCGGCTGCCGGCCGGAGCCGGCGTTCTGAGCGAACACTCGCAGGCTGCCGCCATGCGTGGGCAGCTCCTCGACGTCGAAGACCGTAAGGCCGGCCGCGGTCAGAATCCCATCGACGGCTGTGAGCGACAGGTACGAGAAGTGCTCGTGATAGATCGTGTCGAACTGGCATCCATCGACGAGCCGCTTGAAATGATGGAACTCGAAGGTCGCGATCCCTTGCGGTTTGAGCAGCGCCGCGAATCCGCCGACGAAGTCGTTGATGTCTGGCACGTGCGCCAGGACGTTGTTGGCCGTCATGAGATCGGCCTGACGGCCGTCATGCGCCAGCTCGTGGCCGAGTGCGGTGCCGAAGAACGCTTCCACGATCGGGATGCCGCGTTGGCGTGCCGCAGCGGCGGTGCTGGTGGTCGGTTCGATGCCGGTGCACGGGATGCCGCGAGCCTTCACGTACTGGAGGAGATAGCCGTCGTTCGCCGCGACCTCCACGACGTGACTGTCGGCATCGAGGGCGAACCGCGAAATCATGTCCGACACGTACCGTTCGCAGTGAGAAAGCCAGCTCGTCGAGTACCCGCTGAAGTAGCTGTAGTCGGCGCGGAAGAGCTCGTCTGCACGGACGAAGTCCTCTGTCTGGGCGAGCCAGCACCGTTCGCAGACGAGGACTCGGAGCGGCCACCACGTCTCGGGCCCACGCAGGTCGCGTTCCGTCAGGATGGCGTTGGATGGCGGTGCGCTGCCCAGGTCGACCAGCGTCAGGGCGGCTTCGGCCCCGCAATTGCGGCAGTTCATACGCTGATGCCGTCGAACTCTGGGGCCACCAGCGGGTGCGATCGATCCCGCTCGGACAGGTGCTCCACCGCGAGCGGCCAGGCGATCGCCACACGCGGGTCGAGGGCGTTCACACCGCGCTCCGCGACCGGGTCGTACGGGGCGGTGTGGAAGTAGAGCAACTCGCAGCCGTCGACCAGCGCCTGGAACCCGTGGGCGCAGCCCTCCGGGATCAGCAGGGAACGATGACCCGCCGCATCCAGGACCTCGCCATGCCAGCGCAGGAACGTGGGCGAGTCACGCCGGAGGTCGACGGCGACGTCGAAGACAGAGCCGCGAAGGCAACTCACGATCTTGGTTTCCGCCGACGGGGCAAGCTGGTAGTGCATGCCGCGGACGCTGGCTCGTTGGCGGGTGAGCGTCCGGTTCACCTGCACGACCCTTCGGTCACGGAGCAGGTCGGCGAGGTCCTCTGCACAGTACATGCGCTCGAACGAGCCGCGCTCGTCCTCGTACGGCTTGCGCTGCAGCACGTGTACCCCGAGGAGCGGCGTCTCGGCCACGTGGAACCGTCCGCTCATCGGTTGACCGACCTTGCATACACCCCGATCTGCTCGCGGCTTACTGCCTGCATGTCGTCAGCTCGCCGCCAGGCCCGGTCCCACGCGACAATTCGTTCGAGTGCTTCGTGAAGCGACCACTGTGGCGCCCAGCCGAGTTCGGAGCGTGCCTGCGAGCTGTCGAGCCGCAGCAAACCGGACTCGGCCCACTCCGAGAGCGCGCCGCGCTCGACCCGGGCCGTGTCTCCCCAAAGTGCCGCGAGCCGCTGCGCCACGTCACCGACGGTCGCGTCGTCGCTGGCATCCGGCCCGAAGTTCCAGGCGCGGGCGAACCGCGTTCCGCCGGCGTCGAGAAGCCGCACCGCCAGGGCCAGGTATCCGGCGACCGGCTCCAGCACGTGCTGCCACGGGCGGACGGCGTCCGGGCGGCGCAGGCGCACCGGCTCACCAGCCGCAAAGGCGCGGAGGCAGTCGGGGACGAGCCGATCGGCCGCCCAGTCTCCACCGCCGATGACATTGCCCGCGCGCGCGCTGGCGATGTGCGCCGAATGGCGGCCGTTCGCAAAGAAGCTCCCTCGATAGCTCGCGACAACGAGCTCCGCGGCGGCCTTGCTCGCACTGTACGGATCATGCGCGCCGAGGGGGTCTCGCTCACGAAAGGCGTGACCCGTTTCGCGATTCTCGTAGACCTTGTCGGTTGCTACCACGACCACAGCACGGACGGAGTCCACCGCGCGGATGGCCTCCAGCAGATTGGCCGTACCGATCACGTTGCTCGCCAGCGTGCCGAGCGGGTCGCGGAACCCCTCGCCCACGAGGGGTTGTGCTGCGAGGTGGAACACGACCTCCGGCCGGGTGCGTTCGAGCGTGGTTGTCAGGGTTGCCAGGTCGGCCAGGTCCGCACGGGTGTCGGATGCGAGCACCTCGGCCACGCGCGCGACCTCAAAGAGGTTCGGCTGCGTCGGTGGTCCGAGCGCGTACCCGTGGACGCGGGCTCCGAGGTTCCCGAGCCACATCGCGAGCCAGCCGCCCTTGAAGCCGGTGTGACCGGTGAGGAGCACCGTCCGGTCACGAAGGGCTACCAGATCTTCCAAGGCGCCCTGCTGGAATCCCACAGGCTCTCGAGAAGCAGCTTCTCCCGCAGCGTATCCATCGGCTGCCAGAAGCCCGTGTGCGTGAAGGCCATGAGCTCGCCGTCGGCCGCCAGCCCCGTCAACGGCTCTTCCTCCCAGCTCGTCTCGTCGCCGGCGATGCGGTCGAGGCAGCGCGGCGACAACACGAAGAACCCGCCGTTGATCAGGCCGCCGTCGCCGCGTGGCTTCTCGGTGAAGCCGTGCACGCTGCTGCCTTCGAGCTCGAGCGCTCCGTAGCGTCCGGGGGGCTGGACGGCGGTCACGGTCGCGAGCTTCCCGTGGCTTCGGTGGAAGGCGATGCTCGCGCTGACATCGACGTCAGCGACGCCGTCGCCGTAGGTGAAGCAGAACGCGTCGTCGTCCCGAAGGTGGTCGGCGACGCGCTTGAGGCGCCCACCGGTCATGGTGGCCTCTCCGGTGTCCACCAGCGTGACTCGCCACGGTTCGGCGTTCTGCTGGTGCACGTCCATCCGGCTGTGCTTCATGTCGAACGTGACATCAGACATGTGCAGCATGTAGTTCGCGAAGTACTCCTTGATCATGTACCCCTTGTAGCCACAGCAGATCACGAACTCGTCTATTCCATGCGCGGAGTAGATCTTCATGATGTGCCACAGGAGCGGCCGCCCACCGATCTCGATCATCGGCTTCGGCCTCACCCCGGTCTCCTCCGAGATACGCGTGCCGAGGCCGCCCGCCAGAATGACTGCCTTCACCGTGCCTCCTCGACCTGCCACCGGAGCAACGGTCGGACAACACCGGGGATGCGCCCTCCCCATCGAGACGCGGCCCGCATCTCGTTGTCCTCGATCCGATCGACGATGTTGAAGCTCAGCGCGCCTCTCTCGAAGAACGCGGTCTGTAACCCGCCCTTGAAGTGATTCACGGCCACGCCGACCGAGTACATGCCATCGTTGAGGAAGTGGCCCGGGATGTCGACGGCGGCGACGTAATCACCGGGCATGCGGGCAAGGTCATCGGCCCAACCGTGCGGGCTGGTCACGAACACGTAGTTCCCGCTGTTGTCGGTGACGTGCAGGCTTGGCTGCGGCGTGACGTCCAGCCGTTCGTGGACCCGGTACTTGACACACAGGCGAACTGGGTCAGTGAGGGCGTGTTCGAAACAGTGCTCACCTGCCCCGTTCTCCACCCAGGCCGCGAGCAGGCTCAGGGTTCCGTCGCCTGGGCGCCGGGCTTCGTTCGGATAGGCGACGCTCGCCGCGTTTCCTCCCCCACCTGACTGGTAGCGCTGGATGACCTCGGAGGTCGGTCCGCTGGCAACCACCCGCCCGCCGTCCATCAGCAGACTATGGTCACACAGGGACGCGATCATCGGCAGCTGGTGGCTGACGAACAGGATCGTCCGTCCGCCGCTCGCGACCTCGTCCATCTTGCCGAGACAGCGCTTCTGGAATTCCATGTCGCCGACGGCCAGCACTTCGTCGATGAGCAGGATCTCCGACTCGAGGTGTGCGGCCACCGCAAACCCCAGGCGGACCTGCATACCGCTCGAGTAGCGCTTGACGGGCGTGTCGAGGAAGATCGGATCGATGCCCGAGAAGTCGACGATCTCGTCGAATTTGCGGCGGATCTCGGCTCGCCGCATGCCGAGGACCGCGCCGGACATGTAGACGTTCTCGGTGCCGCTCAGCTCGGGGTGAAACCCCGTCCCCACTTCGAGAAGCGAGGCGATCCTCCCCTGCAGTGTCGCGCTGCCCGCAGTCGGCCAGGTGATCCGGGAGAGGATCTTGAGGAGCGTGGACTTGCCCGCGCCGTTGCGGCCGATGATTCCGACCGCGGCTCCCACGGGGATGTCGAAGGAGACGTCGCGGAGGGCCCAGAAGTCTTTGCCGCGATGCCGCTGCGACCGGGCCTTCAGGGCTGAGCGGATCGTGCCGTAGAGCACCTCCGAGAGACGACCGTACGGATCCTGGTGCTGCCCGAGGCGGTACTGCTTGCCGAGATCCTCGGCATGAATCGCGATGTCGGTCATCAGATCGTATCCGCGAAGGTGCGTTCGAACCAACGGAAGTACGCGATGCCGCCGATCAGGACTGCCAGCGTCACGGCAACTGAAGCGGCGATCGCCACGTCGGGTCGCGGCCCGCCCAGCGAGGCCCAGCGGAATGCGTCGATCACGCCGGTCATCGGATTCAACAGGAACACCACGCGCAACTGTCCGGGGACGAGCTCGCTTGAATACGCGACCGGTGACGCGAACAGCCAGAGCTGGATCACGAAGGGGATGGCGTACTTGACGTCGCGATAGCGCACGTTGATCGCCGCCAGCCACAGGCCGACCGCCAGGGCCGCCGTCACCGCGAGGATCCCGAGCAGTGGGACGAGCAGGAAGGTCGGCGGGGGAACACGCCCGAAGATCAGCATGGCGATCAACAGGACGACCGCCGCGACAAGGAAGTCGACCAGGAATGAGGCAACCGCCGCGATCGGCAGCAGGAGGCGCGGGAAGTAGACCTTCGAGACCAGGTTCTGGTTGTTGACGAGGCTGTTCGAGGCACCGTTCAGACTCTGCGAAAACAGCATCCACGGGACGAGCCCGGCCAGCGCAAACAGGGGATAGGGGATACCCGCAGACCCGATCCCCTCGATGCGACCGAGAAACGCCGTGAACACCAGCATGAGCAGAACCGGTTGGAGGACGGCCCACGCGGCACCGAATGCGGTCTGCTTGTAGCGCACCTTCAGGTCGCGCCAAACGAGAAAGTAACCGAGGTCCCGGTAGCGCAGGAGTTCGCGCGCTCCCAGTCCGAGCCAGCCTCGACCGGGGCGGATCACGATCGGTTCGGGGAGCCGGGCGGACATGCGGGTCAATACTACCCGCCCTACCCCGCCGCGGCTCTCGAACGCGGACGGGCTCCCAGCCCAGGGCTGGGCCGCGACTCGCGCCACGGCTGCAGAGAGCGGCGCAGGCACGCACCGGCGAGCAGCGTAACGCGATCGCTGCCGGTTGACGACGTTGACCGCCTGCCTGACACTCGACGAAACGGCCCGGGACGGAGTCGTCCGGACCGGAGCGGCTGGTGGGCATAGCGAAACGTGATGAGAACCTGGGTCGCGAGCATCCTGGCGAGTCTTCTCATGCTGGCCGCCCCGGGCGCGGTCCCGGCGGCGGCGCCGGGATTCGACGCGTCCGCGCCCGCACCTGCCGACGCGACGAACTGGGTCGTCACGCTCCAGCCGGGACGCGATCCAGCCCGCGAGGCGCCCGGGCTCGCGTCGGCCGCGGGGGGGAATGCTGCCCGGACCTACGCCCACGCATTGCGCGGATTCCTGTTCAAAGGGTCGGCCAACGCCGCCGCGGCGCTCCGGCATAACCCGATGGTGCGGACGGTCGTACCGGACGGACCAATCGAACTCCTTGCGGACCCGATTCCCACCGGCGTAGCTCGGATTCGCGCGAACCACGCCACGCAGCCCAACGCGTTTGATTCCGAGTTCACCGGAGCGGGCGTGCGGGTTGCGATCCTCGACACCGGGATCGATCTCACGCACGCCGATCTCGTGGCCAACATCGATGCGGACCTGGGCCTCAACTGCATGACGAGCGGATCGCCACAGGACGACCACGGCCACGGGACCCACGTCGCCGGCATCGTCGCTGCGGCCGCCAACGGCTCGGGGGTGATCGGCGTCGCACCGGAGGCCACGCTCGTCCCGTTCAAGGTTCTCGACAGCACCGGCCAGGGTGAGTGGTCGAACCTCCTCTGTGCGATCGATCGTCTGACCGAGCTCGCGACGGACGGCGACCCCACGAATGACATCGGCATCGCGAACATGAGCCTCGGCGAGGCGGGGCCGGTCGGGAGCTGCGACGACGGGTTCGTGCGAGAGGCCATCTGTACGTCCACGGCGGCGGGGGTCGCGTACGTCGCGGCTGCCGGCAACTCAACCGTCGACACGTCCACCTTCATTCCGGCAGCATTCCCCGAGGTCATCGCGGTCTCGGCCATCAACGACCTCGATGGTGAGCCCGGCGGCCTGGGAGGCTGCTGGCTGATCTTCCTGTTCTGCGACGACAGGCTTGCGGAGTACAGCAACTTCGGGTCGGTCGTCGACGTCACGGCGCCCGGCACCCAGATCAACTCGACCTGGATGGGCGGCGGCTATCTGACCGAGACGGGCACGAGCATGGCCGCTCCGCATGTCGCAGGTGTCGCCGCACTGGTTCGCCAGGTCACGCCCAGCCTGTCTCCCGCCGACGTCGAGCAGCTGCTCAAGACGACCGGGGAGTGTCCCGATCAGCAGGTCGCCAACCCAACGGGCGACTGCATCGGAAAAGGTCAGTGGGCCAACGACCCGGATGGCGTGGCCGAACCCCTCGTGAACGCTCTGCGAGCCGCCCAAGAAGCTGGGCCGTTCGACCATTCGCCGACCGTCCAGATCACCGATCCAGCCGATGGGTCTGCGGTCGCCGGGACCGTCGGCATAACGGCGATCGCCACCGACGACATCGGCCTGACCAGCGTGGAGTTCCTGGTCAACGGAGGACACCTGTCCACCGATCTGGACGGGACGGACGGTTGGACCGCGTCGTGGGACGCGGGATCGGTTGTGCCGGGTATCCACACACTTACGGCGGTCGCGACGGACACGGGCGCGCATACGGCATCGGACGCCGTCGTCGTGAGCACGTTTACTGAGGGTACGTACGTCCCGCTCATCCCGTCCCGTCTGCTCGACACGCGCTTCGGCACCGGCCTGTCCGGACCGTTCCAAGCCGGGGTGCCCCGGACGTTCCAAGTGACCGGGCTGGGCGGCGTGCCGGCGAACGCTACGGGGGTCACGGGCAACCTCACGGTGACCCAGGCGACGGCCGGCTACGCGGTCTTCCTCGGCCCGAACCCGACGGTGAACCCGACGACCTCGACGCTCAACTTCGTGACCGGTCAGACCATCGCCAACGGGGTGACCGTCGCCCTCGGCGCCGGCGGCACCCTCAGCGCCACCTACCTCTCGTCGCCCGGCAAGACGGTTGCGCTCATCTTCGACGTGACCGGCTACTTCGTGCCCGACACCTCCGGCGCCACGTACGTCCCGCTCATCCCGTCCCGTCTGCTCGACACGCGCTTCGGCACCGGCCTGTCCGGACCGTTCCAAGCCGGGGTGCCCCGGACGTTCCAAGTGACCGGGCTGGGCGGCGTGCCGGCGAACG
>Ga0214472_10002216_pt1 | contig 21089 bp, 19 predicted proteins | sample RVTome_6_FD_207662 | JGI IMG/M metagenome (GOLD analysis project Ga0214472, IMG submission 207662) | Soil microbial communities from uranium-contaminated site in the Upper Colorado River Basin, Wyoming, United States - RVT140D175 | ecosystem: Environmental > Terrestrial > Soil > Contaminated >...
CCATCTCGATTACTCTCCATGCTGCTACCCAAGCTAGGCGGCTCCTGGCTCTTACCGCCGTGGGACTTTCCCCCATCAAATGAGAGTCACCCTATGGATCACGACAGCATTTCATCTGGACACACCATAAGTAAAGATGCGACCCCAATTCCGACCCCAACTCCCAATTCCAATTCCGTTTGCCTGCCGCTTCCTTCAGATTCCACCTCGCGATGGACGGCCTTGCCGTCCGGATAGCAATTCCCCTGATCGGGCCTGCTAAGGTCTTTCACCTCCTAGGTCTGCCCCCTGCCGGGCGCACAAAAAAAAGGGCGGGGTACAAACCCACCCTTACAAGTCCGATACCACGTTGCACTCTTTGCCGTTAAATCAGCCCCGTCTTCCGTCCGAGGGCGCGGTGAATCGCGCCCCTACATGACCTTTGCGCCCTTTGTGGTTAATTATCCGAATCCGGATCTTCTTCTACTTGAACTGCGGCATTACTTTCTCGGCGAACAAACGAATGCTCTTCAGCGCCATCTCTTGCGGCATGCCGCCGAAGTGAAACGTCCCGGATATCGTCGTCAGCCCGTTCGGTTCGCTCCATTTGCGTATGGTGTCAGCGACCCGCTCGGGATCGCCCGCCAGCACAAAGCCTTCTCTGATCTGCGTCTCGGCGGCGCGCTGGATGAGCAATCCCACTTCTTTGCGATCCAAATCTGCTTTCGTGTGAACGTCGAGATAGTTGTCTAAATAGGGCGCCGCCTCTTCCACCGCTTTGTCCAAACTGCTCGAAACGTAAATGTGGAACTTCCCCAGGATGTCCATTGGGCCGGCATCATAACCCGCCTTGGCTAAATTTTCGCGATAAATTTTGATGAACGCCGGCAACGCTCCCGGATCACGATAGAGATATGGCAGAGTCATCAAATGAAAACCGTTTTCTCCGGCCCAACGAAAGGAATCTTCAGTGCGCGCGCAGCCGACCCAAAATCGCGGATGTGGCCGCTGCACCGGCTTGGGATACACCGGCACGTTTTCATAGTCGTAAAACTGTCCTTTAAAATTCACCGGCTTGTCGGACCAAGCTTGCAGCATGACCTCGACGCCTTCATACATGCGACTGCTCGCTTCCTTTTGATCGACGCGATATTTTTTGTACTCATGGGCCTCGCTGCCCTTGCCGACGCCAAAGTCCAATCGTCCGTTGGAGATCACATCGACCATCGCGTAGGACTCGGCGATGTCGATGGGGTTATGCAGCGGCAGTACATTGATGGCCACACCGAGGCGAATTTTTTTGGTCGTGCGCGCGATCGCCGACATGAATGTCGGCGGATGCGGCAGGTCGCCCCCGTAGTGCGCGAAATGGTGCTCGGTCACCCAGATGTGATCGTAATTGAGCCGGTCCATTTCCTCCATCTGGGAAAACATCTTCTGATAAAAATCCGTGACCGATCCATCAAGATCGGGAACGTAAGTCGGCAAATAGTGTGAGCCAAACTTCATTGCGCACATGGCTAGCGAATCCTCCAAAAATTATTGTTAAACATATAGGGTGGTCAGCGCGCAGAAGTCAACGGGACTGCGATCGCCCCATCGCCGACAACCGTTTGCGCTGCGCGCACTCCGCCGTTAAAATTATTCCAGAGATCTACTTATGAAGCGTTGGCAAGTCATCCTGCTGGTGGTCATTGCGGTCCTGAGCATGACCCTCGTCGGCGGGTATCGAATGGGCACACGGCTGCTCCAGGGTCGCATCATCGACGTTCTTGGAGCGGGCAGTCAATTGCGGCAACTTAAGGTCAATTGGTTCACCATCGAGATGTTCGGTGTCAGCATCGATGCTCCGCGAGGCTGGCCGGCCGCGCGGGCCCTCGAGGCGGAGCACCTCACGATTGTACCGGATCTACGCAGTTTGTTGTCCGATCGAGTTATCATTTCGTCCATCGTCATCGAAAAACCCTATCTTTCCATGCTGCGCACGCCGGGGAAATTGCGTCTGGTGCCTAGCCTCACGGAAGGCGATGAAAAAAAGACCGATGCCAATGCCACTGGCCGTGCGGTGACCATTTCGCGCATCGAACTGAAAGATGGCACCGTCGAGCTTTACGACGCCACGGTCAGCCGGCCACCGTTGCGCACGCGAATTGAACAAATTGATGCGGTGATCCGCGACGTGGCCGCACCGGCAGCGGGCAAAACCCATTTCGAACTGGCAGGCATCGTCAAGGGGATCAAACGCGACGGCCAGGTGAAGCTCACCGGCTGGGTCGGTCTAGGGGCTGACGACTCTTCTTCGCGCATCGTGCTCACCGGAGTGGATATGGTCGCGCTCCAGCCCTATCTCGTCAAGAAAAACGACGTCCACGTCACCCGGGGATCCCTCGACTTGAATCTCGACTCCGAAGTGCGGAAAAATAATTTGGACGGTAAAGGCAAGATTGTGCTGAGTGATCTGGAGTTCGCCCCGTCCCGCGGCTTCTTTGACACCTTCATGGGGCTGCCGCGCACAGCCGTGATCGGCTTTCTCAAGGATAATCACAACGCCATCGCCGTCGACTTCACGCTCAAAGGCAACACCGACAATCCCAACTTTTCGCTCAACGAAAATCTGTCCACCCGCATCGCCGCATCGATGGCCGGCGCCCTCGGCGTCAGCATCGTCAACGTCGCCGAAGGCATCGGCAGCTTCGGCCGCAAAGGCGTAGAGGGCGCGGGCAGCGTCATCGAAGGCATCGGCTCAACAATCACGGGGCTGTTCGGGGGCGGCAAAAAACCTTAGCTTTACTGGTTAAGTTTTAGAGTCTCAAGACCATCGATTCAAAGCCGCCTCATGGTTCCCGAGCCGGCGGCTTTGTCAAACTCAACAGGACGGAATTTCCTTCTTCGTTTCAAACTTCTCTGGGTTCGCTACTTGGTCAGACTTACGCTAAGCGCTATGCGAACTCGTGAGGATGCCCGTGGCGGGATGATGGGAGAGCTTTTCAGCAGCCGGCTAGCCGTACTGTTCATCATGAAAAGTACGTTTTCGTCGGGTTGTCGGAAAACTATCGTTCACAGGGATTCGGTTATTATCCCCGATTGCCTAAAGATGGAATCATTTCACGCCAGGGGAGAATGGTATGTCTCTTGCTCTCTCGATTGTCGCTAATTGGCATTAGCGCCAGGCGCGGTGCAACCGGATCGGCGCCATCGATAAGCGGTTCGTTGAGTTTTAAGTTTGTAGACTGCCAGCCGCTTAGGTATCATATCAGCATCACGACGATCCGATCGCCCGCCACAGATGGAAGAGCGAGCGAAAGCATAGGAGAAAATCATATGAGCCACATTGGCCGCGGCTTCGCGTTGGCGATGTTTTTGACGTTAGCTCCGATCTTTCCGGCCCAGGCCCAATCCGATCCAGTTTCAGCAGGAGAAGGCCGGATTCAGGAACTGGTCGAACGGCTTAAAGATTTGATCCGTGCGGCGGAACAAGACAGAAGATCGAATCCAGCGGTGACCCAACAGCTCCGCGAGCTCGTGCGCCGTTATGATTGGCCTTGGAAAGTTTCACTGCTTTATGACGATTTTCGCGACGGTGACTACACGTACAACCCGCGCTGGGATGTCAACAATGGAGAGTTTCGGGTCGCCAGGGGATCAGGGCTTAGATCTTACTTCGATCCACCCAGGGTTCCCGCGCGCCGCACAACCGGCCGTAGGAGCGATGGCTCGGCGATCGAAGTGTTGGGAGAACTGTTGCTGGGAACGAGGGAGCGAGAAGCTGAACCGGCGCAAGCCAACATCAAATCCGAAGCCGAGATATTTACCCGCGTCGCTGTTACCAATGCCTTCGTGGTGCGCGCCGAGCTCAACATCCGCAGCCACACCGACCGCGATACCCGAATCGAATTCGGCCCCTACCAGGGCGATGACCGTCGCTCAGGGTATAGGCTAGTCTACGAAGCCGGCCAAAAACCATCCTTGACCCTGTTGCGGTTTTCTCCAGGTCGTTCGGCGGTCATCGAGATGGCTGATCAAGACATTGCCTTGGCGGACGGCAACTCCCATTCCGTCGAATGGCGCCGGACCATTAACGGCGAAATGATTGTGCTCATAGACAATAGAGAGATCATCAAAACTATTGACCGCGCTTATGGCGATTCCTTTGACGGTTTCGCGATGATCAATAAGGGCGGCGAGTTCGAAGTCAAGCGAGTTGCCATTTTCGGAACCCAGCGATAGCCACATCCGCGCTTGGAATGCCAAGGGGTGAGTGCGGTGGCGCGGTCATCTCTAGGGAGTCGCCCCCCTGTCGGTCCGAATCCACTTTGCGTACTTTGCACTGCAATAGCTGAAATTTTGCGCGCCTTGCGCATTTTTTTCCGTTTCGGATACGCCTCTCGCAAAGCCGCAAAGACGCCAAGTTAGGAGGGGAAAAATAAATGTTCTTACGAATCATCTTCTCGTTTTTTTCCGACCTTTACGGCCTTGGCGTCTTTGCGAGAGTTATTCCAGTTTTCGGTTGCGGCTATGCCGCGCTAGGCCCTTTGTGGTTCTCCGTCTGTCATCTTCCGCCGACCTTATCGTCTAGGAACGCGCTCCACTCATTTGCCACTTTGTCCTTCAACTCCCGGCTGGCGCCGCTGACTTTGGCGAATTTATCTTTCCATTCGAAGGGCCGCGTCGCGTCAATGATCGCGCGCGAACTGAAACCCTTGTCCGAGAGCGCAATGCGCGGGTCGAGGGGACCGCTCCAACAGCGGCACAGGATTTCGATGGATTCCGCCGGGTCGGAACGCGAACTAACCGCCCAAATCACTTCCTCGGAATTGGTAATGTCGACATCTTCGTCGACGACGATGACGTAACGGCCCAGGTAAGCCCCGGAACGACACTGGCTGGCAATCAGCGCGGCTTGTTTGGCGTGACCGGGATAGCGCTGCTTGATCGCCACCACGGTAAGAAATCTTCCGCCCGACGGATGGGCCCACACCGCCTGCACGTCGGGCACACCGGCTTCGTCAAGCGCATTCCAAATTAACGCCGAGCGCATCAGAGAAAAATGCAAGTTGTCTCCGCTCGAAGGCTTCAGCAGGGGAAAGCCGCAGAGGATCGGATCGTCGCGGTGGTAGACCGCTTTGACGCGGATCACCGGCACGGCGGGTTGATTGCTGGCGTAGTAACCGGTCCATTCGCCGAAGGGGCCTTCCGGCATGAAGTCGTTGGGCAGAACCTCGCCCTCGATGGCGATCTCCGAATCGGCGGGAATCGGCAGCCCGGTCAACGGCCCATCGACGATATCGAGAGCCTGGCCGATGATACCGCCGGCATAGGCGTATTCGTTCACGCGGTTCGGCACATCGCTGGACGCCACCAGAAAATTGATCGGATGATGGCCGAAAGAAACCGCGATCGGCAGCGGCTGGCCCGCAGCGTGGTGCTTGTCACGGTGCACCCGCCCATGCTTACCCGGGGACATGTGCAACCCCAGGTGATCGCGGCCGTGAATCATGATGCGATAGGTGCCGACATTGACCCAGCCCTCGTCGGGATCGCGAGTAACCACCAGGTCGTCGGTACCGATATAACGCCCGCCGTCGAGCTCGTGCCAGAGCGGCACGGGAAATTTGAGCAAATCGATGTCGTCGCCGTTTTGCACGTTCTGGAAAAGCGGCGAATCCTTCACCTTGCGCGGCTCAATGGGCTGAATAAATTTGACCTGTCCGCGCCAGTGCTGCACGAAATCGAACTCGCTCAGATTTGCATCGAGCCCCATGGTTAACGCCAAGCGTTTAACCGATGACAGCAAGTTCACCGCGACGCGGTAACCCTTCGGATAGCCCTTAATTTTGTCAAACAGAATCGCCGGCCGAACTTTCGTCCGCTCGTTGATGATCTCGGTTAACGTCGACAGCTCGAGATTCCAGTCGACGTCCTCGACGTTTATCAACTGACCTAAGATTTTTACCTCATCAAGCCATGTGCGCAGGTCTGGCATAAATTCCTTTCGCTTCTTTTAGTGTGGGCTACGGAGCTTGGGTTCAAAACCTTCGCCCGTTCAACCGCGTCGTTCCGTTCAAAACGTTGTCAACGATTTGAACATTTTGACCGGCTTGAACGAGTGTTATTTTATTGCCGGCAGCGGCAGCGCCGGAGTTGGCGTGGTAGATAAAGAATTCTCTGGTTCCTCGCGGTAAAGGTTAAACGCCTCGACGATCGGAATATCGTTGACGGAAAATAAGGTCGCCTCGTCAGTCTTTGACCCGTTGACATGCTCATGCCACGCCCAATTGGGCACCACGAAGGAGTCATGCTTGTCCCATTCCAGCACCTTGTCGCCGACGATGGTCGAGCCCTCGCCGCCGACGACAAAATAGGCGGCGCTCGAGGTGTGCCGATGGCTCTTGGTATGCTCGCCCGGCCGGAGCATTTGAATCCAACAACCAAGAGTGCGCAGCGTGCGCCCGCCGGTCATGGGATTGACGTACTCCAACGCCACACCATCGTAGGGACTGCCCGGTTGATCCGCCAGCGCGCGCAGGCGCGGCTCGATGTCTTTCCAGGCGTAGCGCATCGGCAGATTTTCTTTCTTGATGTTTTCCCAGGTCGGCCGCACCGCGCCGGCGCGCTGCTGCAAGTGATCGCCGGGCTTTTGCCGCATGGTCTGAACCTTGTTACCGGGGTAGGGTTCATAAAAGGGCTGATTGAGGCCCAGAAGAAACGGCACATCGAGCGCGTCCAGCCAAATTGCCGGTTCGTTGGTCGGATTGCGGTGATCGTGCCAAGTCCACTGTGGCGTGAGGATCAAATCGTACGGTTCCATCGGACACTTCTCGCCGTCTACGACCGTAAACACCTTGCCATCGCCTTTGATGACGAAGCGAATCGCAGCCAAGCTGTGACGATGCGCCCAAGCGATCTCGCCGGGCTTGATCATCTGGATTCCCATCAAGAGCGTATGTGTGGTCGCGTTGTCGTTCAACCCGGGATTGCCGAACAGCACGCTGCGCCGCGCCGTGAAGCTCTCTTCCAGCACGTCGCAAGCCTCGCGCAATTTCTCATGCACCATCGGCCACGGCCATAAATAAGCGTCACCGCGCGGCCTTGGCCCGCCGATGGCGCGATTGAGCAAATCTTCATAGATCCACTGGCCCGTCATGTGGACCTCGGCCAGCTCCTGATTAAATCTCTCTAGCGACTTTTTAGTCTGGCGCTTCACCATAACCGAATCTCCTTTCGCGGTTCAAGCCGTTCAATTCGTTCAAAAAGTTCAAGCCGTCACTCGGATAGCTCGTTTCTGTGAGTAACTTTATAGACCCTTTGAACGGCTTGAACGATTTGAACTTTTTGAACTTTTTGAACCCGGCGCGGCGCGTTAGCGCCCCGCCGATCTTTTGATCCCTTCATAATAAAAACCATCGAAATAAACTTGCCACGCCATCATCGACTCTTGCGCTGCGCGCAGCGCTGCCCGCTTCTCCTCATCGGTGGTCAAATACTTCTCCAGTAAATTGAGCGAGCCGTCGCCATGAATCTGGTCGACGGAATCATGCATCCACCAAAACTCGGTGTCGACTTTTGAAAGTCCCAGCTGGCGCATCCAATGCTCGGCTTGATGGTGCGAAAAGTTGCCGCAGCTAGGGTTGTTGGTGCGTTCAAGCACGGATTTGGCCGCGAGGCCCTCGTACCAGGTGCGGTCCTTGGTTAACGCTTCCCAGCAACGCATTGTCACGACCGTGGTCGGCAGCGGCTTGGCGTTAAGGATCTCATCGCGCGTCAAGCCAAGCGCTACGCCCATACGCGCTAATATTTCAAAGTGCGAGTGGCCTTTCTGCGCTTCCTCTTCGTACAAATTTTCCGTGACGATGAACGTGCGTACTTCGACATGCGGACAGTTGCCGACCACATAGGCCCAACACTGCCGGCTGTGGCGGGTAAAATTGGACCATTGTTCAATCAACACCCGCGCCGCCTCCCGGGTCAATTGATTTTTAGAAAATTCCACCCAAAGAAGCCGAGCGTTGCAGTCTGCGACAATTTTATCCATCGCCGCGGCGAATGCCGAACCCATGCGACACCTCCAAAATCAAAACCCCCTCAGACTCACGCCCAGCCCTTCCCCTTCAGGAACGCTGATACTGCCATGGTCGACGGTTAGGCCAAAAAACGGATCTCCGGTGATCGCTTCGAATTCGCCCAACTCGCAGAGCGGTGCGATCCCCGGGGTGCAAGCTGCGAGATGCACCGCCACGGCGTCGCCGACCATGCTGCCCGCCGTGTTCGATAGCGCGCAGCCGATGCCGTGGGCCTGGCACAACTCGGCGATGCGCCGCACTTCGCCGATACTGCCGACTTTGGCAATCCCGGTGTTGATCGAATCGACCATGCGATGCTTGATTAGCCTTTGGGCATCTGCGAAGTTACGGCACGATTGATCCGCTTCGATCTTGATCGGCGCATGTTTTTTGACTTCCCACAGCGCGTCGAACTGATCGCGCGGCACCGGCTGCTCGAAGATTTCCACCCCGAGGTCGGCTAATCCTCTGGCCAGCCGAATCGCGTTCTTGGCATCGTAAGCCTCGTTGGCGTCGATCTTGATGAAGACCGCATCGCCGACCGCTTGGCGCACGGCGGCGACCCGCAAGAGATCCTGGTCAATCCTGCCGCTCACCTTGAGCTTCAACGCCAAGCCTTCGGCAACCAGCTCCTTCGCCTCCTGCGCCATCGCCTCAGGATCGCCGAGGCTCACCATCTTGATGACTTTGATCTCGCTGCGATACTTGCCGCCGAGCATGACGCTGAGGGGGATATGGTAACTACGCGCCAAGGCGTCAACCAACGCGCTTTCCAGCGATGATTTGGCGCGCGGATGACCGGTTAAAGTATGATCCATATCGGCGCGAAGGCGCGCCAAGTCTTCCAATTCTTTGCCGATCACATTCGGCTTCAAGACCGACTCAATCACATGCTGCGCAGTCTCAGGCGTCTCGCCGGTACGCGGAAAAAGATCGGCGTAGCCGTAGCCTTCCACCCCACCCTGGGTCACGACCGTAACCAGCACCCCGCGCGCGACGCTAAAATGATTGGTCGCCGTCACCAGCGGCTTGGTGTAAGGCATCTCGAGCTTTTTCGTTTCAATTTTTGCGACCTTCATCGACACTCCTTAACAGGGCATCCGATCGCCCCGCTGGCAAAATATTTAGTATTGATGTCTCGACAATACAACCACTTTCGTCGAGGCAAGCGGATAGGATATAAGTCAACGTAGAATGAGACTTCTTTTGATCCAACCGCCGGTGCGGGATTTTTACGACACGGACATACGGCTCCAGCCGATCGGCCTGGCTTATCTAAAATCCGCTGTCGCAAAACATCTTCCGGACATCGAAGTCATGATCAAAGATTTTCACGGCGGCTGCGGGCGTAAGACCGTGCCGATTCCCAAGGAGCTGCGTTACCTGAGTGACTACTATCCGGTCGCCGATAAGTCGCCCTTCTCGACGTTTCATCATTACTACCACTTCGGCAAACCATTTGACGAGATTGCAGCGGAAATCGCTGCGCTAAAACCTGACGTCGTCGGCATCTTGTCGCTGTTCACGCCCTATTTCCGCGAAGCGCTGGAAGTGGCTGCATGCGCGAAGAAACAAACCGGCGCCATCGTCGTCATGGGCGGTTCGCATGCTTCCGCCGTACCCGAATCGCTGCTGGCTTCGCCCCATGTCGACTACGTCATTCGCGGCGAAGGTGAAAAGCCGTTGGTTGAATTCTTGCGCGGTTTGCGGGATCAAAAATCAGTCGAACAGGTTGCCAATCTGACTTATAAGCGTGCCGGCGAGTGCGTCTTCAACCCGCTCCGAGACAACTTCCCCATCGAAGCGCTGCCAATTCCCGATTTGAGCGACTTCGCCACGCCAACTTACACGCTCGCCGGCAAACCGATGACCTTCATGATCACCTCTCGTAGTTGTCCGCACAAATGTTCTTTCTGCTCCGTGCATACGACCTTTGGGACTGACTACCGCCGCCGCTCCCTGGAAAACGTCCTCGAAGAAATTGTCCTGCGCTACCAACAAGGCTACCGCGTCATCGACTTTGAAGACGACAACCTCACCTACTACCAGCCGACCTTTAAAGAGCTTTGCCGGCGCCTGATCGCGCGCTTCCCCGGCCGCGAGATGCAGTTCGTCGCCATGAACGGCATCAGCTATCTCAGCCTAGACGACGAATTATTGGAATTAATGTACCAGGCGGGCTTTTCACATCTGAATCTCGCGCTAGTCAGCTCCGACAAAGCAGTGCGCGAGACCACCAAGCGACCCCATACGCTCAAAGCCTATGTAAGAGTCGTCAGCAAGGCGCATCAACTGGGCTTCAAGATCGTCTCCTATCAAATTCTCGGGCTGCCGAACGAAACTCTCGATAGCATGATCCAAACCTTGGCATTCAACGCGCGCCTACCCGTGCTGCTCGGCGCCTCGCCCTTTTATCAAACACCGAACGCGCCCATCTCTCGTGGCGTGGATTTAACTGAAACGGATTTCGTCAAAGCGCGCTTGACCGCTTTGGCGATTGAATCTGAAAGCTTTTGCCGCGACGATATTTACACGCTGTTGGTCACCACGCGAATTGTCAATTTCCTCAAGGGGCTGGTGATTCGCGAATCGACGAACCTAATGGAGCTCATGACGCGCCGTTGGCCGGAGCCGCGAACGCGCATTGGCTTCGACTTGCTGCAACAGCTATGCGAAACCGGCCGTTTATCTTTCTCGACTGCGCAAGGCTTGGTTGAAAATCGAAAATTTCGCACCGACCTGCTGGCTCGTGTCTTGCGCGAGATCGGCGCGATCAGAGGCCAGCATGGCGCGACGATCTCAGTTGAGGAGACCGGCCCTTTATCAGCGATCCATGCACAGCGCACGAGCCGATCGGTGTTGGCAAAGGTTCCGAACCAAGCGGTTTGACGCCTAGCCATATAATGTGATACATATGCCCATATGAAAACAACCGTTGAGATATCCGATAATCTGTTGGAAGAAGCAAGGAAGCTGGCCGCACGGGAAGAAACGACCGTCAGAGCTCTGATCGAACAGGGATTGCGGCAGATCATAAGCGCCAGAAAGCGGCCAGGCGTTTTTCACTTAAGAAAGGCCACGTTCAAGGGCGAGGGGCTTCAGCCCGGGGTCTCGACAGCGACGTGGGACCAGATTCGTGACATGGCTTATGAAAGCCACGGCGGATGATCGCGGTCGATACCAACGTCTTGGTTTATGCCCATCGCGAGGATTCGCCGTGGCACGAGACGGCGCATAAGGTCCTAGAACAGCTATCGGAGAGTCGTGCTCCTTGGGCCATCCCCTGGCCCTGTCTGCATGAATTTCTCGCCATCGTTACCCATCCACGCATCTACAACCCGCCGACACCGCTTATCGCCGCTTTGGATCAAGTCGATGCTTGGTCCGAATCGCCGAGTCTAAGCCTAATTCGAGAGTCCGAAGGTTATTGGCCGCATCTGAAAAATCTCCTCGAACAAGGACGCGTCGTCGGCCCTAAAGTGCATGACGCCCGCATCGTGGCAATCTGCCTCCTCAATGGTGTGAGAGAGCTGTGGACGGCGGATCGCGACTTTAGCCGTTTTCCCGCGCTGGCGACCCGCAACCCACTCGTGAATTCGTGAAGCGAACGGTGCCGCCTAAGTCAGGAAGTATAGAACCGCGCTGAAGCTTGTGAAACGCCTCAACGTCTATTATACATCCTGTGAATTTCTAGTTGGTTAGTGAAGGAGGATTTATGCACAAGTTGTTTGCTAGTTTATTGGCGGCATTCGCCCTGGTTTTTGCGGCTCATTCGACCCACGCGCAGCCCAGTTTAAAGATGATGATCCCGGCCAATCCCGGCGGCGGCTGGGACCAGACCGGCAGGAATCTAGCCAATGCGATGCAGAGCGTTAAGCTGGTTTCATCCGTACAATTTGAAAACAAAGGCGGCGCCGGTGGCACCATCGGTTTGGCACAGTTCGTCAACTCGGCCAAGGGTGATCCCAATGCCGTCATCATTGGCGGCATGGTCATGATCGGCGCGATCTATCTGAACGATTCCCCCGTCAAACTATCCATGGTGACGCCGCTCGCGCGCCTAACCGGAGAATATGAGATCATCGTCGTGCCCGCGAATTCGCCTTATAAGACGATGGCCGACCTGGTTAAAGCTTTTAAAGCCAATCCCGGCGCCATCTCCTGGGGCGGCGGTTCGGCCGGCGGTACCGACCACATCCTGGTCGGCTTGGTCGCCAAAGCGGCGGGCGTTGATCCAGCGAAGATCAACTACGTACCTTTCAAAGGCGGGGGCGAGGCGATCGCGGCGATCGTCGGCGGCCACGTGGCTGCGGGCGTCTCCGGCGTCGGCGAATTCGCCGAACAGATCAAAGGCGGCCGCATGCGCGCCCTCGCAGTTTCGAGTTCGTCGCGCTTCGAGGGCTTCCCGACATTGAAAGAGCAGGGTCTCGACATTGATTTGGCCAACTGGCGCGGTATCTTCGGCGCGCCGGGAACAACGGCGGCACAGACTGACTCTTTGATCAAGGTCGTCCGCGGCGCCACTGAATCAAAGTCGTGGAAAGAGACTTTGGAAAAACTCGGCTGGTCGCCGATTTTCTTGAGTGGCGACTCCTACAAGAAATTTATTGACGAAGACACCGTGCGTATCGCTGGCATCATCGACTCGCTGGGCATCAAAAAGGCCAAATAAGCTCGCAAAAAAGCTCTTGCACCACGAAGGACACGAAGCGCATAGTCGAAGGGAGTACGAAGTTGTAGGGGCACGGCGTGCCGTGCCCTCATTCCGAACCCTCGTGGCCTTCGTGGTGCAAACCTAAGCTTTGGGATTGCGCGCTGATCGCCCGCCACTTATTTTTGCTTACAGCCCATGAAAGCCAAACCTGCCGAGCTGATCCTTGCGCTCTCGGTTGTCATCTTGGGGATCGCGGTTGCGCTCGGCACTTCGCAACTGTCCGGGGCCGGTGGTTACGCCAAAGTGGGACCCAATGTCGCTCCCGCGGTGATCGCCGGGGCGCTGATCCTGCTCGGCATCTGGTTGCTCTACGAAGCGCTCAGCGGCGGCTGGCGCAACGCCATTGCCGACGACCCCAAGGCGCGCGGCGAGCATCGCTTTCACGGCAGCGCCTTCATTTGGGTCAGCCTCGGACTCATCCTGCAAATTGTACTGATCGATCGCGCCGGCTTCGTCTTGGCGCAAGCCGCACTCTTCGCTTTGGTCGCGCGCGGCTTCGGCAGCGTCAAACTGCCGCGCGACTTCGCCATCGGCCTGCTGCTTGGCCTTTCAGTGTTTCTCTTTTTCGTAAAATTTTTGAACGTCAATTTGCCGGCTGGCTGGCTGAAGCCGCTCCTCGGCGGCGCCGGCATCTGAGAACAAAATGGGCGACACCTTTGGCTTGTTGATGCATGGTTTCAGCATCGCGCTGACACCGCTAAACTTACTGTGGGGGTTTGTCGGCGTCATGCTCGGCACCTTCATCGGTGTCTTACCCGGCGTCGGACCGGCGTTGACCGTGGCGATGCTCATGCCGCTCACGGTGAAGCTCGATCCGACCGGCGCGCTGATCATGTTTGCCGGCATTTATTACGGCGCCATGTACGGCGGCTCGACGACCACGATCTTACTCAACACGCCGGGCGAATCCGCCTCCATCGCCACCGCTCTGGAAGGAAATTTAATGGCGAAAAACGGCCGCGCCGGTCCAGCCCTCGCGACCTGCGCGATCGGCTCCTTCGTCTCCGGCACGATCGCGACCATCCTGGTTACCTTGCTCGCGCCGGTGGTTGTCGAAATCGCCCTGAAATTCGGTCCCGCGGAGTATTTCGCCCTAATGGTTTTTGCTTTCACCACGGTATCGGCGGTGATCGGCAGCTCTACCGTGCGCGGACTCACGAGCTTGTTCCTCGGCCTATTGCTTGGCGTGGTCGGCATTGACAGTCAAACCGGCAGCTCTCGCTTCGCCTTCGGTGTGCCCGAGTTGCTGGACGGTGTCGATGTCGTCGTGCTCGCCGTCGGACTCTTCGCGGTCGGCGAAGCGCTCTACGTCTCAGCTTACGCGAGCCGTCTGGAAGAAAAAATGGAAGAGATCAAAGGCTCGCTCTGGATGTCCAAAGAAGACTGGAAACGCTCGTGGCCCGCATGGCTTCGCGCTACGGCGATCGGCTTTCCCTTCGGCTCAATTCCCGCCGGCGGCGCGGAAATCCCGACCTTTCTCTCCTACGCGGTGGAAAAAAAATTGACGAAGTATCCTGAGGAATTCGGCAAGGGCGCCATCGAAGGCGTCGCCGGACCCGAAGCGGCCAATAATGCTTCGGTCACCGGCGCGCTGGTGCCACTTTTGACGCTCGGCATTCCGACGTCGGCGACCGCCGCCGTTTTGCTGAGCGCGTTCCAGAATTACGGCATCTCACCCGGACCCCTATTGTTTCAGATGCAAGCCGACTTGGTCTGGGGTTTGCTCGCGAGTTTATATATCGGCAATGTGCTGCTGCTGATTCTTAATCTACCGTTGGTTGGTATCTGGGTGAAGGTGCTGTCGATACCGCAGCCGCTGCTCTATGGCGGCATCTTGGTTTTTGCCACCCTGGGTGCCTACAGTCTGCATCAGTCGGTGGTCGATCTCATCATGCTTTATGTCTTCGGCTTGCTCGGCTTCATCATGCGCCGCTGGGATATCCCGGTCGCGCCGGCGGTGATCGGTCTCATCCTCGGCCCCCTCGCCGAAACTCAAGCGCGGCGCGCCTTAGCGATCAGCCAAGGCGACCCGTCGGTGTTCATTACCCATCCGATTTCCGCGAGCATTCTCGGGCTCTCCTTCATTCTGCTCGTCGTGCCGCTGATCGTCCGACTGGTGCGCCGAAAGTAATCCTTTCTCAACCAGCGACTTGCCGGGAGAATATCTTGGGGAGATCTCTTAATCCGGAATCGATTGGAACGTTTTGAACGGCTGGAACGATTGGAACCCATCCGTAGCCGAGACCGGCTACGGATGCTCCATGCCAATGGAGAACATCCGTTCAAGATCGTGGCGCGAGTAGACGCGAAAGGCAATCAGCGTTTCGGAACTCGTGATGCCCGCCACGGCACGAATCCGTTCGGTGATAACCTTGGCGAGTTGATCGTTATCACTGGCACGCACGATCGCCGCCAAATCGTAGCGCCCGGCCACTGAGTAGACTTCGCTGACCCCTTCCAAATCGGCGAGCGCTTCGGCAACTTTGTTTGTCTTATCGCGTTCGGTGTTGAGCAAGACGATAGCGGATAACATGTTTGATCTCCTTCAAGTCGAAGACTAGCTGACCGAGCAGGTCATCGTCAACGCCACGAGAAACCGAGATCCGTACCGCTCGGCAGGCTCGTCCCATTAACCTCTGCCCGGAAACACTTCGCCCGCGCGCACGGTCCACTTTACGGCGATGCGCTGCCCGTGAGTTTTCTCGCCGCCGACCGAATCGCGGAGCTGGGTCGGCTGGTTAACAATTTGCAACACGGCGATGTCCGCTTCGCGGCCGACTTCGAGACTGCCGATACGGTCTTGCCAGCCTACCACGCGCGCCGCGTTCACCGTGCAGCTGGCGATGATCTTTTCCAAACTCAAACCGAGGGGCAAGAACTTGGTCAGCGTCGTCGGCAAATCTCCGACGACGCCGAAACCCGGTTGGCTCAAGCGGCCATGGAGATCCGAGCTGATGACATCGGGCAGGATACCCTCGCCCATGGCGCGCTCGACCAGGGCGAAATCGAAATGGCCGCCGGCATGGCCAACGTCGAAAATCACGCCCCGTTCTTTGGCTTTACGCACCGGAGGCAAAAGCTTTCCTCTCTCGTCGATGATCGAAGGCTTTTTCGGCGTATAGCAATGCGTGATGATGTCGCCGGGGCGCAAGGAATCGGCGATTTCGTCCATGCCGATCGCCGTGTCACCGACGTGAACCATCATCGGTGTATTTGTCGCCTCTCCCGCTTTGATGCCGAGCCGAAGGGCGTCGCGGCTGTTTTCGCCGATGGATTTCTTGTGCAGTCGGATTTTGATGCCGACGCCGATGTCGCGGTTGTCGATGACCGCTTGCGCCGCGCCATCGCTATCGGCGAATCCCAGATCCAGCAACTCCCCAGGTTCGTTCAATACTCCATGCTGCGCCAGCGCCACGAAACCGAGCATGCGAGTTTTCGATTTTTCATAGACCAGTTTTCGAAAGCCGAGGAAATTCACCGGACCGGCAGAGCCGGCATCCATGGTGGTCGTCACGCCGGTGGCGAGGCAAAGCGCATCGAGATCGCAACCGTACGGATTGACACCCCAGTAGCTGTGCACATGGAAGTCGATTAACCCCGGCGTTACGTAACAGCCGGTGACATCGATCACGCGCTTTACACCGGGGCGCGCAAGGTTCGCCTGAATCGCCGTAACCCGATTGCCGGTGACGCCAACGTCGAGCTTCTCATGGCTCTCGGTCGCCGGATTGAGAACCGTGCCGCCGGTCAGAAGCAGATCAAAAGTGTCAGTCATCCTACACCCTTGCCGTCGATTCTGTTGTCTCTATAAGCACAACAAATTCTTTCTCAGAGCCTTGAATTCAAACCTTATCGAACACGATCCACGAGCATGAACACGCTTTTGTCAATCTACATCCAAGCCGTAAAACTTCGCCGGATTGTGGTAGAGAATCTTGTCGATCACCTTGGGGTCGATGTCGCCGTTGTCCTTCAATTTTGCCAGCGCAAGCAACTCGCTGGCATTATCGGCGTGACCGTAGTCGGAGCCGATCATCAAGCAATTCTCGCCGGCGTACTTGAGCACGTAAGGCAGATCGTCATCGGTCTGGCAGGCGACGAATAGCTGACTGCTGCCGCTCAGCACATCGGGCCGCGCTTTTTTGCCTTCGAGCTTGGGAAAACGCAGATTCAAATCGTGGACGATATAGGGCACCCACTGCGCCGCCACCTCGATGGCGCCGACGCGCAGCTTGGGAAACTTTTCTAAGATGCCGTTCAAGATCATCGAGTGAAATCCGCCGATGACGATCAGCTTGGCGACGCGAAACGGTTCGGCGCCAAGCATATCGTTGACCGTGAAGTTGCCGATGCCGGAGTGGATGCCGATGGGCATGTTGAGCCGGCTCGCTTCTTCGTATACCGGAAAGAAATAAGGATCGTGCAAAACGTGATTAGTTTCGATGCCGCGCATGAATACCGCGCAGGCGCCGTTGCCCTGTGACCAACGCAATTCATCGAGCGCTTTATCCATCGTGAGCAGCGGCAACTGCACCGCCCAGCGCAAACGCTTCTTTTCCTTTGACCAGATATCGGCCATCCAGCGATTGTACGAACGGCATAGCGCCAGCTCTATCGGCGGATTGTCCGTCACCGGCCGTAGGAACAGCGTCGGATAGAGCACTTGCACGCCGGTACCGATGTCGTCCATATGCTGCAAGCGCGAGTCGATGTTAGCCATCTCGCGCGATTCTTTGGACGTGTCCTGCCCGATGTTATCGCGCCCGCCGATCAAGCGCCCGCCGATGATCCAGAAATTACGCTTCCTGCCGGTCGGCATGTCGACAGCGATCGGCACTGGCCGATAGCGCTTGTCGTCCCCCTCCAAGTAATCCCAAGTCTTCTCACACTCGATGACATGGGCATCGGCGTCGATGCTTAACATCTGCAACCTCTAATTAAGATTCTACTCACTCCGACCTTTGCGTCTTTGCGCCTTTGCGAGAGACATTCTTTTCCGGATTCGGATTTTATCTCGCAAAGGCGCCAAGTTTATAAAATCGACGACGAAAAGGCTATTAATTTATTCTCCGAACTTAGCGCCTTTGCGGGATAATCCCCCTCCGATTTCACAAGCCGTAAAACGCCGACGGATTGTCCTGCAAAATCTTGTCGACCACCTGCGCGCTGATTTTTCCGTCCGTGCGCAATTTGCGCAGCGCTTCGATCTCGACCGCATTGTCCGCGTGACCGTAATCGGTGCCGATGACCAAATTATCTTCGCCGGCATATCTTATCACCTGGTCCAAATCGTCATCGGTCTGGCAGGTGACGTAGACTCTGTTTTCCTTCAATACGTTCGCTGGAAACGGCCGGCCGCGCCGGGCGAAGCGCCGCGACAAATCATGCACCGCGTAAGGAATCCACTGGGCGCTCACTTCGATGATGCCGATTTTCAATTTCTGAAAGCGCTGCGGGATGGCGTGAAAAACCAACGAATGGAACGCGCCGATGACGGCGAGTTTGAACTTGGCGAAGCCCGGATCGTCGGCGAAGAAATCGTAGGTCGTGAACGCGCCATTGGCCGAGTGCACGCAGATCGGCAAATCCAGCGCGCTCGCCTGTTCGTACAAAGGAGAGAAGTACGGATCGCTGAGACTGCGCTCGACCTCCAAGCCGCGCAGGTAAATACCGCAGGCGCCGTTTGCTTTGCCGAACTTTAGTTCTTCAGCCAAATGTTCGAGACTTTGCAACGGCGGCACCAGTACCCAACGAAAACGATCGGGCGCTTTCTTTACAATGTCCGCCATCCAGCGGTTGTAGCTGCGTGAAACGGCGAGATCGATGTCCGGCCGCCGGCTCACCGGCGTGATGAAAAAAGTCGGATAGATCACTTGGCAGTCGATGCCCAATTCATCCATATGCCTGATGCGGACGCTCAAATCGCTCATCTCGCGCGCCGCCACCGGCAAATCCCTGCCGACGTTATTGCGAGGAATCACCCGCCCATCGACGAGCCAATAATCGAAAGGATCCTTCGCGCTAGTCGCGCCGACAATTTTCGGCTTAAACGCCCGCTCGGACTCCAGCATGTAATCCCAAGTCGACTCGTTCTCAATCACATGCGCGTCCGCATCGATGACTTTCATCCTTGGTTCCTTACTATTGCCTAGTGCCCATTGCCGATTGCCTTACTTAATCACTTGATTCGCCCGCGCGAGCAGTTCGTATGGAATTGTATGACCAATCTGTTTTGCTGCCGGAAGGCTAATGACGAATTGAAACCTCATCGCCTGCTGAACGGGCAGATCAGCAGGATTCGTTCCCTTGAGGATCTTGTCCACGTAAACAGCCGCGAGCCGATAGCCGTCAGTGGAGTCCGCCCCATAGGACATGAGACCGCCCGCATCGACATACTCCTTCTGTGAGTAAATAGCCGGCAAGCGGTATTTGACGGCAAGCTCGACGATCCGTTTTCTTTCGGCGAAAAAACGGCTACCGGAGGGCGTCATCATCGCGCCTACCTGCTTCTGCTTTGCGGTTTTAAAGGCGCTCTCTAAACCTTTGGCGTCGGGTTCAGTCTCGATCTCCTCCAGTTTTAGCTTCAGTGCCACAGCCGCAGGCCTGATCTCTTTCCATTGGGAGACTGCTGCTCCCGGCTGCCGCACAATTCCAACTCGCGTGAGCTTGGGGACCGCGTCCTTGAGTATCTCTAGCCTTTTCGTATTTAGCTCGGGTCCTAAACCCGAGAAACCGGTGACATTGCCTCCCGGCCGCGCCAGACTGGCAATCAAACCATCAGCTACGGGGTCCGGAGAGCCCGTCATCACGATGGGGATGGTAGTGGTTGCTCCCTTCGCCGCAAACGGCGTCGGTCCCCCTGAGGTCACAATTAGATCAACCTTAAGACGCACCAAGTCCGCCGCAAGCTCAGGTAGGCGTTCATTCTTTTGCTCGGCAAACCGGTACTCGATGGTGAGATTCTTTCCCTCGATCCAGCCGAGCTTGCGCAGCTCTTGCCGGAACGCCTGCAGGCGGACCGCGCTACCGGAAGCAGTGCTTACATCGAGGAAACCGATGCGGAACATTTTCCCTGCCTGCTGCGCTCGCGCTGGAAAGGGAAGAGCCAAGAGCATCGAGCAAAAAGTACGCCGAGTGATTTCTTTCTTCATCGGTTTCTCCGTTTCTTCTTCCTCTCCCATTTGCCTCCTGCTTCATCCTTCCCTCGCCAGCTCCTCCACCAGTTTACCGTTGTCGTGAGCAAAGCACTTGCCGCTTTGCTCCATCGGCAGTTGCGCGCACAGCACGAAACCCGTACCCAATACATCTGGTCCGGGCAAACGCTGAATCGCTTCCTCAGGCGCGGTCTCCGTGGCGATCGGCACGCGCGGCGAGAACGTCACGACGCAGATGTTCGCGTCGCGCACTTCCTCGGCGACGTAGCGCGTGAACGTGCGGATGCCGTCTTTGGTTACCATGTAGGTCGCGGCGCCGCCGGGTCTTACGCCGCCGCCACCGTAGAGATTGATGATGTGGCCGGTCTTTCGTTTCGCCATGTGCGGGATGACGTGCTTGGTGCCGAAAAACGTGCCGTAGAGATTGGTGTGAACGACACGATCCCAAAACTTCAACGGCATGTCGGCGATCAACGGCCAGCGTGGAATGTTCCAGGCGAAGTGCGGCACGATCGCCGCGTTGTTCATCATCACGTCGATCTGGCCGAAGCGTCTGATCACCTCGTCGATTAATGTTTTAACGCTGTCTTCACTGCGCACGTCGGCGTGGATCGCAACGGTTTCTGTCAATGGACTAAGCTCCGCCGCTGTCTTCTTCGCCAGCTCGGCATTGAAATCGGCGATCACGACTTTCGCCTTCTCCTTGGCGAACGTGGTCGCCGCATGTTTGCCGATCCCCTGGCCGCTGCCGGTTATTACAACCACCTTGTTTTCCAGCACGAATGACCTCCTAAATTTTCTACTTATATGATGAGCGAATATCGCAATCGCGCCAGCGATTCAAACCGAAGTATGCTGAGTCGCGGATCAGTCTACCTTTAAAATAAGGCTTTGCCCCGTAGCGGAAGCAATGTAAAATGGCCCGATTGCATGAACGAGCGGCATCTTTTTCAGCTCGCCTGGGTGGAGTCAAGAGCCAACTTAGGAAGTGGAGCAAATTCTAGCTGCAATAGAACAATAGAATTGGGGGCAGGGCCAAATTTGTCGTCAAGCCAAGGTGTTTAAAATTCCAATAAGGCAGCGTCAATAAATAAGCTTTACAATTTGTGGGGATGGATAACATAGTTCCATTCACCGTGAAAACGGAGCGGAGCGATGTTGATGCTAGCCATCTGATCCTCG
>Ga0214472_10002217_pt1 | contig 21077 bp, 18 predicted proteins | sample RVTome_6_FD_207662 | JGI IMG/M metagenome (GOLD analysis project Ga0214472, IMG submission 207662) | Soil microbial communities from uranium-contaminated site in the Upper Colorado River Basin, Wyoming, United States - RVT140D175 | ecosystem: Environmental > Terrestrial > Soil > Contaminated >...
CTCCGATGCGGCGAAACAGGTCGTGGGGGCGCTGCTCTCCTGCCCTCCCTGCCGCTGACAAAAAACCTATCCTGCAAAACAAAGGGGCGGAAGTCATCTTCCGCCCCTTTGTTTTGCCCGGATTGTCCCAAGCAGCCTATTTCCCCGCCCGAATTCTGGCCACGGACTTGCCGCGCAACCCCCAGTTCTCAGGCATGACTTCCTCGATAATCACATGAGTCGTCTCCGGGTTCTTGCCCATCACGTCCCTCATGATCTCGGTGATTTTCTCGATGAGCAGCTCTTTCTGCTCCACCGACGCCCCCTCGATGGCCTTGACGATGATAACCGGCATGATGCCTCTCCTTTCCATGCTATGCCGTACCGGGATACGGCAACAGTTCATTGCGCCCCTTACTATAGCAACGACCGGGAAGGATTCAACGTTCCCCCCTCCTCAACGCTTGCGGGCCACCGCATAAATCACGTCGTAGGTGGCGGGAATCCCCTCAGGACCTCCGAAGGTCTCCTGATAGTGCTCGCGCATACGCATCATGATTTTGCGCGAAGCCAGGCCCGGGGGCCGATCGCTGCGGGCGTTCTGGGCACCGATCATCTTCAGGGAGCGCAGCAGGGATTCCACATCCCCGTGATACTCGATCTGCGATTCGCGAAGAAGCTCCAGGACAGAAAATCCCGCCGACACAAGCGACTGCTTCACCTGTACGTCATCGGGGAACCGCTGGGCGTGGGATTTTGTTTCGGCCTCTCCGAGCGCCCGGCGATGGCTCTGCCGCAGCTCCCGAAGAGTGTCGGCGCCGTAGAGGGCCAGGGCGAAGAGCCCACCGGGGCGAAGAACGCGGCCGGCCTCGGCAAAGGCTCCCGGCAGATCGTTCACCCACTGATAGACCGAGGCGCTGAGCACTCCCTGGAAACTGCAAGCGGCAAAGGGAAGCCTTGAGGCGTCGGCGCCGCAGACATCCGCGCCCTCGAAACGCTGCCGCAGCTGCAGACACATGCCTTCGGCGAGATCCGAGAGCACCAGATGCGCCTGCGAATAGCGCCGCTGCAGATGGGCCGAGAGCATCCCCGTACCCGCGCCCACATCGAGCAGCCTGCGGCCTGCGAAGTCTTCGCTCGCCGGGATCAATTCCGTGGCCAGCTTTTCGGCGACCCGCTTCTGCACCCTGGCGTAATGATCGTAGTGGATGGCGTGGGCGGAAAAATGCCGCCTGATCTGATGGGCATCCAGTTCCGAACTCATGAAAGAAACGCCTCCAGCTGCCGCAACACCCAGGACGGATCTTCCCAGAAAGGGGCATGTCCGCCCCCCTCCAGAGTCTCCAGCCGGGAATCGGGAAGGACTCGGGAGAGATAGCCCGAAGCGCTGCGGGGGATGACATTGTCCTGCGATCCGTGCAGCAGCAGCACGGGGCAGGTGATGCCGGAGAGCATCGGGCGCAGATCGATGCTGCCCAGCAGCTCCAGCCCCCGGGCGGCGGTGGCCGCATCGGGAAGACGGGGGCAGGAGCGGCGCGCATCGATGTTGTGTTGGAACTGCTGGATGCAGAGCTGCGGGTTGCGGGCGAAATGACGCTGCATGGAGCGCAGCTGGGCCTCGGGCAGGCCGAAGGTCCAGTCCGCGGAGGCTGTGAATTTGGGGGTGCTGGATATCAGGATCAGGCTCTTGACGGGGATGCGGCCGCGGGCGGCCAGGGCCAGGGCGATCTGCCCTCCCAGGGACCAGCCGAGAATCACGACTCCTTCGTTCGTCCGGGCGGCCAGCCAGGCTTCCAGATCGGCGCAGATCTCCCCCAGGCTCTGCTGCGGGGCCGCCTCGGAGCGACCGTGGCCGGGGAGATCGGGAATGAGCAACTGCCGATGATGCGCCAGGGAGCCCGCCAGTTTGTCGAAGACCTCGCCGCAATAGGACCAGCCGTGCAGCAGCACCAGGGGCGCGCCCTGCCCCAGGCAGCGATAATGCAGGCCGCGGCTCTGCGGAAGGGGGAAAAAGCTCATCGCAGCGCCTCCAGAATTTCCAGGATGGCGTCCGCCGCGGCTTCCAGCTCGGCGGGCTCATGGTCGGACATCAGGGTCGCCCGCAGGCGGCAGAGCCCCTCGGGCACCGTGGGAGGCCGGATGCCCTGCAGGAAAATCCCCCGCTCCAGCAGCCTCCGGCCGGCCTCCATGGTCAGGGCAGGCGTGCGGGTCAGAACCGGGACGATCTGGGTGCGGCTGCCCAGCAGATCCGTCCCGCCTTTTTCGAGGCGACGGGTGAAGAGACGGCGGTTTCTCTCCAGATCGTCCCTGCGCCTTGCGCCCTCAAGACTCTCGACCAGATCCAGGGCGGCCAGGGCCGCGCCCAGCACCCCCGGCGGCAGGCTGGTGGAGAAGATGAAGGATCGGGCCCGGTTGACGAGCACCTCCACCAGGGTCTCGCAGGCGGCCAGGTAGGCACCGAAACCGCCCAGGGCCTTGCCCAGGGTGCCCATGTGCAGATCCACCCGGTCCAGGCAGCCCAGCAGCTCGGCGGTACCCCGGCCGGTCTTTCCCAGCACCGCCGTGCCGTGGGCGTCATCCACCATCAGCAGGGCTCCGTATTTCTTTTTGAGCGCCGCAAGCCCGGGCAGCGGAGCGAGATCGCCGTCCATGCTGAACACCCCGTCGGTGACGATGAGCCAGCGGCCGGATTCGCGCTTTGCGTCCTCCTCGATCATCATGGCTTCGAGAGCGGCCAGATCGCCGTGGGGATAGATGCGCACCCGGGCGCGGCTGAGCCGGCAGCCGTCCACGATGGAGGCGTGGTTGAGGGCGTCGGAGAAGATGAGATCCCCGGGGCCGAAGAGCCCCTGGAGGATGCCGGTGTTGGCGGCGTACCCCGAATTGAACAGCAGCGCCCTCTGCGTCCCCTTGAAGGCGGCGATGCGCTCTTCGAGCTGCCGGTGCAGGCTCATGCTGCCCGAGACCAGGCGGCTTGCGCCGCTGCCCGTACCGAAGCGGCGCGTCGCCTCGCAGGCGGCCAATGTGAGGGCGGGGTGGGCGGCGAGTCCCAGATAGTTGTTGGAGCACAGCAGCAGGCAATCTTGCCCCTCCACGCGGACACGGGGAGCCTGGGCGCCCTCCACCGTGCGCAGGCTGCGAAGCATGTTCTGCTCTCTGAGCGAGTCCAGTTCGGCTCTCCAGCGATCCATCAACGTCTCCTTGGCCGGGGCGGATGGAGTCGGGGGACTCCGGTGGCCCAGAAAGGCTGCAGCTGCAGATAGTCTATCAAGGCCGGGATGTCGGTACCCGGCACCACAAAAAAGGCCCGCCCCCCCAGGGGGGATCCCTGGGGCTTGAGATGGCTGATGCGGGCGTAGCCGCACCCCTTGCCGCAGACGTACCCCGTGACATAGGAAGGGTCGTCGGACCAGCAGAGCTCGGCGAGGACTTGCGGGGCGCTTGCGACCTTGGCGGCAAGAATCAGGGCCTCGCGGATCCTGGGGGCGGCGGCTCCGAAAACTGCGAGCCGCTCGCGCAGAGCCTCCTCATACCCTGGGTCCAGATCCATGCGGCTGACCCGGATGCCCCGCGCCCCGTCGGGCTCCAGCCGCTCGCCGCTTGCGGCATCCACGAGCACGGCGCCGCGCATGTTGCCGCCGCCGGGGGCAGCGCCCGCGCTCAGGGCTGCCAGGGCGCGCTCGGCCGCCTCGGGGCCGACTCCTTCGCGCTCCAGCAGCTCCCTTGCGGCCATCCGGCCCTGTCCGAAATCCTCCACCGGACAGGTGCGGATATCGGGAAGCGCCCCCCGGATGAGCCGGGAGGTGGCGACCGGTTCGATGCGCAGGCTCAGGGACTCGGCGCAGCCCCGCTCATGGAGCATGGCCCGGCGCAGAAAGGCCAGGCCGGTCTCTTCGACCAGGGGTTCGTGCACAAGGCGCTCGGCGCCGCTGTGGTGGCGTCCGCCCAGGCTGGAATGCATGCGGATGCTGAAGAGGGATTCGTGCATGGGCGCGATAATTATCACGGGTCAAGGGGGCTGTCAACCGGAGCAGGTCGCCCGGTTGACAAGGCTGCCTGGAAGCCTTTCGAAGCCGAGCAAACCACCCTTGGAACCCGTTCATCCGACGGTTTCCCTGCGACCGAAACTGTGCTAGTCTCGCCCGCTGTCTTGAAGCTGCCTTTATACTGCCCGCCGTGGCGCGAATTCTAGAGGGGTTGAAAACCGATGAAAGTTGAACGGGTCATTCTGGTCGATCATCTTGCCGAGCGCCGCAAGGATCTCAAGGAACTGCTGCTCAAAATCAACGTCGAGGTGCTGGAGACGGATTCGAGCCTGGAGGCCCTCTCTTTGCTGGCCCGGGAGGAAGTCTCCCTGATTCTCACCGAAACGGAGCTTCCGGGCAAAAGCGGCCTCTACCTGCTCAAGGAGTCCAAGAAGAAGTGCCCCGAGGTGGAGGTCATCCTCATCTCCCACAACGCGGCCTCCTTCAATCTGCTGCAGGCCCTGCGTCACGGTGCCTACGACTTCATCATCCGCCCCATCGACAGCGAGGAGATTCTCGCCAGCACCCTCTCCAAGGCCTTCAGCCAGGTGCGCCTGCGGCGCCAGAACCAGCGGCTGCTTCTGGAGCTGGAGGCCAAGAACCGGATCCTGGAGCATTCGCTCAAGATGCTGGAGACCCTCACCGAATCCATCGAGCTCTTCGCCACCTCCACGGAAATCGAGGATCTGTTCAAGAAACTGCTTCACTGCGCCGTGCGGGAGCTCGAAGCCCAGAGGGGCCTTCTCATCCTGCAGGACAAGTCGGGCCGCCTGGCCCTCAAGGTCAGTCAGGGGCTGGAGGCGAAGCTGACCTCCGAGCTGGCCGGAGGCATCCCCGTCGGCCTCATCCGCGAGATCGCAACCCGCGCCAAACCCACCCTGGTGCCCGGCGAGATTCCGGCGGCGCTGCAGAAATATCTCTCGGAAATGGAGAAGACCCAGCTTCTCAGGACGCCGGGGCTGCTGGCCGCCCCCTTGCGTATCAAGGATCGGGTGGCGGGCCTGGTGCTGCTCTCGGGCTCACCGCAAGGACGCAGCTTCAGCCAGCCCGAGCTCCAGTTCCTCATCCAGCTCTGCCATCATGCGGGGCTGGCCCTGGAGAAGGCGGGCATCATCTATCAGCTCAAGCGCTCCGGCGCCAAGGCTGCTGCGAATTAGAACAGTCCGGGTGCCCCGTCCCCATCGACAACAGGCTGTGAAGGACCCCTCATGACCCTGGATTCCGCCCTGCTCTACGGCAGCTTCTCCCTCTACCTGGGCTGCGTATTTCTCTACCTGGGACACGCCCTGACCAAAAAGCCCCTGCTGCACAAAAGCGCCCTGGGACTGGTCATCGCCGCCTTCGCGCTTCAGACCCTGTGCCTGGGGCTTCGCTGGAACACGGCGGGCTATCTTCCCGTCACCAACCTCTTCTCCACCCTCTTCTTCTTCAGCTGGTCCATGGCGGCCACCTACGTCTACTTCGAGCTGCGCTACCGCATCGCCGCCACGGGGCTCTTCGTGATGCTGCTCAACCTGGTGCTGCTCTCCATCGCCATGCCCCGGGACCCCAGTTTTCCGCCCCTCTACCCGGCCCTGGACACCCCCCTGTTCACCTTCCACATCGCCTTCTCCTTCCTGGGATACGCCTTCTTCTCCATGGCCTTCTCCATGGGAGTGCTCTATCTCTTCCAGAGGCTGCGCCCCACAGCCCTGCTGCCCGATCTGCCCACCCTGCGCAAACTCAACGAGGAGGCGGTGTTTCTGGGCTTCTGCCTCTTCAGTCTCTGCATGATCTTCGGCAGTTACTGGGCGTACGTCGCCTGGGGCTACTATTTCTCCTGGAACATCAAGGGCATCTGGTCCTTCCTGGTCTGGCTGTTCTACGGGGGCATGTGCCACGCCAAGTTCGTCAAGCGCTGGCAGGGCACGGGCTACGCCCTGCTCTCCCTGGTGGGCTTCGGCGTGGTGCTCTTCACCTACCTGGGCATCGGCCTGCTGATGAGCAGCAACCATCCCCTGGACTAAAGGAGGATAGGCATCCATGCAACGCTTCTGGAAACTTCTCTGCTCCCTGAAACTGGCCATCTACCTGGGCTGCGCGGCAACCGCCGTCACCATGGTCGGCTCCCTGGTACTGCTCTACCATCCCGAGATCTTCGGCTCCATGGACCGCATGGCCCTGATGCAGTGGTACGAGGCCGAGGGCTCCAGGGATCCCCTGCTCTCCTGCTGGGTGGTGGCGACCGGCATCCTCATCCTGCTCTTCGCCCTCAACACCCTGTGCTGCTTCATCGACTGGCTGCGACGCTTCAAAGCCCGCTGGAGAAAAACCGGCGAATATCTGATCCACCTGGGCTTCGTCCTGCTGGTGGCAGGCTACACCTGGGGGGCCTTTTCCGGCAGCCGCAGCGAACAGAACGCCCTGGCCGAGGGCGAGACCATGGCAGTGCCCGGCATGCCGGGACACTTCCTGCGGCTGGACAAATTCAGTCCGACGTTCGCCCCCACGGGCCGCCCCCTGGACATGGTGGCCGATCTGACCCTGCTTGAAGGGGATGCACCGGTCACCTCCGCCACCGCCCGCACCAACCAACCCCTGATGTACGAGGGGCTGGTGGTCATCCCCATGAGTTTCGGGCAGAGCGCCTCGGGCTTTACGGGATTTCTGAACGACGCGGGGCAGGTCCGGATGGTTCCCGGCGCGAGCTTCGAGACCCGGGGGGGACGACTCGAAATCCTCGAGTTTCACCCCAACCTGGTGCGGCGCCCCGGCGGGGTCCTTGTTCCCTCGGGCAGGGAGTTGATCAATCCGGCCTTTCGCCTGGCCCTCGAGTCGCAAGGGGGGCGCCTCGAATTCTGGTACGTCCTGCGCGAAGGCCTGCCCCGGGAGCTCTCCCTCAAGGGGATACGCCTGCGCCCCATGCAGCCCATCGGAAGCTACCACAGCCTGCTGACCATCAACCGGGATCCCGGCGCCGGACCGGCTCTGGCGGGAGGCGTTTCCATGACCCTGGGTGTCTTCTTTGCGCTTGGCTCCTTCTATTACAAGCGCTCCAGGGGAGATCGGCCCGAGGTGGTTTGAGCTCAGGCTCTCGCGCCTTTTTTCAGTGAAATTAGAATCCGGCTTTTAATATTTCCGAAACGGGGGGATTTTTCCCAGCCCCCCGAGCAGATTCGCTGCGTCCTGCCGAAGCTCTTTCCGGCCTCCGGCTCTTGCGCCCTGCCCTGCCCCGGGAACCTCCCGGGATCCCCCGATGTTTGCCCGGAACAAACCCAGGGCATCCCGAGCCGCAAATCGGCCGGGGTCTGCGCTGCGCTGCCCCTCGGACGGCCCTTGCGCCTCCTGCCCGCTCCGGTATCCTCCCCCCCCCATGGACCTCACGAAACAACTGTAATTTTTACGCTGAATAAAAATACAGCTTGACATTTTTTGCGATTTTTAGTTTGTTATCCCGTCCACAGGAAACAATGTTTTAGCCTATTCGATTCATTATCCAACATTATCAGGCAGTTAAGGCAGTCAGGGCTGACCGGCGGCCGCCCGTCGGGCAGGGCCACCGGCCCGAAAATTCCAAACAAAAGGGATGACCGAAATGTCCAAGAATGCAATCACACCATCACTGTACAACCCCCTCGACCCGCCCAAGAAAGTCGAATTCACCATCCCCGGTGAAATCCCCGGTAAGAACGGCGGATACGAGGAGGCGATGAAAGAGGGCTTCGAGCTGACGCAGCGCCCCATCAAGTCCGTCAGCGTCGCCCAGATCGAAAAACAGCATTTCAAAAACCGCATGACGGTCTGGGAACGGATCAAGGTCCTGACCGACTCCGAGCCAAATATCCTGTTCCAGAACTGGGGCAAGAACCTGGACGGAGCCTCCCTGGTGACGGGCATCCTGAACATCGGCGGCCGCGACGTGGCCCTCTACGGCCATGACTTCACCGTGCGCGCCGGCTCCATGGACGCCACCAACGGCAAGAAGCTGGCCCGCCTCTTCCAGATGGCCGGCGAGAAGGGCATCCCCCTCATCGGCATGAACGACTCGGCCGGGGCCTTCGTTCCCGCCGGGGTGGGCGGCCTGGACGGCTACGCCGAGGCCTTCACGGCGCTGCGCAAGATCAGCGGCCTGGTGCCCTCCATTATGTGCATGTTCGGCTTCAACGCGGGCGGCGGCTCCTACCTGCCCCGCCAGGGCAGCTTCGTGATTCAGCCCGAGGACACCTTCTTCGGCCTCACCGGCCCCGGCGTCGTCAAATCGGTGCTGGGCGAGGACATCACCCCCGAGGAGCTGGGCGGCCCCAAGGTCCACGGCGCCTCCGGCGTGGCCGATCTCACGGTGGCCGACGAGGTGGCGGCGCTGCGCACTGCCCTGCGCCTGCTCTCCTACCTGCCCGACAACAACAGCGTCGCGGCCCCCTTCCAGAACACCAGCGACCCCCTGGATCGCAAGACCTGGGAGATCAACACCCTGCTGAAAAAAGCCTTCAACTCGCCAACGGGCTTCAACACCCCCTTCGACGTCTCCATCGTCATCCAGCAGGTGTGCGACCACGGCGACTATTTCGAGATTCAGCCCGACCGCGCCCGCGAGGTGGTCACGGCCTTCGGCCGCCTGGGCGGCAACGTGGTGGGTTTCGTGGCCAACAACAGCGCCGTGGGCTCGGGCCAGATCGACTGCGACACGGCGCTGAAGATCGCCCGCTTCGTGCGCTTCTGCAACATCTACAATATCCCGCTCATCTTCATGGAAGACACCACGGGCTTCCTGCCGGGCAGCGAGCAGGAGCGCCGGGGCATCGTCCAGGCGGGTCGCTCCATGCTCGACGCCATCGTGGACGTACGCACCCCCCGCATCCTGCTTATCCTGCGCAACGCCTTCGGCGGCGCCTACGCCTCCTACAACAACTACCCCACGGGCGCCGACCTGGTTCTGGCCCTGCCCACCACCCGCCTGGCCGTCATGGGCCCCGCGGGCAAGGAATTCGTCTACAAGGACGAGCTGCGCAAGCTGCGCGGCGCCGTGGCCCCCAAGGTGGCCGCAGGCACCCAGGAGCGCATCAAGGCCGGGATGGAGGGCGCCGAGGCCAAGAAGGACGCCGAGCGCGAGGTGGCCGAGTGGCTCAAGGCCGAGGAGGCCGCTCTGGGCCAGCGCTACGAGAAGGAACTGATGAACCCCAAGGAGGGCCTGGCCCTGGGATCCATCTCCTCCATCGTCATGCCCACGGATCTGCGCAAGGTGCTGGGCGAGAACATGAACTTCTTCCTGCGTCACTACAAGCCCAGCCCCATGGGCGGCATCCAGCGCGAATTCCATTGATCCGGCGACGGTCACCTTTGATTTCAGGAATCAAGAATTGGAGAGAGAGATTCATGTCACAGACCATTGATACCTATAAGCACAACCCCCTGATTCACCGCGACCGTCGCCTGGGCAAGTCCGATTCGGAGTGGGTCCGCTCCTTTGCCTGCGAGGATCTCAAGCCCCTCATCGTCTGCCGGGGTCCCATCCGCAAGGAAGCCATGGACGTCTTCGAGGAGATGGGCATCGGCCACTACGGCATCCTGCTCTCGGAGAAGGACTCCATCACCTACGCCAACGCCCTGGCGCCGGAGCTGCGCCAGCTCACCGACACCAACCGCGTGCACCGGGTGCCCGACTACACCGGCGCCTCCAAGGAGGAGCGCGTCGAGCGCATCCAGCAGATCATCGACATCGCCCGCGACAACGGCTACGACTCCATCTTCGCCGGTTACGGCTTCATGGCCGAGGACGGCGAGTTCGTCGAGGCCATCGAGAACGCGGGCCTGACCTTCATGGGGCCCTGCTCCCATACCCAGAACAGTGCCGGCAAGAAGGACGAGGCCAAGCGCACCGCCCTCTCCGTCAACGTCTCGGTCACCCCCGGCATCGACAACGTCACCGCCCGCACCCTGCTCAACAAGCACCCCGGCCGCGACGCGCTGTCGGCGCTGGTGAAGGCCGAGGGCCTCAAGGTGGATTCCAAGATCCTCAAGGACAAGGAGCTGAGCCTGGAGGATCTGGCCGACGAGATCCTCTTCGCCTCCTACGAGAAGGGCATCGATCTCTTCACCATCGACGAGCTCTGCGCCCAGGTGGAGAGCGAGTGCTTCGACATGTTCAAGAACTACCCCGCTGCCCGCATCCGCCTCAAGGCCATCGGCGGCGGCGGCGGCAAGGGCCAGCGCATCCTGGGCGCCTCCCTGCTCACCGCCAAGAACCCCGGCGACGAGCAGATCCGCAAGGCGGCCTCCGACGCCCCCGGCATGGTTCGCGAGATCCTCAACGAGGTCAAGGCCAACGGCATCGGCGACAACAAGAACGTTCTCATCGAGCTCAACATCGAGCAGACCCGCCACAACGAGATCCAGCTGCTGGGCAACGGCGACTGGTGCATCGCCCTGGGCGGCCGCGACTGCTCCCTGCAGATGCACGAGCAGAAGCTGCTTGAGATCAGCGTCACCCAGGAGGCCCTGGCCGCCTCCATCGCCAAGGCCAGGGCCGAGGGCAAGAAGGCCGAAGCCGAGGCGCTGGAGTCCGACCTGATGGTCCTCAAGCGCATGGAGGAGGAATCGGAGCGCTTCGGCCTGGCAGTCATGCTGGATTCCGCATCCACCTTCGAGTGCATCGTGGATCGGGATCGCCACTACTTCATGGAGGTCAACACCCGCATCCAGGTGGAGCACCGGGTGACCGAGCTGGTCTACAGCCTCAAGTTCGTCAACCCCAAGGACAAGAACGACTTCTTCGTCGTCGAGTCCCTGGTGGAGGCCATGGCCCTGCTGGCCCGCCACAAGAAGCGCCTGCCCCGCCCCGAGCGCACCCTGCGCTTCGGCGCCGGCGCCGAGGCCCGCCTCAACGCCACCGACGCCTCCCTCTCCCCCCACGCAGGCGGCATGATCCGGTACTGGTCCAAGCCCGTCCAGGGCGAGATCCGCGACGATCAGGGCATCTGTCTGGTCAACCCGGACACCGGCCTGTTCATGCGCTACAAGGTGGCGGGCGCCTATGACTCCAACATCGCCCTGCTGCTCACCGAAGGGGCCGATCGCCTCGAGAGCTACGAAAAGCTGAGCAGGGTGCTGGGCTGCACCACGCTGCGCGGCACGGATCTGGCCACCAACCTGGAGTTCCACTACGGCCTGGTCAACTGGTTCATCGGCAACAACGTCAACGCCAAGCCCACCACCCGCTTCGTGGTTCCCTACCTCAGCCTGGTGGGCAAGCTCAAGGAAGAGTCGAACAAGATCGACCCCGTCTTCGCCTTTTTGGAGATGAAGAAGCACTACGCCAAGCAGCTGGCCGATCAGCCTGAAGTCGCCAAGGCCGTCTCCCAGGTGCTGGATCGCAAGGGCACCCTGCTGACCCGCCCCATCCAGAAGCTGCTGGCCGACCCCCATCTGCTCTCGGGCTGGCTGAGCCTGAACAAGAAGAGCTTCAGCCTGAAGAACGGCAAGCTGGTCTGGCTGCGCAACCCCCTGGTGGTGCTGGACGAGACCTACGCGTACCTCAACATGTCCTTCCGCGAGAGCGAACCCGCCGCCGAGGTCATCTGGGGCCACGACAACGAGCTGCTCCAGTCCGCTCTGCGCTTCTACGCCCGACTTCGGGAGACGTTCGGCCTGGACAAGGACGGCTTCGCCAAGCTGGACGAGATCCTGGCCGAGGAGGCGCCCCAGGGCGGCTTCGCCGCGGCCGACTGGGAGAAGATCCGCTCCGCACACTTCGGCTTTGAAGTGGGCAACGAGCTGCTGGGCGTGCTGCTGCTCATCGCCGAGAAGACGGACTTCTACGCCCTGCGGGTGGAGGAGAACCTGGAAGTCACCATCCCCGACTATCTCAACGACAGCGAGCTGCACGCCCAGATGAAGAAGGTGCTGGTGCCCCCGCCCGTCACCAAGGCCGACGAGATCGTGTCCGCGTGCGGCGGCATGTACTACGCCCAGGAAGCCCCGGGACTGCCCCCCTTCGTGCACGAGGGCATGCACTTCGAGAAGGGCCAGCCCCTGTACATCGTCGAAGTCATGAAGATGTTCAACAAGATCCCCGCGCCCTTCTCGGGCACCATCGACAAGATCATCATCCAGGGCGCCGACGGCATGATCGTCTCCAAGGGCCAGCCCCTCTTCAAGGTCACCCCCGACGAGAAGTTCGTCGAGGTGGATCCCAAGGAAGTGGAGCGCCAGAAGCGCGCCCGGACCTCCGAGTATCTGGCGGCGGTCCTGGGCTGAAGATCCGACATTTTCAACTCCGCTAAGGCAAAGGCCTCAAACTTCTGTTTGGGGCCTTTGCCATTTGAGAGCAGAGTGAACCTTCTCCCGGCTGCACGCCGAATTGACATCCTCTTCGGTCAGGGTAATCTTTCCGACTTGATTCAACCCATCATCCGAATTTGAGGAGGAATTCCCATGTCCCAGGAAAAAACCGGCGTCATCACCTTCAAAGGCAACCCCATGACCCTGCTCGGGCCCGACATCCAGGTGGGCCAAAAGGCTCCGGACTTCCGCGTCGTCGACAACGGACTGCAGCCCGTGACCCTGGCCGACTCCAAGGGCAAGGTGCGCCTCATCACCGTGGTGCCCTCCATCGACACCCCCGTGTGCGACACCATGACCCGCCGCTTCAACCAGGAAGCCGCCAAGCTCCCCGAAGCGGTCGTCTGCTGCACCATCAGCCTGGATCTGCCCTTCGCCCAGAAGCGCTGGTGCGGCAACGCCGGCATCGAGAAGGTGGCCACCCTCTCCGATTACCAGGACCGCTCCTTCGGCCTGAACTACGGCCTGCTCATCAAGGAGCTCAAGCTGCTCTCCCGCGCCGTCTACGTCATCGACGCCGACGACAAGATCGCCTACCGGGAGATCGTCTCCGAAGTGACCGCCGAGCCCGATTACGACAAGGCGCTCAAGGCCGTCAAGGCGCTGCTCTGATTCCTTTCTTCGCCGTCAACGCAAAGGGCCCGCACTCCATGCCGAGTGCGGGCCCTTTTGTTTTGTAGATAATGTGGAAATCTGGTCCGCGGACTCGGGATATCCTTGTCCCTCCCGCTTCCGCCCTGCCGATTCAGGGCGCCTCAGCCCGTCGTAGCATCCGCCGGCCGAGAACTCCAAGATCGTCATCTGCGGCCCCTCAGGCTCAGGCAAATCCACCCTCATCCGCTGCATCAACCGCCTGGAGGAGCCACCAGCGGGGAAGCATCCGGGAGATGTTCATGGACGAGGGAAGGATCGTCGAGGAGAACGGTCCGGAGGAATTCTTCGGCCATCCGACGCAGGAGAGCACCCGGCTCTTTCCGCAGCCGATTCTCTGACTCAGGGGCAGGGGCCCCCGAAGACGGCCGGTGCGCTCAGGGCCGGATCGGTGTCGTCGCAATCGGCCAGGGGCAGCAGCAGGGGATCGACGAAGGCGGCGCCGGGCCCGGGAGCGAAACCGTCGCCATCCCTGTCCACGTAGGGGTCCTCGGCCAGCACCCGCGCGATATCGACGGGGGGGATGTCGAGCTCCAGGACCGAAGCGATTCGCTCCAGGAAGGCGTTGGCGATGATGGCATGGGCCGTGTCGGAGGGATGGACGCCGTCCAGGCTGAAGACGCCGCCTGCGCCGAAGGTCTTGGCGAGGGTCCGGCCCGACACCCGGATACGGCCGCGCCGGAGGGATTCGTAGAGGGCGGCCACATCCACCAGATGGACGTTCGGCCGCGTCGCCAGCACCGCGATCCGGGCGTTGATGGCGGCGGCGCGGCCGTCAAGCAGGGCGGCCTCGGCGCCGTCGAGCAGATTTGCCTCCACCGAGGCGACGGCGGCGGCCGCCTGGTTCAGCAAAGGGGCGCCCAGATCCAGCGCCTTCGCGACGGTCGTTGCGAAGGGGCCGAGGCCGATGGCCTGTCCCGTGCCGGGCTGCGAAGGCGGCTCGGCGAGGCCGGAGAGGCGGCGGATGTCGTCGCGGTCGAAGAGAAAAGCGATGCGGGAGACCCGGGGGAGATTGGCGATGAAGATCTGTGCGCCCGGGATGCGCCCCAAGCGATCCAGGATGAGCTCCAGATTATCCTCCAGCTCTCCGGAGGAGCGCCCGGCCCGGGCGTCGGACAGATATGCCTCGATGTCTGCGAAACTCAGGGCCGCGCCCTGCGCGGCCGTCACCGCGCCCAGCAGGTCGTTGTTGCCGATCCAGAGACTGATGAGGGGCAGCCGATCTCCATGGACGGAGGCAAGGGCCTCCGCCGCCTCCAGCTGCGTCAGCTCCCTGCCGGCCAGGGCGGGCAGGGGCGCCAGCAGTCTGTCCAGCAGGGGGTTGCCGCCGCCCGTGCGCTCGGTGAGCAGGCTCTGGATGGTGGCGCCGCTCACCCCGAGGTTGGTGGGAAGAGCCTCCGGTTCGATACGTTCGCCCGATTCCAGGCCGAGCAGCGGATTGCTCCAGAGAGTATCGACGGAGGCGCCGAGGGCCTCGGCCACCCGGGGAGTGAATCCCCGGCTCTGGGTGAACCGATGCACCCGGTTGCTTTGGGCCCCGTTGGTGAGGCTGTCGCCCAGATTGAGCAGCAGCACCCGCCGGCCGTCCTCGACCGTTGTCGGCCCTTCCCCTCCCGAACCGCAGCCCTGCAGCAGCAAGAGGATTGCTGCAAGCATCCGGACCAGCCAACGACTCTTCATCCCTGCCCTCCTCCCCGGATTCGACCCTGGCGGGCCTGCTGATAGTTTACCGCCCGGCTCTCAGCCCGCGGCCCTTCCCCTGAAAACCAGGGCGATGCCGCCCAGGATGAGGAGCGAGGAGACGAGGAGGCGCGGGCCGAGGGGTTCGCAGAGAAACAGCAGGCCCCCGCCGGCGGCCAGCAGCGGGACCGAGAGCTGAAGCACGCCCGCCTGGAGGGAGCCCAGGGCCGGCAGGGCCCGGTACCAGAGGGCGTATCCCAGGCCCGAGGCCAGGGCGCCGGAGGCCACGGACAGAACCAGCCCCTGCGCGTCCATGTGGAGGCTTCCGAAAAGCGCTTGGGCGATGACCAGCAGAGCCGAAGGCAAGAGCGTCAAGACGAAATTGCCTGCGGTATCCCGAAGGGGGCTGGCGCTGCTTCGCCCGAAGAGGCAGTAGAGGCCCCAGGCGATGCCCGCAAGGCCCATGAGGACAAAACCCGAGAAGGACGGGGCGCCGGCTCCGGGAAGCATCAGGAAGAGAACCCCCCCGAGGGAGAGGCCGAGGCCGCACCACTCGCAGGCACCCTGGCGATGGCCGCCCAGCAGGGCTGCCCCCACCAGGCTGAGCTGCACGGAGGCGAAGAGGATGAGGGCGCCGGTGGCGGTGTCGAGCTTCAGGTAGGCGAAGGAGAAACAGGCGGCGTAGAGAAACAGGGCCGCGCCGCCCCGCAGGGAACCGCCTTTGGCTCCGGGAGCCTTTCCCGACTCCGTCACCCGAAGCAGCAGCCAGAGCACCAGCGCCCCGGAAAAAAGCCGCAGGGAAGTGAATCCGGCCGCATCCGCCGCCCCGCTTCCCAGGGCCAGACGGCAGAGCACCGAATTGGCGGCAAAACAGACCAGGGCCGCCAGGGTGCAGGCCAGGGTTGCGAGAGCCGGCGCCATCAGGCGGTCTGCTTCACCCGGAGACGGCCCAGGGCCGAGAGAATCTCCTCGACGCAGGAGTAGCCCACAGCCAGATTGCCGAACCCGGTCCCGATGGCGATCCCGCTCTGCTCGATGCCGTGAAAGTCGCTTCCGCCGGTGACCAGGAGCCCCCGGCGCCTGGCCTGGGTCAGGTAGTAGTCCCGGTCGTCCTTGGTGAAGCCGCTGCACAGGGCCTCGACGCCGTCGAGGCCCATGGTCGTGAACTCATCCAGCAGGGCCTCGAAGCGCTTGCGATCGGAGGTGATATAGAGGGGGTGGGCGAGCACCGCGACGCCCCCTGCGCGATGCAGCAGGGCGATGGCCTCGTCCATGGGGAAGTATTTCTTCGGCACGTTGCAGGGCACCAGGTACCGCTGGAAGGCATCCTCGCTGTGCCGGGCATGGCCCGAGGCGACCAGGATCTGGGCGATGTGGGGGCGCCCCAGGGCCCCTTCGGCCAGGGCGAGCACCTGAGCGAAGTCGATGGGGTCTCTGCCCTCCTGCAGCAGGCGTTCGTTGACCCGTGCCACCACCTGCTCGTTGCGCCCCTGGCGGTAGGTCCGAAAATCCTCCAGACGGGCCAAAAGCTCCGGATGCCGGTGGTCGAACCCGTAACCCAGCAGGTGGATATCCATGTAGCCGCCCCACTGGCTGGAGAGTTCCACGGCGGGCAGCAGCTCGACGCCCAGCTTTTCCGCCGCCTCCATGGCCTCGTCGATGCCGCCCAGGTGATCGTGATCGGCGATGGCGATGGCTTTCATGCCCGCTCGGGCGGCAAGGCGCACCAAGTCGCTCGGGCTGTAGACGCCATCCGAATAATTGGTATGCAGATGCAGATCGACTTCTGCCGCTGGTTTCATCGGTACTCTCTTTCCGGACCTTTACGGCCCTGCGCCGCTTTCTCTCCCAACATAGCACCGCAGAGCCCGAAATCACAGCGCCCAAGGGCTCCTTGACCCTCCGCCTCCCGCCGTGTAGAGTTGCCCATCTGCTGTGTTTTCGGGAGGTTCCATGAGTGCCCTGCTGGACGTTGAGGATCTGAAAACCTACTTCTTCACCCGCGAGGGCCTTCAAAAGGCCATTTCGGGCATCGACTTTTCCATCGAGCGGGGCAAGACCCTGGCGCTGGTGGGGGAGTCGGGCTGCGGCAAGTCCATGACCGCCCTCTCCCTGCTGCGCCTGGTGCCCTCTCCGGGGCGCATCGTGGGCGGGGTGCTGCGCTTCAAGGGGGAGGATCTGCTGCAGAAGCCGGCCTCGGACATGCGGCGCATCCGGGGCAACCAGATCTCCATGATTTTCCAGGAGCCCATGACTTCGCTCAATCCCGTGCTGACCATCGGCCGGCAGCTCACCGAGGTGCTGCGGCTGCACCGGGGCATGAACAGGCGCGAGGCGCAGAGCCACGCCCTGGAGATGCTCTCCCAGGTGGGCATCCCCTCGCCGGCCCAGCGCCTGAGGGACTATCCCCACCAACTCTCGGGGGGGCTTCGCCAGCGGGTGATGATCGCCATGGCCCTGGGCTGCGACCCCGACCTGCTCATCGCCGATGAACCCACCACGGCGCTGGACGTCACCATCCAGGCCCAGATACTGGATCTGCTCATGCGTCTCAAATCCCAGCGTTCCATGGCCAGCCTGCTCATCAGCCACGACCTGGGGGTGGTGGCGGAAATGGCCGACGAGGTGGCCATCATGTACGACGGCCGCATTCTCGAGCGGGCCCCGACGGACGAACTCTTCGCCCGCCCCACCCATCCCTACACCCGGGGTCTGCTCGAATGCATCCCCCGCCTGGGGGAGCGCAAGTCCCGGCTCACGCCCATCGATGCGAAAGCGGCCGCCACCGGGGTGCAGGGCTCCTTTCTCAGCCGCTGCGGCGCCCCCTATGCGCCCCGGGGCACGGAGGTCCCCCCCCTGCGCCGGATGGCCGACAATCATTTCGTGCGCTGCTGGGAGGAGGAGCGATGAAACCGCTTCTGAGCGTCAGGAACCTGAGCAAATCCTTCGGGGTCAAGGGCCCCCTGGGCTCGGAGCGGAAAAAGCTCCAGGCCGTGGACGGCATCTCCTTCGACCTCTTCGCCGGGGAGACCCTGGGGCTGGTGGGCGAGTCGGGCTGCGGCAAATCCACCGTGGCCAGGCTGCTGCTGCGGCTGATGGAGGCCGACGGGGGGGAGGTGATCTTCGAAGGCAGGGATCTCTGCCGCCTGGGAAGCCGGGAGCTTCTGGCCCTTCGGCCCGAGATCCAGATGATCTTCCAGGATCCTTTCAGCTCCCTCAACCCTCGCATGACCATCGAGGACATCGTCACCGAGCCTCTGCGCATCCACCGCCGCCTGCCCGTATCGCGGCTGCGCGGCGAGGCGGCCAGGCTGCTCTCCACCGTGGGGCTCTCCGAGGCGTCCCTGCGGCGCTATCCCCACGAGTTCTCCGGCGGGCAGCGACAGCGCGTGGGCATCGCCCGGGCCCTGGCCCTCAAGCCCAAGCTCATCATCGCCGACGAGCCCGTCTCCGCCCTGGACGTCTCCATCCAGGCCCAGGTGCTCAACCTGATGAAGGACATCCAGAAGGAGTTCGGCCTCACCTACCTGTTCATCTCTCACGACCTCTCGGTCATCGATCACATGTGCGACCGGGTGGCGGTGATGTATCTGGGGCGCATCGTGGAGTCCGGCGCGACCGCAGAGCTGGTCACCTCCCCCCGCCACCCCTACACCGAGGCGCTGCTTTGCGCCGTGCCCGTCCCCGAGCCGGCAGTCGCCCGCAAGCGCCTCGTGCTCAAGGGAGATCCCCCTTCGGCCATCGATCGGCCTTCGGGCTGTCATTTCCATCCCCGCTGCCCCTACGCCCGGGACATCTGTAAAACGCGCAGTCCGGAACTGCTCCCCGTGGGCGAAGGCCGCCTGGCCTCCTGCCACTTCAGCGATCAGGTGGGCAAATACCTTTCCCGTTGACAGACTGTGCCAGAGTCGGCACAATCCCGCCCGCATTCACCCGTCCCCACTCTTTTTCTGTCTTCATATCCGGAGGTCATCTTGGGGCCCATCCAGACCCTCACCGATCGCTGCCGCAAATGTTACTCCTGCGTGCGCAACTGCCCCGTCAAGGCCATCCGGGTGCGCAAGGACTGCGCCGAGGTGCTGCATCCGCGCTGCATCGGCTGCGGCAAATGCATCAAGGTCTGCTCTCAGCAGGCCAAGGTCATCGCCGATCAGATCCTGACCACCCTAAGCCTGCTCTCCGGCAAGACGCCGGTGGTGGCCGTGCTGGGGGGCTCCTATCCTTCCTCGTTTGCCAGCATCCGCCCCGGGCAGCTGGTGGAGGGCCTCAAGCGCCTGGGATTCTGCGAGGTCCACGAGGGCACCAGCGGGGCGGAACTCATCGCCGCCGAGTACCGAAGACTGCTCAAGACGCCATCGAGCCGGCCGCTCATCTCCAGTCACTGCCCCACCATCGTCGACCTCATCGAGCGCCACTACCCCCAGCTGGTGCGCAACCTGGCCCCGGTGGTCTCCCCCATGGTGGCGGCGGGCCGCCTGATCAAGACCCGCCGCCCCGGCCAGACCAGGGTCGTCTACATCAGCTCCTGCATCGCGGGCAAGTTCGAGGTGGAAGCCGAGGAGGTCGCAGGGGCCATCGATACGGTGCTGACCTACAACGAGCTCACCCAGATTTTCGCCGATCGCGGCATGGATCTGACCCGGCTGCCCGAGGGCTCCTTCGACGGCCTGCCCCCGGAGCTGGGCCGCCTCTTCCCCATCCCCGGCGGCCCCTTCAGGAATTTCGGCACCGGAGCGGATCTGCTGGATGCCGACTTCATCAGCACCGAGGGGGAGGACAGCGCCCTGGAGCTGATCCAGGATCTGGCCGCGGGCAGGGTCAGCCCCAAACTGGCCGACATCCGCTTCTGCCGCGGCGGCTGCGTCGGCGGGCCCGGGAAGAACAACCGCCTGACCACCTTCACCAAACGCGACATCATCCTGGCTTACATCGGCAGCCGGGTCCCCTACCGAAGCGCCGCCCACTATCTGCAGCCGGGAGAGACGCCGCCCACCGGAAGGACATTTCACAACAAGCTGCACCGGCTGGAATCGCCGGGCGCCGACGCCATCCGCCGCACCCTGGAGGAGACCAACAAGTTCAGCCCCAGGGACGAGCTCAACTGCGCCTCCTGCGGCTACCGCAGCTGCCGGGAGCTGGCCGTGGCGGTGCATCAGGGCCTGGCGGAGACGGACATGTGCCTGCCCTACTCCCTCAAGCGCCTGGAGGAGGACCGCTACGTGCTGGCGCAGAAATTCGATCTGGCCCAGCGGGCCCTGGCCCAGGAATACGGCGAGACGGACATCATCGGCAAGGACCCTCGCACCGCCGAGGTCCTGGGGCTCATCCGGCAGGTCGGCCCCACCCCCACCACGGTGCTCATCCGGGGGGAGAGCGGCACGGGCAAGGAGCTCACCGCCCGGGCCATCCACAAACACAGCCAGCGCTCCGACAAACCCCTGGTCACCGTCAACTGCACCACCCTCACCGACAGCCTGCTGGAGAGCGAACTCTTCGGCCACAAGAAGGGCTCCTTCACCGGCGCCCACGCCGACAAGAAGGGGCTCTTCGAGGCCGCAAACGGAGGCACAATCTTCCTGGACGAGATCGGCGACATCACCCCGAAACTCCAGGCCGAGCTGCTGCGGGTGCTGGATTCCGGCGAGATCCGGCCCGTGGGCGGCAACAGCGCCATCCGGGTGGACGTGCGCCTCATCGCCGCAACAAACAAGAACCTGGAAGCCGGGGTCAAGGAGGGCTGGTTCCGCGAGGACCTCTACTACCGCCTCAACGTCTTCACTGTCACCATGCCCCCCCTGCGCAACCGCATCGAGTCCCTGCCCACCCTGGTACATCATTTCCTGGCGCGGGCCAGCAACCGCATCAACAAGAGCATCCGGGGCATCGAGGATCGGGCCATCGCGGCCATGCTCAAATACCCCTGGCCGGGCAACATCCGGGAGCTGCAGAACGTCATCGAGCGGGCGGCGGTGCTCTCCGAAGACGACATCATCCGCCTGGAAAACCTGCCCGTGGTCTTCGCCGAGCTGGCCCTGCGGGGGGACTCGGAACCGCTGCCTGCAAACGGCAGCAATTTCCGCAAACAGAGAAACCGCCAGCTCGGGCAGTTCGAGAAGGGCCTGCTTCAACGCTATCTCAAGGAAGCCGGGGGCAACGTCTCCCAGGCCGCGCGCCTGGCCCAGATCCCTCGCAGAACCTTCTACCGCCTGCTGGAGCGCAACCAGATCGAACCGGGCGACATGCGCCACCCATGACACACAGCGGCCCCCATGGGTCACGCATGGCACAATACGTCACGATTTGTTTCTACCGCGATACGGAAATTTCCGCCCGAACGGGCCCCTCTCGCCGCCCTCGAGAAGGACAAGGGGGCGAAAATCACGCCGGCTACGCCCTCAGGGGGGGGGCCATAGCCCCCGAATCAGG
>Ga0214472_10002219_pt1 | contig 21070 bp, 16 predicted proteins | sample RVTome_6_FD_207662 | JGI IMG/M metagenome (GOLD analysis project Ga0214472, IMG submission 207662) | Soil microbial communities from uranium-contaminated site in the Upper Colorado River Basin, Wyoming, United States - RVT140D175 | ecosystem: Environmental > Terrestrial > Soil > Contaminated >...
AAGGGCATCAGCGCGGGGATTGTCGACGGTGACGAATAGATGGGCTTCTGCCAGCGGGGTCACGATCGTGGGGGCGAAATAGACGTATTCCGATCGTTTCTCGGTAATGGGGCAGCACAAAGCATCCGCAGCATCGTTGGCTACCATGTGTTGCGCGCGCGCCCAGGGGAAACCCTCGTGCGTCATGGCATAGCCGCAGGCCTCACCGAGGACTCCCATCAGGTCGATGAGAATGCCGCGCATCCTTCCCTCCTTTTCATCAAAGAAGGAGTAGGGCCGAAAATCACGGTAATAGACCGCGCGCAGCAGGATCCGATCCGACGCACGAACAGGGGGCCGGACAAAGGCCAAAGCCGGCACACTGGCGAGAACCGCTGCGATGACAGACCGGCGGGACAACATCTTCATTGCCCTCCAAACGGAACCGAACGCCGAGACTCAAAAAAGATACCACGTTTCAGAAAGCACAACAATACTGAGAGCCTGTCGGCCCAGGGCAATCGGGTGAGTTTTAGGTAGCACTGTCTGGCGATTTGTGATTCTGACTTTCCGTTTGGTTCTCATTCGGAAGGTTTGGACATGGAAGACAATGAAGCCCTTGGCATTGGCGGGAAGCTTGATTTTCTTGAGCATTTTGCGGAGTTGCCCGATCCGCGCCAAGCCCTCAAGGTGCTGTATCCACTCGATGAGGTGCTGCTGCTGACGCTGTGCGCGGTACTGTGCGGGGCCGATGGCTGGGTGAGCGTGTCCATTTTCGGCAAGGCCAAGCTCTCGTTTCTGCGCCGTTTCCTGCCCTTTGAGAAGGGCATTCCCAGCCACGACCAACTCGGCTTGATCTTCGGAGCGCTCGACGCGGCAGCGTTCCAGAAGTGCTTCATCGCCTGGACGCAACGTCTCTCCGGGGCGCTCGAGGGCGTCGTCGCGGTAGATGGCAAGACCTTGCGCCGCTCTTTTGACCGGGCCGGAAACAAGGGCGCGGTGCACATGGTTTCGGCCTGGAGTTCGGCGCAGAAGCTGGTGCTGGGCGCACGGGCGGTGGATGAAAAGTCCAACGAGATCACCGCCATCCCCGAACTGCTCGACCTTCTGGCGATCAAGGGCGCGATTGTTACGATCGATGCGATGGGGTGCCAGCGTAAAATCGCCGAAAAGATCATCGACAAGAAGGCCGATTATGTCTTCGGCCTGAAGGGCAATCAGGGCCGCTTGCGCGAGGATGTGGAGCTTCTGTTCACCGAGCAGGAAGCCAATGGCTTCAAAGACATAACCATCTCCCGCCATGCCGGAACCGATGCCGGGCATGGCCGTATCGAGACCCGTGAAGTCATCGCCAGCGCCGATATCGATTGGCTGAAGCAACAGCATGAATGGCCCGGCTTGCGCTCCATTGTCATGATCCGCTCGACCCGCGAAACCCAGAAAGGCAGCGAGACCGAGCGGCGTTTCTACATCTCATCCCTGCCCGCTGACGCCGAGAAACTGGGGGCCGCAATCCGCGCGCATTGGGGCGTCGAGAACAGTTTGCATTGGGTGCTCGATGTCAATTTCCGTGACGATGATTGCCGGATCAGACAGAAAAACGCCCCCGCCAATTTCACCGCCGTCAAACGCGCAACCCTCAACGCCCTCAAAAAGGCGCCATCCAAGGAAAGCATCAAATCCAAGCGCCTGCTCGCCGGATGGGACCACGATTTCCTCGAAAAAACCCTGCGGTGCTTATGACATCAACTCATTCGATTCCCCTGGTAAAATTCGGGTCCCGCCGGTCTATCCGCACGTGCCGATCATGTCTGCGCTAGTATAGAATCGGGGTTGGGCCAGGAGGCACGCTCCTGCTTCATTCTTTTAGCTTCCCCCATCGCGTTTCTCTTAAATCCTAGCTGAAGACGGCAACGACAGTTTCGATAGGCAGGAATAGCGTCCGGCTGTCATCGGGATATTCAATGAACTCGGCACAGCGCAGATAGAAGCGCTTGGCCGCATCGTCCTTGGCATGGACCAGAACCGCCCCGATGCCGATGCTCTGCGATGCCAGAGCAATCCGGCGAAGTGCATCCGACAGCAGGTCCGCGCCGAGGCCCTTACCCGCATGATCGCGGCTGACCGCGAGACGCCCGATCACTGACACCGGGATCGTGTCAGGCGCATTGCGCCGCACCTTGCCTGGCGCAACCGCGCGGTCCACCGCCCCGGCCGAAATACAGAAATAGCCGACGATCCGATTGCCTTCGCAAACGACATAGGTCCGCGAGAAGCGGCTTTCGTTCTTCAAGGCCCGATAGCGCAGCCAGTCATTCAGTACCGGCTCACCACAGTCGAACCCCGAAAGGTCATGCTCGGCCGTCAGGGGAGCGGGAGCCGACAGTTGGTTTTCGGGCTGGTCCGGCGCGTCGCCTATTTCTGCCATGCTGGGGGCCGGCGCAGCAATGCCTTGAGCTTCGGTCCCGGCGCGGGCGGATTGTCGAGCGCCTGCATGAAGGCGTCATAGCGTTCGGGATCGAGTGTGAACAGGCGCTGGTCCAGCAGCACATCAACCGCCTGCCGCCGTGCGCTTTCGACCATGAACTCAGTGCGCGTCTTGCCGAGCACCGCCGCCGCATCGTCGATGAGCTGGCGGGTGCCGGTCTCGATCCGCAGGTTGATGCTGCCCTTGGCCTCGGACGCAGAGGCGCGTGCCGCAACGGCAGCGGAACGGACGGGTTCGGAAGGAGCTACACGAGTTTTTGTCATGGCCGGAATATACGCTTTCGTATCTACATTGTCAATACGGAGATCGGCAGGGGAGGATTGGGCGTTGCCCTGCAGGTTGCGCTTTCGGCTGCGCCGGAACCACGCCTGCGGCGTGTTTCCGCCATTCGGATTCAATCACTAACGCAAGGGCGGCGGCCATTTCGCGGGGAGTCCCATCTGGTTGAGCAAAGCAGCTTTGTGTAATCAGGGGGAGGTCAAACTGACCCCGGCTACAGATCAAGTCCGAGACATGCTGGATAATCGGGTCTGAGGTTTGGCCTTTGAGGCGCTCTGGGCGAGGCCTGTCTGGGCCTCGTACTCCTGGTCGGCGTGGTTCTGAGCTCGGCAATGGCGTGCTGTCGCTCACGGCTACGGCCAGAAGGGCTGGGTGATCCACTCCGCGACGATGGCGCGCCAGCGCTCGGCGGCGCGGGTCATGGCGGACACGTAGAAGTGAATGGAGCACAGGAAGGAGTGAAGATACCAAAATCCGACGTGCAGGTGGTACACTATATAGATGACCCGACAAGATCAGCTAGGGCACGTCGTTAGGACCATCGCGGCGTTCGTCTGGAATGTGCACCTGAAGCGGGCGGTTGCCGCAACCGGCCCCCTTCCGGAGCAGAATTTCTGGCGTGTGATTGACGGCAACTTCATGGACATCGCGGTAATCGAGTGGTGCAAGCTGTTCGCTTCGCATACTGAAGCAGTGCACTGGAAGAACAATATTCCGGAAACCGAACACGACAAATTCCGTGACGGCCTCTGCGGAGGCACAGGACTAACCTCCGAGGAATGGCATCGATATCGGGAAGAGCTGAAGCGCTACCGGGATGAGCACGTTGCGCACTTCGACCTCGGGAGGTTTCAGCCAGGGAAAGTGACTTACCCGCACTTCGATAAGGCGTTGGAGGCCTGCCACTACTACTATGATCGAATTTTGGCGGAGCTCGAAAAGGTAGGGATTCAGCACAGCTTTCCTGCGGACATAAGAATTTATTGTGCCAAATTAGCGGCTTGCGAAACCGGCATCGCGCGCGCGGCAATAGAGGCCACGAGGGGTATAAAAGAAACAGCTCGCTAAGCGGTGCTGGCAGACTAATTCGCACCAGTCTCTACTAGGCCAGTAGTGCTGTCCTTATGCGGCGCAGAGACCACAGCACTCAGTGAGAGCAGCGCTGTGATTCATCGTGAATATTGCCCGACTGGAAAGGCTGCGTTCTTGGTTGAAATGGTTGAGGACGGAAGCGTGGACAGCGGCAAATTTTTGTAGACTTCGCATGCGCCGAAACCGAAGCATTGCCCGTTCGCGTCGTCGAAAGGGCAAGTGGGAGTTTTCCGCAGGATTGTTTGTGAACCAGGGTTTTGTTTCGTGCATCTAATGCTCGTTCATTGAGCGTTCCTACCCACTGAACGCAACGCTCTGCGGCCCAAGCAGCAAATCATGAGGGGGCGCGGGGGAACGCGTTCCCCCGGAGCTTTCTTCCTTTTGGGGGATTCGTCGTCCCGCACAGGACTTTTCAGATCGGTTTGCGCAGATCAAACCTTTGTGCCGCCGAAACACCCTCGGAAAATGGACAATCGGCTCCTTTCATCTGGACGTGATCCGCCCCGCACCCGAGCCAGGTTGCCAGGCCGTCCGGTCTCGCGAACTTTGCCCTTGCGCGGGCCGGTCGCGGTAACGACACTCGCGGCCAGCTTTCCAGTACCGAGGCCGGATGACTCCGTGATCGCGAACGCCCCCAACCCGCTTCCCCCCGTGACCCTGATCCTGGGCGGCGCGCGCTCGGGCAAGAGCCGTCATGCGGAGCAACTGGTCGAGAGCGCAGGCGGGGGCACGAGCGGCGACTGTCTCTATATCGCGACCGCCGTGGGGCAGGAGACACGCGATGCCGAGATGGCGGCGCGGATCGCCCATCACAAGGCGCGGCGCGGTGCGCGCTGGAAAACCATTGAGGAACCGCTGGATCTGGCCGGGGTGCTGACCCGCGAGGCGCGCGCCGGCCGGCCGGTGCTGGTCGACTGCCTGACTCTCTGGCTTTCGAACCTGATGGCCGCCGAGCGGGATGTGGAGGCCGAGCTTGATGGCCTGATTGCCGTTTTGTCGGGCCGGGCCGGGCCGAAGCCGGCCGGGCCGGTCGTCTTTGTTTCAAACGAGGTCGGTCTTGGGATTGTGCCGATGCATGAATTGGCGAGAGACTTCCGCGATCATTCCGGACGCCTGCATCAGGCGGTGGCAGAGGTGGCGGATTCGGTGGTCTTCATGGTCGCGGGCCTGCCGATGGTACTGAAGACGCCTGATAAAGCGTAGTATAAAGACAGATAAATCAACTTATTGGTGAATAGAGTTCATGTCGCAAGGTAACAAGATTCCCGTCACGGTGATCACCGGCTTTCTCGGCGCCGGCAAGACCAGCACCATCCGCCACCTGTTGGAGACATCGCAGGGCAAGCGTCTGGCGCTGGTGATCAACGAATTCGGCGACCTGGGGATCGATGGCGAGATCGTCAAGGGTTGCGGCATCGAGGGCTGCGAGGACGACGCGGTGCTGGAGCTGCCAAACGGCTGTATCTGCTGCACCGTCGCCGACGACTTCGTGCCGACCATTGAAACCCTGCTCAAGCGGTCGCCACAGCCCGATCACATCATCATCGAGACCTCCGGGCTGGCGCTGCCCAAGCCGCTGGTCAAGGCCTTCAACTGGCCGGAGATCCGCACCAGGGTGACGGTCGATGGGGTGATCACCGTGATCGACGGCCCGGCGGTGGCCGAGGGTCTCTTTGCCTCCAACCCGGCGGCGGTCGATGCCCAGCGTCAGGCCGACGAGTCCCTGGACCACGAAAGCCCGCTGGAGGAGCTCTTCGAGGAACAGCTCTCCTGCGCCGACATGGTGGTGATCAACAAGACCGACCTGATGGACGAGGCAACGCTGGAGCGGGTTCTGGCCGAGGTTCAGGCGCAGCTGCGCCCCACGGTCAAGATCGTGCGCGGCGCCCACGGCAGGGTCGATGCCCAGGTCCTGCTGGGGCTGGAAGCGGCGGCGGAATCCGATCTGGATGCGCGCCCGAGCCACCACGACGACGGCCACGAGCACGACCATGACGACTTCATGTCCTTCGATGTCGATCTGGGCGAGGTGGCAAATCCGCAGTCTCTGGTCGAGCGCCTGCTGCCGGTGATCGCCGCGCACGGTATCCTGCGGGTCAAGGGTTTCGCCAAGGTCGCGGGCAAGGATATGCGGCTGGTGCTTCAGGGCGTCGGTGGACGGCTGCAGCATTACTACGACCGTGACTGGCAGCCGCAGGAGATCCAGTCCACCCGGCTGGTGGTGATCGGCGAAGCGGGCATGGACAGCGCCGCGATCCGTTCGGCACTCGCCGCCGCCTGATCAGAATTTAACCGGCCCGGAACGTATAGGCCCGGAACGCATAAGGTCATGTTGTCGGGCCGGTCAGAAAGACACGAGAGCTTACATGCATCTTCTGCAGGCACAGGCGGGCGGCATCTCAGACGGTTCGGAGGCGGTCGATCTCGGCCAGACGCCCGGCGATATCGTCGTCCTCTCGGCGGCGGACAGCGAGCTTGCGAGCCTGTCGCTGGCCTTCGGGCATATCACGGTAGGCGCGGAGGAGGGGCTTGCCTCCCTGCGTCTCGCCAACCTGATGCAGCTCGGCCACAATATGTCGGTCGATCTCTATGCAGAAGAAATCATCGCCAACGCAAAGCTGGTGGTGGTGCGCCTGCTCGGCGGGGTCGGCTACTGGCCCTACGGCGTCGAGCAACTGCGCGCGACCTGCGCCGAACGCGGCATTCCCCTGGCCCTGCTGCCCGGTGACGATCAGCCGGACGCGGAACTGGCAGATCATTCGACGCTTGCCGGCGAAGCCTGTCACCGCCTGTGGCAGTACTGCATCCACGGCGGGCCGGAGAACGCGCGCAATTTCTTGCTTTATGCCGCGACGCTGCTGAAAGGCCCCGGCACTGAAATCGCCGGGACTGTGCTTCCCGCCTGGAGCGAACCGCGCCCGCTGCTGCGTGCCGGGATCTACTGGCCGGGCCGGGATCAGCCGGGGCTGGAGGATCTGAAAGCCGACTGGGTCGAGGGCGCACCGGTGGCCGCCATCGTTTTCTACCGGGCATTGGTGCAGGCGGCCAATCTGGCGCCCATCGACGCTCTGATCGCCGGACTGAAGGCTCAGGGCGTCAATCCGCTGCCGGTCTACTGCGCCAGCCTCAAGGAACCGGTCCCGGCGGAAACCCTGCGCAGGCTGCTGGAGGATGCGGGCAGCGAAATCGTTCTCAACGCTACCGGTTTCGCCATCTCCAGCCCGGGCGCCGCCCGCCGCGAGACACCCTTCGACAGCCTCGACTGCCCGGTCCTGCAGGTGGTCTTTTCCGGGGGCAACGAAGCGATCTGGCGCGAGTCCGCCAGCGGTCTTTCGGCCCGCGACATCGCCATGAACGTGGCCCTGCCCGAGGTTGACGGGCGGGTGCTGTCCCGCGCCGTCTCCTTCAAGTCCGAGGCCCGCTTCGACCCCGTCACCCAGTCCTCCATCGTCACCTATGCGCCGCTGGCCGACCGCATCGATTTCGTCGCGGCGCTGGCGGCGAAGTGGCTGGCGCTGCGGCTCTGCCCGCCCGGCGAGCGGCGGGTGGCGCTGATCATGGCGAACTACCCGAACCGCGACGGGCGCATGGGCAACGGCGTCGGCCTCGACACCCCGGCGGGCAGCGTGGTGCTGCTGCGCGCCCTGGCGGAAGCGGGCTACGATGTCACGGATATTCCCGAGCACGGCAACGCCCTGGTCGAGCGTATGGCTGAAGGTCCGACCAATGCCGCCGTCGACGGGCGGGTGATCCGCGAGCGCCTGGACCTTTCCGATTACGAGACCTTTTTCAACAACTTGCCCGCTGATGTTCAGGCCGCGGTGACGAAACGCTGGGGCGCGCCGGAGCGCGATCCCTTTTTTGTGCCGGGTGCAAGCTCTTCGGGCGGTTTCGCCCTGTCGCTCTTTCGCTGCGGCAAGCTGATCGTCGGTCTGCAGCCGGCGCGCGGCTACAACATCGACCCGACCGCGACTTACCACGATCCGGATCTGGTGCCGCCGCACGGCTACTTCGCCTTCTATGCCTGGCTGCGGCAGGTCGAGCGGGTCCACGCCGTCATCCACATGGGCAAGCACGGCAATCTGGAATGGCTGCCGGGCAAGTCGCTGGCGCTGTCGCAGAACTGTTTCCCGGAAGCGGTGCTGGGGCCGATGCCGCATCTCTATCCCTTCATCGTCAACGATCCCGGCGAGGGCACCCAGGCCAAGCGCCGGGCCCAGGCGGTGATCATCGATCACCTGACCCCGCCGCTGACCCGTGCCGAGTCCTACGGCCCGCTCGCCGATCTGGAATCGCTGGTCGACGAGTATTACGAAGCCGCGGGGGTCGACCCGCGCCGTCTCAAGGTGCTGCGCGAACAGATCCTGGAACTCAGCGCCTCCATCGGTCTCGACAAGGACTGCGGTATCGTCGCCGCCGACGATGAAGGTGCCGCCTTAAGTAAGCTCGACAACTATCTCTGCGAACTGAAAGAGCTGCAGATCCGCGACGGTCTGCACATCTTCGGCGAGTCGCCGGAAGGCCCGCAGCTCACCGACCTGCTGGTGGCGTTGACCCGCCTGCCGCGCGGCGACGGCAAGGCGGGCGATGCTTCGCTGATCCGCGCCCTAGCGGCGGATTTCGGCTTCGAAGGCTGGGACCCGCTCGACTGCGAAATGGCGGTGGACTGGACCGGGGCGCGCCCGGAGGTTCTGACCGGCGAAGGCCACTGGCGCAGTCAGGGCGACACGCTGGAGCGCCTGGAGCTTCTGGCCCAGCGTCTGGTATCAGGCGCACAGCAGCCGGACCCCGCCTGGACCGCGACCCTGCAGGTGCTGGCATCTATCGAATCCTCCGTGCGCCCCGCCGTCGCCGAATCGGGTGCCGCCGAGATCGCCGGCCTGCTCAAGGGCCTGAACGGCCGCTTCGTGCCACCGGGACCATCGGGGGCGCCGACGCGCGGACGCCTCGACGTGCTGCCGACCGGCCGCAACTTCTATTCGCTGGACAGCCGCACCGTGCCGACGCCCGCCGCCTGGCATCTGGGCTGGAAGTCGGCCTGTCTGCTGATCGAGCGCCACCGGCAGGAGCAGGGCGCCTGGCCGCGCCGCATCGCCCTGTCGGCCTGGGGCACCGCCAATATGCGCACCGGCGGCGATGACATCGCGCAGGGGCTGGCGCTGCTGGGCGTGCGCCCGACCTGGGAAGTCACCTCGCGCCGGGTCACCGGCTTCGAGATCCTGCCGCTGACGGTGCTCGACCGACCGCGCGTCGATGTCACCCTGCGGGTCTCCGGTTTTTTCCGCGATGCCTTCCCGGCCCAGATCGACCTCTTCGATTCCGCCGTGCGCGCCGTTGCGGCGCTGGACGAACCCGCCGACAGAAATCCCCTGGCCGAGAGCTTCCGCAGGGAACGCGACAGCCTGCTGGCGAAAGGCGTCGAAGCCGAGCTTGCCGGCAAGCGCGCCGGCTACCGGGTCTTTGGCTCGAAGCCGGGGGCTTACGGGGCCGGCCTGCAGGCGCTGATCGACGAGCGCGGCTGGGAGAGCGAGGCCGATCTGGCGCGCGCCTATCTGGCCTGGGGCGGCTATGCCTACGGCGCGGGCAGTGGCGGCACGGCGGAACACGGCCTGTTCGAAACCCGCCTGCGCGCGGTCGATACGGTGGTGCACAATCAGGACAACCGCGAGCACGATCTGCTGGATTCCGACGACTACTACCAGTTCGAGGGCGGGCTGACCGCCGCCGTGCGCCATTTGTCCGGGAAGCAGCCGCAGGTCTATCACAACGATCACTCGCGCCCCGAAAGCCCGAAGATCCGCACGCTGGAGGAAGAGGTCGCCCGCGTGGTCCGCGCCCGGGTGGTCAATCCCAAATGGATCGCCGGCGTCATGCGCCACGGCTACAAGGGCGCCTTCGAGATGGCGGCGACGGTGGATTATCTCTTCGCCTTCGCCGCGACCGCGCGGGTGGTGGCCGACCATCACTTCGACGCGGTCTACGACGCCTATCTGGGCGACGCGCAGGTGCTGGAGTTCCTGCGGGCCAACAACCCGGCGGCGGCGCGCGAGATCGCCGAACGCATGATCGAGGCGCAGGAGCGGGGCCTGTGGCGCGCGCGCTCCAACTCGGCCCATGCGCGGCTGCGCGAGATCGCCCAAGCCGGTAACGGACTTAAAACAGAAGAACAACAAGAGGAGGCAACCCCATGACCGCAGAGACAAATGGCGAGAGTAGCAGCAGCAAGCCCAAGAGCGAAATGACCGAGGCCGAGCTGAACGAGCGCGCCAACGAAAAGGCCCGCAAGCGCAAGGCTGCCCGCGACCGCATGCTGGCCACCAAGACCGAGGAAAAGGGCCTGCTGATCGTCCACACTGGCAAGGGCAAGGGCAAGTCGACGGCGGCTTTCGGCCTGATCGCCCGCGCGATAGGCAACGGCATGCGCACCGGCGTGGTGCAGTACGTCAAGGGCAAGTGGGAGACCGGCGAGCGGGTGGTGCTGGAGGCTTTTCCCGACCTGACCGAGATCCGCACCATGGGCGAGGGCTTCACCTGGGACACCCAGGACCGCGCCCGCGACATCGCCGCCGCCCAACGCGCCTGGGAAGTTTCAAAGGAAATGATCGAGGCCTGCCGCGTCGATAAATCAAAGGGCGAGAAGCCCAAGTACGACATGGTCCTGCTGGACGAACTCAACATCGTCCTGCGCTATGACTATCTGCCGCTGGACGAGGTGATCACGTTTCTGGAGAACCGGCCGGAAGACCTGCATGTCATCGTGACCGGCCGCAACGCCAAGCCGGAACTGATCGAGATCGCCGATCTGGTGACGGAGATGACGGAGATCAAGCATCCCTTCCGGGAGCAGGGGGTGAAGGCACAGAAGGGTGTGGAGTTTTAGGGGGGCTTTAATTCTGCCGTTCATGGGGTTCAGAGATGACTTGATGTGATTCCGCCAACCGGACATTCATACGTTGCGCAGCGTCGGGCAACCGCTCCCCAAATTCTGCGATCAGATCAGCGAGCTCCGTTTTGCTCAGCAGCTCGGCTCGCACATCGCGAAAATCGACATCCTTGGATCAATTTAGCGTGAATCTGGGCTTTTCCCGCAAAAACAGGAGATCGAAGAGCAGTTGCGGTAGCCAAATCAGCAAAATTGGTACTAGAGTCAGGCTTGATGCACCTATCACGTAAATTGGGTCGTATTTATTAATGGCAGAACCGGATATCCAACCTGCTGCGAAGAGAACTCGACGCGTCGACGATTCACCAGGTCAAGCAATTCTCGCGGCACACCAAAGTAATGAACTTTTTGTCGCAATTGTCGGACCGGCTGGTGCTGGAGCAGGGACTGCCGCTAAGACGATCGAGGCTTTTTTCACTGATGACTACAATTACGAAGCAGTTATCATAAAGGCAAGTGGACTGATAAAAAATGCGGCTCTGCGCCTGGGTTTGAGTGTTCCAGCGGAGGGCTCGCGGAAGAGTCTTGATAGCATCACGATCATGCAAGACCGTGGCGACGATCTGAGAAAGGGTAAAGATGCCAATGACAAAGAGGATCATTCAGCTGTCGCCAGATATATCCTAAGACAGATTTCGGTTGAGCGTGCCAGATTGCAGGATGAGACCTTCGACGAAGAAAACGCGGTGGCGCCTGATGGGAAAAAGCGTGTCTATATCATTGATTCACTTAGGCACCCCGCAGAGGCAAACCTTTTGCGCCGCGTCTATCAGGAAGCCTTTGCCTTAGTTGGTATTGTTTGCGATCCAGCAGTCAGAGAAAAGCGTATCCGCGAAAACCTCTTTGATCGGGCTGACTGGGGTGCGCAAACCACAAAAGACAGCGTTCGAGAATTTCTAGATCGCGACGAGGATGCCCCGGAGAAGTTCGGCCAACACGTTTCAGATACTTTCCACGAGGCCGACTTCTTTGTCGACAATTCAGCTGTAGGCAACGACGACTTAAGCATTACCGGAATGAACGACCAGCTCAAAAGGTTCGTTTCATTGATCGTCCAGGATCGGATAGTCAGGCCATCGATAGCTGAGACGGCAATGCATCATGCAAGATCTGCTCAAATGAGGAGCGCGTGCTTGTCGAGGCAAGTTGGAGCTGCGATTGTGAACCGCTCTGGTACAATTGTATCGACTGGAACGAACGAAGCTCCCAAAGCGGGTGGCGGAGTATATGGTGAAAGTTTTGATCAGACAGACGGCTTGGATCATCGGTGCGCATTCAGAGAAACCGTTTATTGCAGTAGCAACAAAGAGCAAAACGCAATCATCGAAGAGCTTATTGATGCGTTTCCAGAACTGACCTCGAATAACGATAAGCAAACTGTACTAAGGAAAATTCGAGAGACCCGCTTGGGTGGGCTCATTGAATTTAGCAGGGCCGTACATGCAGAAATGGACGCAATTTTATCCGCTTCACTTGCAGGCGTATCTCCCAAGGGGTGTCGACTCTTTGTTACCACCTACCCATGCCACTACTGCGCACGACATATTGTAGCTGCTGGCATTGATGAGGTTCAGTTTATTGAGCCATACCCAAAGAGCAGGGCTACAGCTCTTCACTCAGATGCCATTACGACAGAGTCAGAGGGTTGGGCGCCTCCTTCATGGATCCAAAACCAAATTCGAACCAACCGTGACATTGGTTCGGACGATCCTACCAGCCCCTCAATTATGGAAAACAAAGTACTTTTTAAGCCTTTTGTAGGTGTTTCACCTCGGATGTATCGACGTGTTTTCTTGAAGGATCGTGACTACAAGGATAAGGTCACCGGTGAACGCATATTTGGAACGCCGAATTGGGGCGGTCCGCTTGATAACTATAAAGAGTCATACGTAACCTTGGAGCATAAGTTGGGACGAGAAGCTGATGATTAAAGGGAACTTGACGCTCGTTCATGACTCCTCGTCAAATCCCAGCGTTGATCAATCAAGAGATCAGTGGGGTTTCGAAAACGCTAAGCAACTCAAACTTTTTGACGAGTTAGATCGTGATAACTTGATTTTGATCGCAATGAGCCACATGGACGCTTTCAGCTTCTCGAAGCTCATTGAGATCGAAAACCCAGCGTCGATTATTGACACCCGAAAATATCCTGATTTTTTTGGCCTCTTCAACTCGACCAAGGTGGCTCTAGAGAGCTTTCGTAAGTCCAAGATCGAGTACGTACATGCGCCAGTGAGGTGGTTTGCACGTCAGGAAACTGAGGATTCGTGGACGATCCGATCAAGTCTGGTTGATGGATTGTCACGCGCCAAGGGTGTATCTGATTTTCATGGGCGATCATTTTTTCTTCTGATCTCGACAGACGAAATGAAAGCGGCATGTTCATCAGCCGTTGTGACACTGCCTGACTTCGAACAGCATTGGAAACTTCAAGCTATTTGAAAGTAGTATTGCTTGGCCTCAAACACCATTTTTTGTTCGGGGAAAACACGTTCTGCTTTGCTTCAGATCAAGCCAAATAATTTGAAGGCTACTGCCCCTTGAGGCAACGCGCCTTGGACAAGCCCGCTAGGCCTCTAAGGCTAAATTTCTTAAAACACCTGGTGCCGCACCGCCTCAACTGCAGTGTTTTTCGTTTTGAAATCCCGTCGGGCCATGCGAGAACAAAGCAAGACCTAAATGATTGGAGGCTGTGATGGGCGCGAATTCAAAAATTGAATGGACTACGCATACCTTCAACCCTTGGTGGGGTTGCACAAAGGTCTCTGAAGCTTGCAAACACTGCTACGCCGAAGCTTGGGCGAAACGACTTGGCCAGCAAGTATGGGGTCCGAAACTACAACGTCGTACAATGAGTGATAATCATTGGAAACAACCACTAAAATGGAACAGCGCCGCGGCAGGGCTGAAAGATAAGCCGCGAGTCTTTTGTGCATCTATGGCAGATGTTTTTGAAGATAGGGATGAACTGATCCCGCATCGATTCCGTCTCTTTAGCTTAATCGAAGAGACGCCCAATCTTGACTGGTTACTGCTGACAAAGCGCCCCCAAAATGTCGAACAGCTCTCTCGTTGGGGTACAGAATGGCCCGACAATGTCTGGCTTGGGACAACCGTCGAGTTACAACATCGTGCCGAAGAATTGTTACCTTATCTGGAAAAAATCCCTGCTAAAGTGCGGTTCATTTCAGCTGAGCCACTACTGGGCCATCTTCAGATCGAGCCTTGGCTGGAATCAACCATTGACTGGGTTATCACTGGCGGCGAAAGCGGACCAAAGGCCCGTCCCGCATCCCCACAATGGTTCACCGACTTGCATGCACAGTGCATGCGGACCGAGACTGCATTCCACTTCAAGCAGTGGGGCGATTGGGCACCTGGAGATGGCGAAAATCTGCCAGCAAGACGTATGGCCTTAGCTCAGGATGGAACAGAAATGTTTCGTGTTGGAAAGAAAATTGCCGGAAGAACACTCAACGGAAGATTGCATGATGGCTTGCCGAATGCACGGCAATCTGCTTAACTGACCTCAACATTTGAATTGAGGATTTAGATTGAACGATTTTTATTTCAATCGAGAGCAAAGCCAAGCCAAACACGATATTTTACGGCGCTATTTAGTTCCTTTTGCAAATAAAATTCTATCGAAGTGGCCCAGTGTCGACTTTATTGATGGGTTTTCAGGGCCATGGAGGAACGTCGATACCGATAATCTGACAGATACTTCAATAGGTATTGCGCTCAGCACGCTTTCGGAAGTTGCCGAGAAAAAGGGGCACACCAGTTCTGATCAGCAGATCCGCTGTATTTTCAACGAAGCTGACCCGGAGGCGTATGCCCGGTTGAAAAGTTTCGTTGATCGGTCAAAGAGAGATTTCCCGCTTCTCAAAGTTAATATTTTTGAAGGTAAGTTTGAGAAAAACGCCGTAAAGATAAAACAGGCGGCGGATCATAGCTTCCAGCTCCTTTTTGTTGACCCGACCGGTTACTCCGGTTTTCCCCCTTCTTCTTTGCTCCATTTCAAGGGTCGTTCAAGTGAGATCATTGTAAATTTCATGCGCTCTTTTATCGAGCGGTTTGTATCTGGCGATCATGAAGCCAATATTAGTGCGTTGATCGGCTTGGTGGGGGAGAAAAGGGCCCGCTTTCTGCAGGACACCGGTCTCACTATCAACACTGTTGAAAAAGAATATCTAAAAATGCTGCGAAGCGATCTGGGGTATAAATTCGCTGGATATTCTCCTATCCACAACCCGGATAAGAACGAGATACACTTCAATCTGGCATATGGCACAAACCATTTCGCGGGCATGGAGGTTATGCGAAACGCGGAATTTGGCGCCTTGACTGATCATGACAGGAGAAGATTCCAGAAGTCTCTAATTGCTAAGGGAAATGACCTCTTTGGTGAAATGCTTGATGAGATGGAAATATTGGGCCCCTATTTACGTGTCAGAAAAAAACACCTTCAAACAGCCGAGAGAGTTCTACTTCAACTGATATCCGAACACCCACAAGGTCTGGACTTTTCGGAGTTGGCGGCCTCAGCACAACAATCACTTTTTTTGAAAAGGGCTGAACTGGGCGATGTGATCGGTGAAATGGCTAAAGCCAATTTAGTTAAAGCTACTTGGCTGGATAGAGGCGGTAAAAAGCCTAGGCCTGGCGACTTGATGATGAAGTTCTAGAGAACCGCCACTTCATTTCTGATTAAACGCGGTAGCAACTATTCTGGCGCACTGAATGCTTGTAAAGAACAGTCTATACTCTCCATATAAACGACTACCTTAGATGGTGAAAATCGGGCGTGTTTTGAATTGCTGCTCTCATAATAAGCTTCGAAGAATATGCACCTGCAGTGAATGTCACCTTTCCGCCCGTTTCGGTTGTCTAACTCAATGTGGCTAACGTCGCAGAAGGACTCGAATCACACGTTGCCGAGTTCACACCTTTATTGGAGCCGATCCTAACCCCCCGCCAACGCCTCCGCCAGTGACGTCTCAACCTTCACCCGCGTCTTCAGATCCAGCCCCGAATGCAGATCGATCAGGTGGCTGCGCATGATCGCGTGCGCCGCTTCGCCATCCCTTTTGGCGAAGGCGTCCATCAGCGCGTGGTGGGCGTAGCTTTCGCAGGTGGTGTCGGGGCGGTTCCAGTAGAGGGCGATGATCAGGGAGGACTTGGTGATCAGGGACTGGACCATGCCGGCGTAGACGCTGTGCTCGGCAATGTCGGCGATGGCGATGTGGAACAGGCCGGAGAGGGCGAGGGCCTTGCCCATGTCGTTGGCGGCGAGGGCTTCGTGCTCGGCCTCGATGTGCTCGCGCAGGTTTTTCAGATCCTCGTCGGACATCTGCGCGGCGGCGCGGCGGGCGACCTCCGGCTCGATCAGGGCGCGGGCCTCGAAGACCTCGTGGGCGTCGCCGACCGTTGGCTTGGCGACGGTTGCGCCGCGGTTGCGCTTGATCTCCACCAGGCCGCTGTGGGCAAGGGCCTGCAGGGCCGAGCGAACCACCGTGCGGCTGGCGCCGTAGATCTCGCCGACCTCGTCTTCCGACAGCTTGATGCCGGGCTGCAGGCGGTGCTCGATGATCGCGGTCTGCAGGCGCAGGCAGATGTCCAGCGCACGGCCCGGCGGCAGGGAATAGGCGCCGTCGAAGCCCTCGAATCGGGAGGCGCCCGATGATCCGGTGGCTGTTCCGGCCCCTGACCTGGCGGCGGGTGAGGACATCTCAAATCTTCTCCGAAGCGGCTCTGTCTTATCGAACGTGAGTCTGATCGCGGCCGTTTTTCTATGAGGGCAGGCGGCGCCTTGCGGCAGCAGCCGGATGCCTGTCCCGCCCTCCGGCACAGCGAACGATCAGGCCCACTTGGACATAGACCCGGGACCGTTCAGGCACAAGAAAAAATCGTATACAATATTTGCCTGAATCGTGTGCAGTGTGATAAAACTTTAGCCAACGAGAACTTCCGGCTGCCCTGTGTGAAAATAATATCTCGTAAAAACAACGATTAAGAGTCTGTTAAGATTCTGGCACAGCCGTTGCAGGTTTGCGGGCTGAAGGAAGCTTCCCGAGGATTTACCCAGAGGATTATCAGTGTCCGCGCTCGAACTTGTTGCCGTCACCAAGGCCTACGGCCAGACCATCGCCGTCAGGGGGATCAATCATACCTTCGCCTCGGGCAGCTATTCCTGCCTGCTGGGGCCGTCGGGCTGCGGCAAGTCCTCGACCCTGCGGATGATCGCCGGGCATGAGGTCGTCACCGAAGGCGATATCCTGCTTGGCAGCACCAACGTCACCGACCTGCCGCCGGCCAAACGCGGCACCGCGATGATGTTTCAAAGCTATGCGTTGTTTCCGCATCTCAGCGTCGTCGACAACGTCGCCTTCAGCCAGAAGATGCAGGGGATCGACAAAAAGCTCCGCCGCGCGCGGGCGATGGAACTGCTCGAACTGGTCGACATGGATGCCTATGCCGGGCGGGTTCCCGATCAGCTTTCCGGCGGCCAGCAGCAGCGCGTGGCGCTGGCGCGGGCGCTGATCACCGAACCGCAGATCCTGCTGCTGGATGAACCGCTGTCGGCGCTCGATCCCTTCCTGCGCACCCGGATGCGCGCGGAGCTGAAGAAGCTGCAGCGCGAACTGGGCATCTCCTTCATTCACGTCACCCACAGCCAGGACGAAGCGCTGGCGCTGGCCGACGACATCATCGTGATGAACAACGCGGTGATCGAACAGTCCGGCGCGCCGCAGCAGGTCTTCAACGCGCCGCTGTCGGAATTCGTCGCCCGTTTCATCGGCGGCCATAACGTGTTGAAGACCGGCAGGGGCCTGATGGCCGTGCGCACCGACCGCATTCATCTGCAGCGCAGCAGCGCGGGTATGACCGAGATGATGCCCGCGACCGTGCGCGACGTGGAGTTTCTGGGGTCGGTCGTCAACATCTCGCTCGACGGCGGCGCCACCGGCGATCTGATCGCCACGCTGCCCGACAGCCGCTTTTTCGAACAGCCCGTGGAGATCGGCGAAAGCGTCTTCCTCAGCTGGAACGCGGAGGACGCGCACCCGCTTGCGGCCTAGCCGCGAAGCAACCGGCCCAGGCTGAAAGGCTGCAGGCCAGAGAAGTTTAAAGCCATCAAACGATACAGCCTTAAAACAACAGAGCCGTCACAAGGAGACATGGCAATGACGACAGGGAAAAACAAAGCAACCATCAGCCGCCGTTCAGTCCTAAAGGGCGCGGCGGCGACCGCCGGTCTGGCGATCGGGGCAGGGGCCGTCACCGGCTTTCCGACGGTCTGGGCACAGAACATCAAGAACGTGACGCTGCGCCAGTTCGGCACCGGCGTGTCCAACCTCAACGAGGTTGCGGCGAAGGTGAAGGAAGATCTCGGCTTCTCCCTGGAGATGACGGCGCTGGATTCCGACAGCGTGACCCAGCGCGCGGCGACCCAGCCCAAGTCCTTCGACATCGCCGACATCGAATACTGGATCTGCAAGAAAGTCTGGGGTTCGGGCAACCTGCAGGCCATGGATACGACCAAGATCACGAACTACGACAAGATCGTCGGCACCTTCCGTTCCGGCAAACTGACGCCGACGTCCGTGATCGCCCAGGGCACCGCGCCGCATACGGTGGGCTTCGCCGACGGCCCGGACGGCAAGAGCTTCGTCGATCATGAATCCGGCTGGATGACCCTGATCCCGACCATTTACAACGCCGATACCCTGGGCATTCGCCCGGACCTGATCGGCCGCCCGATCACCAGCTGGACCGAACTGCTGAACCCGGAATTCAAGGGCAAGGCCTCGATCCTCGACATCTCCTCCATCGGCATCATGGATGCCGCCATGGTCTGCGAAGCCATGGGCGAGGTGACCTACGGCGACAAGGGCAACATGACCAAGGAAGAGATCGACAAGACCATGACGATCTTTACCGAAGCCAAGAAGAACGGCCAGTTCCGCGCCTTCTGGAAGTCCTTCGACGAGAGCGTGAACCTGATGGCGTCGGGCGAGGTGGTGATCCAGTCCATGTGGTCGCCGGCGATCACCGCCGTGCGCTCCAAGGGCATCCCCTGCGTCTACCAGCCGCTGAAGGAAGGCTACCGTTCCTGGGGCGGTGGTCTCGGTCTGTCGGCCAACCTCTCGGGCATCGAGCTGGAGGCAGCCTACGAATACATCAACTGGTATCTCTCGGGCTGGGTCGGCGGCTTCCTGATGCGTCAGGGCTACTACTCGGCGGTGCCGGAGACCTCGAAGAACTTCATGAGCGAAGACGAGTGGGGTTACTGGTTCGAGGGCAAGGCCGCCAAGGGCGACATCGCCAACCCGCAGGGCCAGGTGATGGAAAAGGCCGGCGCCGTGCGTGATGGCGGGTCCTTCACCGATCGCATGGGCGCGGTCGCCTGCTGGAACTCGGTCATGGACGAGAACAAGTACATGGTCCGCAAGTGGAACGAGTTCATTGCCGCTTAAGTCAGCAGTACAGCCGTGAGCTTGTCTTCAACTCCTATACCCGGCGCCGCAAAGGCGCCGGGTTCGGCCACCGGTTCGCTGCCGGAGTCCGGCCCGACACCGCGCGCCCGCAGGAAGCCCTCGTCGCAGAAGGCGAGCTGGCTTCTGGTCAGCCCGCTGGTTCTGGTGCTGTGCTTCTTTCTGGTGCTGCCGATCCTCACGATTCTTACGGTCAGCTTCTGGGATTATAACGAGTACAATTTTTTCCCGGCCTTCATTCTCGAAAACTACAGCTATCTGCTGACCTCCAAGGTCACGCTGGCAACCTATCTCAAGACCTTCAAGTTCATGGTCCTGACCTGGGGCTTCTGCACGGTCATCGGTTTTACCGTGGCCTATTTTCTGGCCTTTCACATCCGCTCCCTGCCGGTGCAGATCGTGCTGTTTCTCGTCTGCACCGTGCCGTTCTGGACCTCCAACATCATCCGCATGATCTCATGGATTCCCTTTCTGGGGCGCAACGGTCTGGCCAATTCCGCGCTGATCAGCTCCGGGGTCGTCGATGAACCGCTGGAATGGCTGCTGTTCTCGGACTTCGCTGTGGTGCTGGCCTTCGTGCACCTCTACAGCCTCTTCATGGTGGTGCCGATCTTCAACACCATGATGCGGATCGACCGCTCGCTGATCGAGGCCGCCCGCGATGCCGGCGCCAGCGGCTTTCAGATCCTGACCAACGTGATCATCCCGCTGGCCAAGCCGGGCATCATGATCGGATCGATCTTCGTGGTGACGCTGGTGATGGGGGACTTCATCACCGTGCGCTTCATGTCGGGCGGGCAGAGCGCCTCGGTCGGGCGCGTCATCTCCAACGAAATCGCCCTGCTGCAGTACCCGGCCGCCGCCGCCAGCGCCGTGGTGCTGCTGATCACCGTGCTGATCATGATCGGCATCATGATGCGCTTCGTCGATATCCGGAAGGAACTCTAGTGTCCACACTCAGGATTAACTGCATCATTAGATCGGCTTTTCGTTCTGTAGCCGGAGCGAAAAGCGACCCTTTGGGCGGGCGGGGGCGTGCCGTGGACGGCGTCGCGCCAACTTGCCGATGCTCCACATTGCCTGTGCTTGCGTTCCTGGCCACGGGACACCCCCGACCGTCTCATGACGCACCTGATCCTGAGTGTGGGCGCTGAAATGGAACCGCGCTCACGCTCCTTCTACGTTCTGGCCGTGGTCTTCGCGCTGTTTGTGCTGTTTCTCTATGGCCCGATCCTCACCATCGGCGTGCTGTCGTTTCAGGGGCCCAAGGGCGGGCTGACATTTCCGATGAACGGGGTGTCTCTGCACTGGTTCTTCGATCTCTTCGAGCAGCAGGCGGTGGGGGATATCTGGGGTTCCTTCCGGCGTTCCTTTGCCCTCGGGTTGATGGTCATGGCGGTGACGGTGGTGCTTTCGGTGATGGGCGGCCTGGCCTTCCGGCGCTGGTTCCTGGGGTCCACCGCGCTGTTTTACCTGATCATCGCCAGCCTGATCATTCCCTCGATCCTGGTGTCGCTGGGGGTCGGCCTGATCTTCAACATCCTGGACTGGGACGTGCACTGGTCGACCTCGGGTTTCGGGGCGCAGCTGACCTGGACGCTGCCCTTCGGCCTGCTGATCATGTTCGCGGTGTTCAACCGCTTCGACAAATCCTACGAGGAGGCCGCCCGCGACCTCGGCGCCGGGCCGTGGCAGACGATCCGCCATGTGGTGCTGCCGATCATCGCGCCGAGCCTGATCGGCGTCGCCCTGTTCGGCTTCACCCTCTCCTATGACGAGTTCGCCCGGACG
>Ga0214472_10002220_pt1 | contig 21065 bp, 17 predicted proteins | sample RVTome_6_FD_207662 | JGI IMG/M metagenome (GOLD analysis project Ga0214472, IMG submission 207662) | Soil microbial communities from uranium-contaminated site in the Upper Colorado River Basin, Wyoming, United States - RVT140D175 | ecosystem: Environmental > Terrestrial > Soil > Contaminated >...
TGATTATGACTTCAAGCGCATTTTCCATGCGCTGACGAATTTCATGAACATTGACCTGTCGGCTTTCTATTTTGATATCCGCAAGGACGCGCTTTATTGCGATGCGGCCTCAAGCATCCGTCGCCGCGCCTGTCGGACCGTGCTGCATGAACTCTTCATGTCGCTCACGGCATGGTTCGCGCCCATCCTCTGCTTCACGGCGGAAGAGGTCTGGCTGACGCGCTTTCCCGGTGATGAGGCTTCGGTGCATCTGCGTCTTTTCCCCGATGTGCCGGGCGATTGGCTTGATGCGCCGTTGGCTGAGAAGTGGCGCAAGGTGCGCGAGTTGCGCCGTGTCGTCACTGGCGCGCTGGAAGTCGAGCGCCGCGAAAAGCGCATCGGGTCGAGCCTTGAATCCGCGCCCGATGTCCATGTTTCAAATGCTGATCTGAAAGCCGCGATGGAAGGCGTCGATCTCGCTGAAATCGCCATTACCTCCGGTGGGCAATTGCTTGATGGCGAGGGTCCGGCGGAGGCTTTCCGGCTTGATGATGTGGCGGGCGTTGCCGTGGTGCCGAGGATGGCGGAAGGCAAGAAATGCGCGCGCTCATGGAAGATCATGCCGCAAGTGGGCTCGGTGCCCGGTTTTCCGGACCTGACGCCGCGTGACGCGGCGGCGGTGAAGGAATTTGACGCGCTGCACGGCGCGCCCACAAAAGGATAACGACTATGGCGCGTCCGCTGTCGGTGGCTGGTTATCCTGTCTGGGGGGTCTATTCCGGGCTGGGGGTCTTTGTCGCTCTTCTCGCTTTTGCCAGTGATCGGCTGCACAAGTGGTGGACGCTCAATATTCTTGATCTGCCGACCATCGGGCGCATTTCGCTGACGCAAAACTTTGACCTGATTATGGCATGGAACAAGGGCGTGAGTTATGGCCTCTTTCAGGCCGAGACGACGGTAGGCCGCGTCGGGCTTGTGGTTTTCGCGCTGGCTATCGTCATCGGTCTGGGATTGTGGCTGGCGAGGGTGGAAAAACGGGCCGTGGCGCTGGCCATTGGCCTGATCATCGGCGGCGCGCTGGGCAATGTGCTGGATCGGGCGATCTATGGGGCGGTGGCGGATTTTTTTAGTTTTCACGCCTTCGGCTTTTACTGGTATATCTTCAATGTCGCAGACATATGGATCGCTGTGGGGGTGGGGCTGATTTTGCTCGAATCCTTCGTGCCGACATTGTTTGGGCCTGGAGGAGAGGAAAATTCAGGGGACGACGGCTCAACGGGGCCGCAAAACCCCTGAAACAAGACCATTCGACGATCTGGCAGCCGAACCTCTGAGAAATGGTCTTTCAAAAGACCGGCGCATTGTGGGTTAAGGAACATGAGTGTGAAATTGATGAATTCCCGGACGCAGAGCCTCGCTGTTCTTTGTGCCTTTTCCCTGACGCTGGCCGCATGCGGCGGGGGCAGCAGCATCAAAGACACTTTGGGCTATGGCAAGTCAGCGCCTGACGAGTTTGATGTCATCACCAAGGCCCCTCTGGTTATGCCGCCGGATTTTTCGCTGCGTCCGCCGCAGCCCGGTGTCGCAAGTCCGCGAGAAAAAATGTTTGAACCCTCGCTGGTGGCGCAGCGCGCCCTGAACGGCGAAGCCGAGAACGCGGAGCCTTCGGCTGATGGCGCGGCTGACAATGCCTCGGCGGGCGAAGAAGTCCTGCTGGCCAAGACCGGCGGGGCGGATGCCAATCCGCAGATCCGTCAGGTGGTGAATAATGAAATGCGTTCGCTGGTCGAGCGCGACAAGGGCTTCACAGACGACATTCTGTTCTGGCAGGACAAGACGCCGCCGGATGAACGCATGGTCGATGCGGCAGGCGAGCGCCGTCGTCTGGAACAGAATTCCGCCGAAGGCAAGCCCGTGACGGCGGGCGAGACACCAAGCGTTGCGCCCGAAAAGAAGGGCTTCTTTTCCGGTCTCTGGTCGTCGATTTTCTGACGCCATTTGACCCGGTGAGATTGCCAAAATCCATCCGCGCTCTCTTTATGTTTCCCGTCGCACGGCTGGTGGGCGCCTGTCTTCTGCTTGGCCTTGGCGGCTGCGCTGATTTCAGGCTGCCTTTCGCGGGCGCATCGGCAGGCGCCATCCACCAGGTGGCTGAAGGCCCCGGCGCGCCCGAAACTTTCATGCTCGCCAATGGCATGGAGGTGCTGGTGATCCCTGATCATCGCGCGCCTGTCGTGACCCATATGGTGTGGTATCGCATCGGCGCGGCAGATGAAATGCCGGGCAAGACGGGGCTGGCGCATTTTCTTGAGCATCTGATGTTCAAGGGCACCGACAAGATTGCGCCGGGTGAATTCTCCAAGATCGTCGCGCGCAATGGCGGTCAGGACAATGCTTTCACGAACTACGATTTCACTGCCTATTTTCAGGCGATTGCCAAGGACCGTCTGCCGCTCGTCATGGAGATGGAAGCCGACCGTATGACGCATCTGAAACTGACAGACAAGGAAGTGCTGCCAGAGCGCGACGTTGTGCTGGAAGAATTGCGCATGCGGATCGAGAACGAGCCCATCGCGCAATTGCAATCGCAGATGAGTGCGGCGCTCTTTGGCGCGAGCCCCTATGGCCGCGATGCCATCGGCTACAAGGCGGAAGTGGCCAAACTCTCGACGGGGGACGCGCTTGATTTTTATCACCGCTATTACACGCCCAATAATGCGATCCTGATTGTTGCGGGCGACATGACGGCCGCCGAACTGAAACCGCTGGCGGAAAAATACTATGGCGTTATTGCCCCCCGCGCGCCGACGCTTGACCGGAAACGTCCGGCTGTCGCTTGGCCGCAAAGCCCTGTGCGCGTGACACTGCATGACGCCCGCGTGCAGGAAGCCTCCTGGCTGCGCTTTTATCCCGCTCCTTCAAGCGCCGAGATCGGCCCGCGCGCCAGCGCCGCGCTTGATGTGCTGGCGCAGATTCTGGGAGGTGGCACCACCAGCCGCCTGTATCAGGCGCTTGTCGTGCGCGACCAGAAAGCGACTTCCGTGGAGGCCTGGTATTCCGGTGATCAGATCGGTTCGGGTAGCTTCGGGCTTTATGCCTTGCCCCGCGTTGGCGGCAATATTGAAGACGCTGAAAAAGCCGTCGATGCGGCGCTTGCCGATTTTCTGAAAAGCGACATCAGCGAAGATGAACTGGAGCGTGCCCGTGGCCAGCTTGCCGCCAGCGCCATCTATGCCCGCGACCGCCAGCAGACGCTGGCCTATGTTTATGGCAGCGGCATCATGACCGGGCTGACGCCGAAAGAAATTGATGGTTGGCCTGATGCCATCCGCGCCGTCACCGCCGCCGATGTGCGGGCCGCCGCCCGGCATGTGCTCGATGCGCGCCATGCTGTGACTGGCGAACTTCTGCCGGAGGCGCGGTCATGATGTTGCGGCATATGTGTGCGGCTCTCGCTGTTGCTTTTCTGACGCTTGGCAGTCAGGCGGCGCAGGCGCTCGAAATCGAACGGGTGGTGAGCCCCGGCGGCATTGAAGCCTGGCTGGTCGAAGAATATGAAGTGCCCGTCATCACGATGGAAGTTTCATGGACAGGCGGCGCGGCAAGCGATCCGGCGGCCAGGCTCGGTCTTGCCAATATGGTCTCAGGCCTGCTCGATGAAGGCGCGGGAGACCTGGACTCCGATGCCTATCAGCGCAGGCTCGAAGCCTCCAATGCTTCGCTGTCCTATTCGGAAGATTCTGATTATTTCAACGCGCATCTGAAGACGCTGGCAGAGAACCGCGACGAGGCCTTTGCGCTCTTGCGGCTTGCGCTGACAGCACCGCGTTTTGACAGGCCTGCTGTCGAGCGGGTGCGGGCGCAAATCCAGTCCATCGTGGCGCGGAACGTAAGCGATCCTGAATGGATCGCGACGCAGGCCTGGTTCAAGGCCATGCTGGGTAGGCATCCCTATGCGCGGCCTTCAGACGGCACACCGAAGACGGTGGCCGCGATCACCCCCGATGACCTCAAGGCCTATGCCCGACGCACATTCGCGCGCGACAATATGAAGATCGGCATTGTCGGTCCGATCACGCCTGCTGAACTCGGCACCCTGCTCGACAAGACTTTTGGCGCGCTGCCTGCGCAGGCGACACTTGCCGCCCTGCCGGAAGCCAAAGTGCGCGACACGCCGAAGACGGTCATCATCAAACAGCCCTTTCCGCAAAGCACCGTGCTTTTCGGCGGTCGGGGGCTGAAGCGCGACGACCCTGATTTTGTACCTGCTTATGTCATGAATTACATACTGGGCGGCGGTGGCTTTTCCTCGCGACTGACCAATGAAGTGCGCGAGAAGCGCGGGCTTGCCTATTCCATCGGCACTTATCTCTATCCCATGAACCATGCCGCGCTTTATCTGGGACAGGTGGGCACCAAGAACGCGAGCGTCGGTACTTCGCTCTCGCTCATCCGGCAGGAATTTGCCCGCATGGCCCAAGGCGGTGTGAGCGACAAGGAACTTGCCGACGCCAAGACCTATTTGACGGGTTCCTATCCCCTGCGCTTTGATTCAAACAGCAAGATCGCGGGCGAATTGCTGACCATCCAGCAGGAAGACCTCGGGATCAATTATATCGCGGGCCGAAATGACCTCATCAACGCCGTGACAAAGGCGGATATTGCCCGTGTCGCCAAGCGGCTGCTGCATAGCGAGGCGCTGGTTGTTGCCATTGTCGGCGAGCCGGACATGAGCGAAAAGCCCTTGCCGCCCGCGAAACAAGGGGCGGAAGCCCCGAGCGGACCCAATGAGGTTTTCCACTAGCTCAATCCTTTTCAGGCTTCTCGCTTGTGCATCTGGCCCCCCGCCACGCTTCTTGTTACCGTCTTCGACCAATGGGGCTGGAGTCCGATTCTCGCTCGATGAGCGCCGGAAGGGATTTTATGATGAATCTGAGTTGAAGGTCGTATGAAACAAATGTCCAAAGCTCCTGCGTCTTATGAACAAAATATAGAAGCCTGCTTTGCTGACAGGATCGGCGAAGCGGGCCTGTCGCGCGATGCCTATGACAAGGCACTGGGGGAAACAGCACCCGCGCTCGCCTGGCTGCGCGAGGCCCATGCCAGGGACACGCTGGCCTTGCTGCGCGTGCCCGAACGCCGTGATGATTTTGCCGCCATCAAGGAGATGAGTGCCCGGCTCCTCGACAAGACAACCGATCTTTTTATTTTCGGCATCGGCGGCTCGTCGCTGGGCGCACAGGCCGTGGCGCAATTGACGGGCTGGGGGACGCAAGCACAGGGTCAGAACGGCCCGCGCATCCGCATCATGGATAATCTGGATGCCTGGTCGATGCAGGCAGCTCTTGCCGCCGTTGACTTGCGCACCACGCGTTTTCTCGTCGTGTCGAAATCAGGCGGCACGGTCGAGCCTGCGCTTCAGATGCTCACCGCCATGAGCGCCATCGAGGCGGCGGGCGGGGCCGACTATATGAAGCAGCATTTTGTGGTGCTGACCGAACCCGCCAAAGGTGGCAAGCCAAATCCCTTGCGCGCTTTTGCCGAGAAAAACGGATTTGCCACCATCGAGCACGACCCGCGCGTCGGCGGGCGCTATGCCGTGCTGACCACGGTGGGACTTTTGCCCGCCCATCTTTTCGGTCTCGACATGGAGGCCATCCGGCGGGGCGCTGCAAGCGTTCTGGCGCCAATTCTGGCCGATGAACCAGCGGCAAAAATAGCGCCCGCTGTCGGGGCGGCGCTCTCTGTCGCGCTGCAACGCGAGCGCGGCGCGGACCTGTCCGTGTTCATGGCCTATGCGGACCGGCTTGATCGTTTCATTGCCTGGCATTGCCAGCTCTGGGCCGAGAGCCTGGGCAAGCAGGGATATGGCACGACGCCTGTGAAAGCTATTGGCCCGGTCGATCAGCACAGCCAGTTGCAGCTCTATCTTGACGGGCCGCGCGACAAGATGTTCACCATCTTCCGTACAGAGACGGTGGGCGAGGGGCCAAAGGCGCTTGCCTCTCTGGCTGAAGGCACGGGTTTTGAAGGCCTTGCGGGCAGGCATATCGGTGATCTGGTCGATGCGGAAGCCCGCGCCACCATCAATACGCTGGCGCGCAATGGCCGTCCTGTGCGGGAGTTTCTTGTGCCGAGCCTCGATGAATTTGCGCTCGGTGCGCTCTTCATGCATTTCATGCTTGAAACCATTATCGCGGGCAAGGTTTTGGGCGTCGATCCTTTCGATCAACCCGCTGTGGAAGAGGGCAAGATCCTCGCCCGCCAGTATCTTGCGGAAATGGGATGATCCATGAGTATCATTCGCCGCCTCAGTGAAGGGACGATCAATCGCATCGCCGCGGGCGAAGTGGTGGAGCGGCCTGCAAGCGCGGTGAAGGAGATCGTGGAAAACGCGCTTGACGCGGGCGCATCGCAGATCGACATCATCATCGGCGACGGCGGGCGCGATCTCATCCGCGTGACCGACGATGGCATCGGCATGAGCGCCGAAGACCTGTCGATTGCGGTCGAGCGCCATGCGACATCGAAGCTCCGCCATGATGCGGAGGGGCGCGAGGACCTGCATGATGTGGCGACGCTTGGCTTTCGCGGTGAGGCCCTGCCTTCGATTGGCGCGGTGGCGCGGCTGGCGATTGTCTCGCGCGCTGCGGGCAGCGATACGGCCTGCCGCATCACGGTCGAAGGTGGCAGGGTCTCAGCCGTTGAGCCTGCGGCGGGCCCCGCGGGTACACGCATCGAAATCCGTGATCTTTTTTATGCGACGCCTGCGCGCCTTAAGTTTCTGAAAAGCGAACGCTCCGAAACATTGGCCGTTGCCGATGTTGTCAAACGTCTGGCGATGGCGCATCCCGAAGTCGGTTTTTCGTTGACGAGCGAAACGCGCAATATGCTGCGTCTGACACCGGAGTTTCCCGATGATGGCGGCAGGCTCAGGCGTCTGGGCGCTATCATGGGGCGCGATTTTTCGGAAAACGCGCTGGCGATTGACGCGACGCGCGAGAATATTCGCCTTACCGGTTTTGCCGGATTGCCGACATACAATCGCGGCAATGCGCAGATGCAATTTCTCTTTGTGAACGGACGGCCTGTGCGTGACAAGCTCATCGTCGGCGCGGTGCGCGGCGCTTATGCCGATTTTCTGGCGCGAGATCGCCACCCCGCTGTGGCGCTGTTTGTCGAGATCGAGCCGCGCGATGTGGATGTCAATGTGCATCCCGCCAAAGCCGAGGTGCGGTTCCGCGATGCAGGCCTCGTGCGCGGGCTGATCGTGGGGGCGCTGAAACATGCGCTTCATGAGGCGGGGCATCGCGCCTCGACGACGGTGGCCCAGTCTGCCCTGGGCGTGTTGCGCGGTGATCCGGCAGGCGTGTCGAGAAGGCCGCTGAATTTTCCGCGACCGGGTGCCGCATCGGGATTTGCCGCGCCTGCCGTGGCGGCGGGTTGGCAGAGCGCCTTTGCTGATCTGGGCGCGCATGCCGCCCGTGTCGAACCGCGCGCCGACACGGAACCCGTCGCGGTGGAGGATGGCGACACACCGCCACTCGGCGTGGCGCGCGGGCAATTGCATGAAACCTATGTGATTGCCCAGACAGCGGACGGTATTGTCATTGTCGATCAGCATGCTGCCCACGAGCGCCTCGTTTATGAACGCATGAAGAAGGCGATTGCCGCGCAAGGTGTGGCGCGGCAGATTTTGCTGATCCCCGAAGTGGTCGAGCTTGAAGAGGCGGAAGCCGAACGTCTGGTCGCGCGGGCCGAAGAATTCGCCGACCTTGGCTTTGTGCTGGAAGCTTTTGGCGAGGGCGCGGTCGTGGTGCGCGAAGTGCCCGCGATTTTCGGCAAGCTCGATGTGGCGGGCCTGACGCGCGATCTGGCCGACGATCTGGCCGAACTCGATGAGGCGCTGTCATTGAAGGAACGGCTGGAACATGTCTGCGGCACGATTGCCTGTCATGGTTCGGTACGCGCGGGTCGTCGGCTGACGGGGGACGAGATGAACGCGCTGCTGCGTGAGATGGAAGCAACGCCTCATTCAGGCCAGTGCAATCATGGCCGCCCAACCTATGTCGAGCTGAAACTCAGCGACATTGAGCGGCTGTTCGGGCGTAAATAAATCAGCCTTTGAAACGCATATTGATGGCGGCAAGGAAGCCCGTCAGATCGTCGGTCGCATGTTGTACATGCGCGCCATCGCCGCCGTCATGCGACAGGCGCTGATAGCGCTCGGGGCCCGCGTCGCCTTGCGGGCGAACCCAGACGGTCTTCATGCCGAGTTCGTGCGGGACCGCCAGATTGCGCGGTATGTCTTCAAACATGGCGGCACGCTCCGGCCTGATGCCGCTCGTCATGACAAAGCGCTCGTAAGCATCGCGCTCGGGCTTGGGCCGATAGTCGGTTGTCACGATGTCATAGATCGCGTCGAAAACATCGGCGATGCCGAGCTGAGCCACCACATTTTCTGCGTGCCGGGCCGAGCCGTTGGTGAAGATGACCTTGCGCCCCGGTAATTGCCCGATGGCCTCACCCAGCAAGAGGTTGGGCGGGACCACGCTCACATCGATGTCATGCACATGCGCCAGAAAGGCCTCGGGGGCCATCTGGTGGACCGCCATGAGACCAGCAAGCGTTGTGCCATGCTCGACATAGAAGTCCTTCTGCACAAGGCGCGCTTCCACAGGATCAATCTTGAGAAAAGCGGCGATGAATTCCGTCATGCGAACGTCGATCTGGCCGAAAAGATCGCAGGCAGGCGGATAGAGCGTGTTGTCCAGATCAAAGACCCAGTGCTCGATCTGGTCGAAGGCGGTGTCTGGTGTGAATTTGCTAACCATGTTGGTGCGAAAGTGCCTCTCGTCGGGCCATTTGGCAAGCGGGGAAGGAGCGGGAAGGGCCTGTCTTAACGCCGATTTAAGGTGCCGGGACAAAACTGGGGTATTGGAGATTATGCATGCGATTGCCTTTTTTAAAAAAGCTCTTTTCCACCGAGAAGCTGCCCGGCCAGCTGCACTATGAAGACGCACGCGCGGTGCTGGAAAGCCGGAACCTTGAAGCGCGGCGCGATCTGGCCGCCCATGTCGATGCGCCGCCTGAGACCCTCTACTATCTGGCGGGCGACGAGGATGTGAAGGTCCGCACCCTTGTCGCCGGAAATCCCTCGACGCCCATACAGGCGAGCGAAAGGCTTGTGACCGACACAGAGGATGAGGTGCGCGCGGAGCTGGCGCGCAAGATCGCCCGCATCGCGCCTGACATGGAGAGCCATGAACTCCATTCGACGCGCGACCGTGTGCTGGTGCTGCTCGAAAAACTCGCCGGGGATGAAGTCGCCCGGGTGCGCCAGATCGTGGCCGAGGAAATCAAGGCCTGTCCCTATATCCCCAAGCGCGTCGCTGTCGCGCTGGCGCGTGATGCCGATGTCATGGTCTGTGCGCCGGTGCTGGAATATTCACCGCTTCTGTCCGATTCCGACCTGATGGAAATCATCGCCACCACGCGCGTTCACGGGGCGCTGGAGGCTATTGCGCGGCGTCGCTCGCTCGATGGCTCGCTTGTCGATGCCATTGTCGCGACGCTTGAAATACCTGCCATCGCCCAATTGCTGGCCAACCCCAGCGCCGAGATACGCGAAAGCACGCTCGACCGGATTATCTCGGAAGCCGCCGCCATTGAAGCCTGGCATCTGCCCCTCGTCATGCGGCCTGCGCTGTCGCTGCGCGCAGTGCGTCGTATCGCGGGGTTCGTGTCGCGCGCGCTCATCGAGGAATTGACCCTCAAGCATGAGCTTGACGCTGACACGGAACGCTATCTGAAGGAGCGCACGCAAGCGCGCATCGAGAGCAATGCCGATCAGGAGGCGCCAACACCCGGCGCCACCATCGTCAATATTTACAGGGCTTTCAAGACCGGAAATCTGAACGATGATCTGATCGCCAAGGCCGCGACCTTGCAGCAAAAGCAGGCGGTTGCACTGGCCCTGTCATTGAAGGCGGGAATATCGGAGAAACTGGCGACCCGCATCATCGATAGCAAAAGCGGCAAAGGCATTGCAGCGCTCTGCTGGCAGGCGGGCCTTGCCATGCGCACGGCTTTGGCCGTCGAGATTTTTGTCGCCAATATCCCGCCTGAAGAGCGCGTCTTGCCGCGCGGCGGTGTTGACTATCCGATGGCAGAAAGCGAGATGCGCTGGCATCTCAATTATTTCGGCGTTGAGGCCTGATGCGGCTCATTGCAGCGATAGTTCATAGAGCGCCTTGCCGCCAGTATCGATGAGACGGAAAGAACGCGCATCATAGCCGCGCGCGGTGCAGGCATCGCGTCCGCTGATTTCAAACCGCGTGGTCTTCACACAAAAGGCATTTTCTCCGCCCCAGATCAACGGCTTGCCGTCGCGGATGACCGTGGCCCCCTTGTCGTCTGTCGCTTCGGCATAGACATAATAGGCCGCGCTCGCTCCGAGCTTGTCCCTGATGGCCTTGGTGCAGGTGCCCGGCGGCACCCTGATCCAGCCGCTTGATATATCGTCATCATTATTATTGTCCGCCCCCAGACCAATGGCCGCCCAGACGAGATAGGGCGTCTTGTTGCAGAGGGAGAGGCCGAATCTGGCTTGTTCTTTTTCGGCACCCTTGATCAATTCGTCCAGCAGGTCACGGTCGATACTGCCTGTCGTCGGAAGATTGGCGGAGCGCTGAAAAGCCTCGACCGCGCGCTGCGTGTTTTTGGCCGCATAGCCGTCGATCTTTGGCAGGTGAAGCCCATTGTCTTTCAGCAGGCGCTGGGCGCCCGCGACCTCGGCACTGGCCAGCGAGAAGTCGCGTGGCTCGCGGAAGGTTGTTGTCCATTCGTCGCTTGATCCGACCGCGACACGAATGAAGTCATAATCATCGTATCCACGCGCGGCGCAGTTTTCGCGTCCGGTGATGTTGAATTTTTCCGGCAAGGTGCAAAAGCGCATGTTGCCTGAAAAATATTTGCGCGGCCCCTGATGCGCGCTGATCGACTGCGCGAAGACAAAGTAATCCCCCTTGGTCAACGGCGCGGGGAGGACAGACTGGCAATCGCCGGGCAGGATCAGCGTCCAGCCGCTTGATTGCCATTTGTTGTCGCCGCCAGCAAGGGCTGCCGCAGGTCTGGCGTCTGCCGACGTGGCTTCGGGCGCGGCGAGCGTTTGGGGGGCGGTAAAGCCGATGGCCCCTTCCAGCACATAGCTCGTCGCATTGCAGAAGCGATAGTCGGCTCTTGCTGTCGCCGTTCCCATCAGCAATGCCACCACCGTACAAAGCGTCAGTGTCGCTACGGCCAGACTTTTGCTGCCGATCCTCACCGCACCGCCATCACGGGGATTTGGCGTTGGGCGCATCACCCTTCTGGATCAGCGTTCCCACACCATGTTCGGTGAAGAGTTCGAGCAACACGGCATGGCGCACCCGGCCATCGAGAATGACGACAGCACCGACGCCGCCATCAACCGCGTCAAGGCAGGTCTCGACCTTGGGGATCATGCCGCCCGAAATCGTCCCGTCTTTCATCATCGCGGTGGCTTCGGCCACGGTCAGATTTTCAACAAGATCGCCTTCCTTGTTGAGGACGCCGCGGACATCGGTGAGCAGCAGCAGGCGCGTTGCGCCCATGGCGGCTGCAATGGCACCCGCCGCCGTGTCGGCATTGATGTTATAGGTATGGCCATCGCGCGAAATGCCAACCGGCGCGATTACCGGGATGATGTCGGAGGCAATGATCGTCCTGAGGATTTCAGGATTGATGCTTTCAGGCTCGCCGACAAATCCGAGATCGAGAATTTTTTCGATGTTGGATTCGGGGTCGTGAATTTTGTGGCCGATCTTGCGCGCGACGATCAGATTGCCGTCCTTGCCACTGAGGCCGATGGCAAGACCGCCCGCCTGATTGAGCTGCGCCACGATCTGCTTGTTGATGGAACCAGCGAGCACCATCTCGACGATTTCGACGGTGGCCTTGTCGGTGATGCGCAACCCGCCCGCAAATTCGCTCTTGATGCCGAGACGGGCAAGCATGGACCCGATCTGCGGGCCGCCGCCATGGACCACAATGGGGTTCAGGCCTGACTGCTTGAGCAGCACGATGTCGCGGGCAAATTCGGCCCCGAGCTTTTCGTCGCCCATCGCGTGACCGCCATATTTGACGACGATGGTGCGCTTGTCATAGCGCTGCATGAAGGGGAGGGCTTCCGACAATACGCGGGCGCGATCAAGGTCCTTCGCGTCATCTTCCCGATTGTGTGAATTTTTATTCGACATGAGCCGCTCTCTCCCTCAATCCGGCACATCCTCTGGACCATGAGGAGGACCGCCAGTTCTGTTTATTCGCTCTTGTTATTCGCTCTTGGATTTATAGCGGAAGGTTTCCGTGTCTGCCAGCAAGGCGATTTCGGCCCGCAGCTCCGCGATGCCCGTTCCTTTTTCAGATGATGTGGCAATGATCGTTGGGTGGGCGGCGACATGGCGGCGGACGCCCGCGCGCACATCGTCCATTGTCTTGGCAAGCTCGCCTGCTTTGAGCTTGTCGATCTTGGTCAGCACCACCTGAAAGGAAACCGCGGCTTCGTCCATCAGCTTCATGACATCATGGTCGCTGTCTTTAAGTCCGTGGCGGCTGTCGATCAGCACCAGCACGCGCTGAAGCTCGACCCGCCCGCGCAGATAGGACATGACGAGCTTGGTCCATTGTTCAACGCGGCTCCGCGTTTCGCGCGCATAGCCGTAGCCCGGCAGGTCCACCAGCATCAGTGCCGGATAACCTTTGGGGCCGAGCGTAAAAAAGTTGAGCTCCTTGGTGCGGCCCGGCGTGTTGGAGGTGCGCGCCAATGTATTGCGGCCCGTCAGCGCATTGATGAGGCTCGACTTGCCGACATTGGAGCGCCCGGCAAAGCATATTTCCGGCGCGCCGGGGGGCGGCAGATTGTCGGTTGTGGTGGCACCACGCAGAAAATCGCAAGGCTGGGCAAAGAGCCAGCGGCCCTTTTCAAGGTCGCCGCTCACCAGCCCCTTGCCTTCGAGAGTGTCCTGCTCGAAATCAGCGCGCGGCGGCTCGCGATCTTTTGTCATGTGTCAGGATTTTCCGCTATCGGCTGGCGATTTCCTGAAGCCGAGATTGCTGAAGATTTCGATGGGCACGCCTTGGCGACGCATGATCACGCCCTGCTGCAAAGCCCCCAGCGTATTGTTCCAGGCCCAATAGATGACGAGACCGGCCGGGAAGCTTGACAGCATGAAGGTGAAGACAATCGGCATCCACATGAAGATCTGCTGCTGCACCGGGTCGGCGGGCGCGGGGTTCATGCGCTGCTGCACAAACATGGTGAAGCCCATGATCAAGGGCCAGACGCCGAGTGCCAGGAAGTGGCCGATCATCGGGATTGCCGTCGGGTCATAGGGGAGCAGGCCGCAGAGATTGAAAATCGTCGTCGGGTCCGGCGCGGAGAGGTCGTGGATCCAGCCGAAGAAAGGCGCGTGACGCATTTCGATGGTGATGAAAAGCACCTTGTAGAGAGAGAAGAAGACCGGAATCTGGATGACCACGGGCAGGCAACCCGCAATCGGATTGACCTTCTCTTCCTTGTAGAGCGCCATGATGGCCTGCTGCTGCGCCATCTTGTCGTCCTTGTGACGCTCGCGCATTTCTTCCATGCGCGGTTGCAGCTTCTTCATCTTGCTCATCGATTCATAGGAGCGATTGGCGAGAGGGAAGAAGGCGGCCTTGATCAGCACGGTCATGATGAGAATGGCAATGCCGAAATTGCCCGTGATCTTGGCGATCAGGTCGATGCCTTTGAACACAGGCTGCGTCAGGAACCAGAAATAGCCCCAGTCGATCAGCAGATTGAAGCGATAGATGCCCTGCTCGCGATAGGCATCGATAACCTTCGAGACTTTGGCACCCGCAAAGAGCTGGTTTTTGACGGTGATGTCGGCACCGGGCGCAATGGTCGTGGCCTCGTGGCGGAAGTCAGCCTGAAAATGTTCCTGCTGCGGGTCGGCGGTGGCACCGGGTGTGGCGCTGAAGCGGGCGACGAATTTTTCGCCCGCCTGAGGAACAAGCGCTGCCGCCCAATATTTGTCGGTAATGCCAAGCCAGCCCTCGGTGTCGGTGACTGAGGTGGAGGTGCTCTCCTTGATGGCAGTGGCATATTTGATGGCTTCCTCGCCATTGTCCTTGAACTCGCCGATGAAGCCTTCGTGCAGAATGTAAAAGGCCTTGCTGGCGGGCTCGCCGACGCGCGAGATCAGGCCGTAGGGATAGAGCGTGACCGCGCTGGTGCCCTTGTTCTCAACCTTGTCGGTGATGGAGAAGAGAAATTTGTCGTCCACCGAGATGGTGCGATGGAAAATCAGGCCTTCGCCATTGTCATAGGAAAGTGTCACCGGCGTCGTCGGCGTCAGCTTGTCACCTCGCTCAAGTTTCCAGGTGGTGTCGGCTGTGGGCAACTTGGCATGGCTGCCGGGAGCGGCGATGAAACCGAGTTCGGTGAAATAGGGTTGCGCGGTATGGGCGGGCGAGAAGAGGGCAATTTCCGGGCTGGTCTTGTCCACGGTCTCGCGATAGGCGCGCAAACGTAGATCGTCGAAACGCGCGCCTGTGAGCGAGATGGAGCCGTCGAGCTGATCGGAGGAAATCGCCACGCGCGGGCTTGCCGCCAGCGCCGCATCGCGCGCCATGGCATCGGGCACGGGTGTTCCATTGCCGATGGTGGGCGCGATCGTCGCGCCGCTGGAGCCATTGCTCGCGACGGGTGCTGTGCTCGGCTGGGTGGTTTGACCTGATGCCTTGGCCGTCTGCGCGGCAATAGCGTCCTGGCGGGCCTTTTCGGCTTCCATGCGCGGGCTGATGACAAAATGCTGCCAGCCGACAAAGATGACGACCGAAAGCAGAATGGCGATCAGGAAGTTACGATTATCACCCATGAACTATGTCTTTCTTGTCCTCGCCGCGCGATGAAGAACTGTCGCGTGATGACGAGGCGTTGCGATGGACCTTGGCAAGTGCGGCGCGCAGATCGTCGAGCAGATCGGGCCAGGCGCGTGTCAATGTGGACTGACGCCCAACAAGGACGTAGTCGTAACCGTCTTTTCCAAGAAGGGGAAGGATTTCGCGTGCGGCTTCTTTGAGCCTGCGGCGCGCCCGGTTGCGGATGACCGCATCGCCGACCTTGCGCGTGACGGTGAAGCCTGCGCGTGCCGGGGCATCGTCACCACGGGCGCGGGCTTGCAGCACGAGGCCGCCCAGCGCCGATTTGTCGCCGCGAGCCGCCGCCAGAAATTCCGGGCGTTTCTTTAATCGTTGAAGTTCGGGGGGCCGGGTCATGGGGATCGTCCCGGTGTCAAAACACGCTTGAGGCATTGTTTCTGGCTACCCAGTCTTCCTGATCGCTCAGTTGCCCGAAAGCTGTCTCCTCAAGCCGCCACAATACAGATGTCGTTGCCGACAGTCTGAATTAAGCCGAAAGCTTTTTGCGACCAGCGGCGCGGCGATTGTTGATGACGCGACGGCCACCCACAGTTGCCATGCGCGCACGGAAGCCGTGGCGATGCTTGCGGACGAGCTTGCTCGGTTGATAGGTCCGTTTCACGTCTCTGTCTCCGCCGATAAGAGCCTGAGCGTCAACCTGATCGGTCGCGCCTCTGAAGGCTCAAGAATACAAAGGCCGTCGGGCAGGAACCTGACGGCTATCTGGCCGGGGGTATAGTCTATAAAACGATAGGAAGTCAATGCGCTTGGGGGCTCTCTTGCCGACTTGTAAGATAAAGCCCATGCCTTTTTTGCCTCTTTTTCGCTTAATCTGATGATCGGATGGCAAAGAGCCGCCAAATGTCATATGTTCTCAATATGTTCATATATCTTTTGGTCTAATAGCGGCGGAACCTTTAGGAAATCGGAAAGGGACATTGATGGCCAATCCGCCGGGTGACGAGCCACCCGCCACGCCTGTGTCTATATCCTCGGCATGGGTCCGATTCTGGCCATTGGCTCTTTTGGCTATGGGCTTTGGGCTCTTCTTTGCCATGGGCCTGCAACGATTTGTGACCCTTGACGCGCTGCGTGACAACCGTGCCGCGCTCAGCGATTGGGTGGCGGCCCATTATCTGGCCGCCGTGCTTGTCTATATCGGGGCTTATGCCCTTATGGCGGCGCTTTCGCTGCCCGGCGGGCTCATTGCCACGCTGACGGGGGGATTTCTCTTCGGGACGCTGGTGGGCGGGCTGGCAACGGTTGTCGGGGCGAGCCTCGGCGCGACGATCCTTTTTATGGCCGCTCGCACGGCCTTTGCCGATCTGCTGCGGGCCAGAGCAGGATCGGCCATCGCGCGCATGGAGGCGGGGTTTTCAAAAAACGCTTTCAGCTATCTTCTCTTTCTGCGTCTCGTTCCGGTTTTTCCGTTCTGGCTGGTCAATCTTGCGCCTGCCTTTCTGGGGGTCCGGCCTTCGACCTTCATGGGTGCGACCTTCGTCGGCATCATCCCCGGCACGTTTGTTTTTGCCAGCCTCGGGGCAGGGCTTGGTGTCGTCTTTGAGGCTGGTGGCACACCCGATCTTCATTTATTGAGCCAGCCCAGGGTCATCGGCCCGCTGCTGGCGCTTGCGGCTCTCTCGCTTTTGCCCGTGCTCTATCGTCATTTGCGCCGCGCGCGTTAATTTATTTCACCTGATTATTTCGGACGGATTCATGGTCACTAAAATCAAGGCGGATATTTGTGTCATCGGCGCGGGCGCGGGCGGACTGTCGGTTGCAGCAGGCGCGGCCCAGCTTGGGGCCAGAACCGTCCTCATTGAACGTGGCGAGATGGGGGGCGACTGTCTGAACGCGGGCTGTGTGCCCTCCAAGGCACTGCTTGCGGCGGCCAAACATGCCTATGACATGAAAGACGGTGAACGCTTCGGCATTGCGCCCGCAAGACCGAAGATCGACTTTGCCAGGGTCAATGCGCATGTGCGCGGCGTGATCGACGCCATCGCGCCCAACGACAGCGTTGCGCGTTTTGAGGGACTGGGCGTGACCGTCATCAAGGGTGAGGCGCATTTCAAGGATCGCCGCTCGGTCATGGTGGGCACCACGGAAGTGCGCGCCCGCCGATTTGTCATCGCCACAGGCTCGCGGCCAACCATTCCGTCGCTGCCGGGCCTCGACACGGTGCCCTATCTCACCAATGAAACGATTTTCGATCTTACCACATGTCCTGCCCATCTCATCATCATTGGCGGTGGCCCCGTGGGCATGGAAATGGCGCAGGCGCATCGCCGCCTCGGTGCCCGTGTCACCATCATCGACGCGGCTTTGCCCATGGCCAAGGATGATCCAGAGCTTGCCGCCATCGTGATCGATCAGCTCATGCGCGAAGGCATTGAAATTCTGGAGCAGAGCCGCATTGTCTCAGTGACTTGCGACGAAACCCGCGCGGGGCAAGCAGATGCGATTTCAGTGACGCTGCAAAGTGGCGAGGTGATCGAAGGCTCGCATGTGCTTGTTGCCACGGGCAGAACGCCGAACGTGGCGGGGCTTGGTCTTGAAAAGGCCGATGTGCAATATTCACTGCATGGGATCAAGGTTGACGATGGCCTGAAGACATCAAACAAGCGCATCTATGCCATTGGTGACGTGATCGGCGGGCTTCAGTTCACCCATGTCGCGAACTATCACGCGGGCCTTGTCATCCGCAGCGCTCTCTTTCGCATTCCCGCCAAGGCGGATTATGCCAATATTCCCTGGGTCACATTTACCGATCCCGAAATCGCTCATGTCGGTGAGACCGAAGAGCAGGCCCGCGCGCATTATAAAAAGATCAACGTGCTGCGCTGGCAGTTTGCCGAGAACGATCGTGCCCAGACGTTGCGCCAGACCGCAGGTCACATCAAGGTCATCACCGACATGCACAGCCGCATTCTGGGCTGCACGATCGTCGGGCCGGAGGCGGGCGAATTGATCCTGCCCTGGGTGCTGGCAAAATCGCGCGGCATCAAGCTTTCCACGATGGCGGGGCTTATCGCGCCCTATCCGACCTTGTCGGAAGTCTCCAAGCGCGTCGCAGGCTCTTACTATACGCCGACGCTTTTCAGCGCCCGCACGCGCGCCCTGGTGAAATTTCTGCGTCTGTTCGGCTGAGAGAAGCGCGGCCTATCTGGTGCCGGCAATGACCTTGCCTTCGCGGCGCGGGTCGGCACCGCCCTCAAGACCTGTGGGTGTCACCATGATGCCATGCAAGCCGCTGTGCGTGGCTTCCGCCTGCACCTCGTGGCCAAGCTGCCTGAGTGTGGGCGTCAGCTTTTCCAGCGATGTGCCTTGCTCGATTTCCAGCGGTCCATTGCGGTCGAGGAAGCGCGGCAGATCGACGGCCTCTTGCATGCTCATCTTCCAGTCGAGGACGGCGATGAGTGATTGCGTGACAAAGCCGATGATGCGACTGCCACCGGGCGAGCCGAGCGCGGCATAGAAATGATCCGACTTGTCGAGGACGATGACGGGGTCCATTGCCGACATGGGCCGCTTGCCCGGTGCGACCGCATTGGCGACCGGCTTGCCGTCTTCCTCGGGCAGGAAAGAAAAATCCGTCAACTGATTATTGAGGATCATGCCGCCCGCCATCAGATGGCTGCCGAAGGGGGCCTCGACTGAGGTTGTCATGGAGACGACATTGCCCGCGCTGTCGGCAATCGCAAAATGGCTGGTGGAGGGATAGGCCACCGACACATTGATGCCTTGCGCATTGGCTTCATTGTTGCTGAGCTTGCCGGGCTCGGCATGTTTCATCGACAGGCTCGGATCGATCAGCGCCGCGCGGCCGCGCAGATAGGTGGCGTCAAGCATCGCGTTAACCGGCACTTTCACAAAATCGGGATCGCCGATGAATTTGCCGCGATCCGCATAAGCGAGCTTTTCTGCTTCGGCGATGAAATGAATGGCGGGCACGGACATGGGTTCGATTTGTCCCATGTCAAAATTGTCGAGGATGCCCAGAATTTGCAGCGTGGTGAGACCGCCCGATGTGGGTGGCGGCATGGTGCAGACCTTATAGTCGCGATAGGGACGGCAGATGGCGGTGCGGTCCTTGGCGGTGTATCCGGCAAGATCAGCCATCGACAATGTGCCCGGACGCATCGGGGCGGCATGAACCCTGTCGACAATTTCCTGGGCGACGGAGCCTTTGTAAAATCCATCGGGGCCTTGCGCCGCAACGATCTTGAGGGTTTGAGCCAGCGCCGGGTTTTTCAGCAATGACCCGGCAGCGACGGGGACACGATTTCCAGTGGCATCCTTGGTGAAAAAATAATCCTGCGAGACAGGCATTTTGGCCAGCGCCGGATCACGCGCGATGGAATCGTGAAGTTTCTCGGAAACCTTGAAGCCGTTTTCGGCAAGCTTGATGGCGGGCTCGAAAAGCTGCGCCCAGGGAAGTTTGCCATGGTCCTTGTGGGCCAGCGCCAGCAGCGCGACAACGCCTGGCGTGCCGATGGAGCGACCGCTGAGAATGGCGGGGATAATATCGAGCGGCTTGCCATCATCGTCGAGAAACATATTGGGCGTGGCGCCAGCGGGCGCGGTTTCGCGGCCATCGTAAGCGTCGATTTTTTTGCCCCTGGCGGTCCAGTGCAGCATGAAGGCGCCGCCCGCGAGCCCGGATGATTCAGGTTCGACAAGCGTCAGAACCGCCTGCACGGCGACGGCGGCATCAGCCGCGGTGCCCCCTTCGGCGAGAATATCGGCTCCTGCCTGAGCGGCATAGGGATTGGCAGCGGCCACCATATAGGGTTTGGGCGTCGAGGGGCCAAAAGCCAGCCAGAGCGCGGCCACAACAACCAGCAAGGTGGCCGCGACGAGCGGCACTATTCGCTTCATTGGCATATTCGTATCCCCCTTGCGCGGCTATCGAAACTGGGTGCGCTCTGGCATGATGGCGCAAATCAATGCGTGGCACACAATCAGGTAACAACTTATGTCCATTGGCACTATTCGCAAAGGGGCGCGCAATCTTATTACCGATGTCGATGGCATTCATGTCGGCAATGCCGGAAGCCTTGCCACGCGATCCGGCGTGACCGTGATCCTGCCCGAGGCACGCGCCGTGGCCGGTGTCGATGTGCGCGGCGGGGCACCGGGTACACGCGAAACCGATGCACTCGACGCCACCTGTCTGGTGGATGCGGTTGACGCGATTGTCCTGTCGGGCGGCTCTGTCTATGGGCTTGATGCGGCCTCTGGCGCAACAGCCTGGCTCGGCGCGCGCGGGCGCGGCTTCGGCATGGGCGAGGCCGCCCTCGTGGCCCCGGTGGTTCCGGCGGCCATTCTGTTTGACCTGACCAATGGCGGCGACAAGAACTGGGATGAGGTGCCGCCCTATAATGAATGGGGACGCGCGGCTTGCGCGGCTGCCGACAAGGGCTTTGCCCTGGGCAATGCGGGCGCGGGGCTGGGCGCGCGCGCAGGCACTCTCAAAGGTGGTCTGGGGTCAGCCTCGGCGGTCACCGACGGGGGATTGCAGGTCGGGGCGCTGATCGCGGTCAATCCTTTTGGCTCGGCGGTCATCCCCGGCAGTGAGTATTTCTGGGCGGCCCCTTATGAAATCGATGCTGAATTTGGCGGGCGCGGCCTGCCACAGACAATGGAGGGCCTGGCGACACGTCACCCTTTGCTCGGCACCAAGGGCGAGGCGGCGGCGCAAGCGGGCGGCAATACGACCATCGGCTGTATCGCGACCAACGCCGCGCTGACACCCGCCGAGGCGCGTCGCGTCGCCATCATGGCGCAGGATGGGCTGGCGCGCGCCATTCGCCCCATTCACACGCCCTTTGACGGCGATGTCCTGTTCGTGCTGGCGACCGCCACAAGGCCGCTCGACCCCGCCATCCGTGCCCTTGAGATTTTGCAAATAGGATCGATCGCCGCTGACTGCGTGGCGCGCGCCGTCGCGCGCGGCGTTTATGAGGCGGAAACGCTCGGCGATTCAATTGCTTATCGCATATAGGATTTTTCGTCATGAAGTTGAGAAACTCATGCCGTGGGGCCTTGCCTTCGGTCGCGCGACCCTATAATAGTTGCGCCACCCAAGAGACAGCGGC